>ENA-OUNI01000364-OUNI01000364.1-human-gut-metagenome-genome-assembly--contig:-NODE-364-length-20974-cov-8.571641_pt1 | contig 20974 bp, 36 predicted proteins | sample MGYA00242499_ERZ504580 | MGnify/ENA primary metagenome ERZ504580 (study PRJEB26092, sample SAMD00036315) | human gut metagenome | host: Homo sapiens | study: EMG produced TPA metagenomics assembly of... | reverse complement strand
CTGCCATCAGCGTGGAGCGCGGCGTTGTGACCGAGCGGCCTTTGTGTCCGAGTGCATGATGGGCGGCAAGCTGCCGTCTACCTGCAGACCCACGCGGTCAGGGACGGCAGCCGCACCATCACCAACGAATGGTATGAAGTGACAGACGACATCTCCGGCACGCCGAAATTCGCGAAGATCACCGAGGACAAGACCCCGCCGGCACGGTGAAAAGCATCACGGTCACCGGCGCACCGGCATGGTTCAGCCTGTTCAGCCCGGCTGCTGTCAGAACCTTGACGGCGGCATGGGGCTGGGCATGAGCATCTTTTCCGAAGCGCTGGACGCCGCGCAGATGGTGGATTACGCCTTCGACAACTACCGGCAGGATATCCGCTTGGCGGCAAGAAGATCTTCTATGACCGCTCCCTGTGCAAAAAATGGGTGGACAAGGAAGGCAAGGAACACGCCGTGCCGCCGGATGCCGTCCACCGCCAGATCTTCTACGAACTGCCTGCGCCGGAGGGCAGCATCGACCAGCCTGCTGCATGGCGGGAGTACAACCCCGACCTGCGCACGGCCTCCAACCATCAGGCGGTGCAGGACGCGCTGGACATGATGAGCTTCAAGTGCAAGCTGGGCTGCCACCGGTATAAGTTCGATCAGGCACCGTGACCACCGCCACCGAGTACACCGGCAGTCGGCAGGACCTGGTGCAGAACGCCAACAAGAACCAGATCCCCATTGAAACGGCGCTGATCGGCATTCTGCGGGCCATCCTGTGGGCCGCAAAGAACCTGCTGGGCACACCGGTGGACCCAGACACCAGCATTTCCGTCAACTGGGACGACAGCTACATCGTCAGCGAGCAGGAACGCACAAACCAGCTGCGGGAGGACGCCATTGCGGGCCTTGTGCCCCGCTGCCGGTATCTCGCTGCCCGGTACAGCCTGAGCGAGGACGAGGCCCACCAGTGGACGGCAGAGGCCAAGGCGGACAGCCACACTGACGAAGCCCTCACCTTCGGGGGTGCCTGATGCTGCCGCCGAGCTATCTCGACCAGATGCCGGACGCTTTGTGCAGCTCTGGCAGCAGGTGGAGGACGAGATCCTGCAGGACGTGGCCCGGCGCATCGGCAAGATGGACGCCGTGACCCCCACCGCAAACTGGCAGCTGTGGCGCTACCAGCAGACCGAGGCGCTGCGCAACGACGTGGTGAAGCTGCTGGCGAAGTACACCGGCAAGAGCGAGGCCGCAATCCGCAGGCTGCTTTTGCAGGCAGCCACCGAAGCCATGGAGCGGGAGGACGCCATCTACTACCACTACGACATGGAGCCGACGCCCTTTGAAGAGAGCGCCGCCCTGAACAACCTGCTGGATGCCGGCGCGCGGCAGACCTGCAGCACATGGCAGAACCTCACCGCCACCACGGCAAACACCGTCACAGGGGCCTTTGAGCGCACACTGGACGCTGCATGGCTCAAGGTGAGCACCGGTGCCTTCGACTACAAAACCGCCGTCAAACAGGCCGTGGACAGCCTTGCAGACGACATGCCCATGGTCACTATCCCAGCGGGCATAAGGACAGCATCGAGGTGGCCGCCCGCCGTGCCATCCTGACCGGCGTGAACCAGACAGCTGGCAAGCTGCAGGTGGCCCGCGCCGACGAGATGGGCGTGGAGTTCTTCGAGACCACCGCCCACGGCGGGGCACGACCTTCCCACGCTGAGTGGCAGGGCAGGCAGTTCCACCGGGGCGGCGCGGTCGATTACAAGGGCAAGCACTACCCGGACTTTGAAGCCGCCACCGGCTACGGCACGGGAGCAGGGCTTTGCGGTTGGAACTGCCGACACCAGTTCTTTGCCTGCTTCCCGGAGCTGGGCGACCCGCCCGCGTGGACGCGTGAGCAGCTGGAAACCCTGAACGCCCGGAACATCGAGTGGAACGGCAAAAAGTACACCGCCTACGAGATATCCCAGATGCAGCGTGCCCGGGAGCGGAACGTCCGCCGCTGGAAAAAGCGGTATCTGGCCGAGGATGCTGCCGGGCTGGACCCTACCGACAGCGCTGTGCGCCTGAAAGCGGCCCGCCAGAGCCTTGCAGAGTTTGCACAGGCCACGGGTGACCGTGTGGACAGCGCCCGTGTCAGCGTGCCCAAGTTCGGCAGGAGCGAAGCCGGCAGGGCAAGCGCACAGGCGCGAAAGGCAGAGCTTCCTGAGGCTAAAAGTACACGAGGAAGCGGCGGCGCATCTGGACAGAATGGAAAAACCGTGCGTAAAGTTTTGGGAAAGGTCGATACGACCAACACGAAACAGGTTGACGCGCTTAAAAATTCGTTCTGTTCTGGCTATGCAAAATCTGACGTTGAGCATATGATGGTCATTACAAAAGATGGAGAAGTCCATTATATGACCGACAACAATCCCAGAGGGGTTGACTGTTCGTATCTGGGTGGTAAACTGGAAGGTAGTTACAACATTCACACCCATCCACCGAAAACCACGCAATATTCTTTTAGCACAGACGCAGATATCCCCGGCGCATTCGCTGACGGTACTGCTGTCATGGAAGCGGTTGACTACAAATACCGCTATCGTTTTGTTGTACCTGAAAATATCACGTTTGAGCAGTGGGAAGCCGTGTGTGAGGAAGTTCGCGAGGAGCGAAATGCCGTAATGGAAAGCAGAGGGTATGGCTTCGATGATTATGAAGAAAATATCCAGCATGTCATTATTGACGAAACATGCCGCAGACTTGGCTTGAAGTGTTATCATAGGGAGAAGCGAACATGATTTATACTCTGGAACAGATTGACCAGCTCACAAAGGAAAGCGTCCGGCGTGAAAATGCGCTCATAGCTGAATATCGGCGCACACATACAGTCCCCGGCAGAGGGGTTATTTCTACTCCCGAAATTGATGCCGAGCGTGCAGAGCAAAAGCGTCTGTATGGGGAATACCTCAAAGCTCTTGCCAATAAGGATTAACCACCATCCAGCCGGACGGTGGTTTTCTTTTGCCAATTTTTCAGGAGGTACACTATGGTTACTACAGTTCTTATCACTCTGATGATCCTCGCGCTGCTTGAGATTGTTCTGCTGAACGGTGCCCGGCTGTTCTTCATGATTGCATCCGCCGTGCAGCAGGCGCAGGACGACAAATACACGCCGCACCCGCACCCCAAAAAGTAAGCTTTCATTCATGGAAATGCCCTATTTTAACCACTGTATGCTATCGAAAAGGCACAACAGTGGTTTTTTTCATGCCGTTTTAGCTCATATCGGAAGAGCGCCGGTCTCCAAAACCGGAAGCGGCAGGTTCGAGTCCTGCAAACGGTGCCATGCGGCGGGCGGCGCGTACCCCGCCCACGACCGAATACTGACAGAGAACAGTGTAAAAAACTGAGGTCTCACACACGAAAGGAGTTTCCACCATGAAGCGTGAAGACGTGAAGAACAAGATCCCCGGCATCACCGATGAACAGCTGAACTGGATCATGCAGGAGAACGGCGCAGACATCAACCGGGAGAAGTCTGCAGCCACCGCCCTGCAGACCCAGCTGGACAACGCAAACGCCCAGCTCAAGACCGCACAGGACGGCCTGAAAGCCTTTGACGGCGTGGACGTGGCAGGCCTGCAGGAGCAGGTCACCAAGCTGAAGGCCGACATGAAGCGCAGGCCGAGGGCTTTGCCTTTGATAACGCGCTGGACGCCGCCATCCTGGGCAAAAAGGGCCGCAGCGTCAAGGCAGTGCGTGCTTTGCTGGATCTGGACGCCTGAAGGCTCTGCCGACCGCAGCACCGACATTGCCAAGCGCTGGACGAAGCCGCCAAGGCCAACCCCTGGGCGTTCGGCGAGGACGGCGCAGCCGGTGTGGCTGTGGTCTCCACCGGCGCCGAGCACGGTGCCCCTCCCGCCAACGAGAGCGATGGTGTGGAAGCCGCTTTCAAATCCCTGAACCCTGAACTGAACCTGTAACAACGAAAGGAGATTTCTATGGCACATGCAAGTCAGGAGCGTTATTCCGCTCTGGTAGATGCAAAGCTGCGTGCGACTCTGGTCACCCGCGACAATACCATCTTCAACAACCGCTACGAGGGCAGCCCCAAGGCCGGTAAGGTCAAGATCCCTGTCCGCGACACTGAGGTTGCCGTCAAGGCCTACGACAAGGCAAACGGCGTGGATGCCGATGCCGGCACCACCACCTATCTGGATCTGGACATCGACAACGACGAGGCCGTGAACGAGATCATCGACGGCTTCGACGCCGCTTCCGTGCCCGACGGCATCACCGCCGAGCGTCTGGACAGCGCAGGCTACTCCATGGCTCTGTCCATCGACAAAAAGTCCATCGAGGCACTGCAGAGTGCAGAGGGTGCCAACATCAGCGCCACCAAGACCGCCTGCACTGCTTCCACCGCCTACAAGGAGGCTCTGGCTGCAAAGCGCACCCTGAGCCGCAACGGCGTGCCGCAGGCAGGCCGCTGGATGATCGTCAGCCCCGAGTATCTGGAGATCCTCATGCAGGACGACCGCTTCATCAAGCAGGGCGATCTGTCCCAGCAGCTGGTGCAGACCGGCGCAGTGGGTCAGATCGCGGGCTTTGCGGTGTACGAGTCCAACAACATGGATTTTGAGAACGCCACCCGCGTGGCCACCAAAAAGACCACCACCGAGTTCATCTGCGGCCATCCCAACTGGTGCCACCGCGTCATGGAGTGGCAGACCCCGGTGCACCTGCAGGATCTGGGCAGTTCCGGCAAGTACATCGGCGCATCCGCTGTGCAGGGCCGCAAGGTGTACGGCATCAAGGTGTCCAAGCCCAAGACCCTGTACATCAAGCGCATCGAGGCGTAAGGCCATGCTCTACTGCACCTATGACCAGTATGCAGCTGCAGGCGGCACAGTGCCGGAAGCCGCCTTCGGTGTGCTGTGCAGCCGTGCTTCCCGCATGATCGATGCCGCCACCTTTGGCCGGGCAGAGAGCCACGCCGCAGGGTGCGAGGCCTGCCGGGCAGCGCTGGCGGATGCCTGTGCCCAGATCGTCGGCCTGCTGGCCGCTGCATCTGCGGCGGGCGCTGTACCGGGTGCTGCCAGCGTCTCCAACGACGGCTACAGCGTCGCCTTTGGCAGCAATGCCAGCGTGACCGCGGCCACCCGGCAGGAAGCCTATGAGATCATCCGCACCGCGCTGGGCAGTGACCCGCACGATCTGCTGTACAGGGGGATTTTGTGATGCAGACAGCCGTTACTGTTGTGAACCTCATCCACGACACTGCCACCGAGACGGACAGGCCGGTGTGCTGGGTGTTCCCGGGGTGCAGCTGGCGGGAATGCCGCTACACCTCCGGCTCCGGCACCGCCAAGGACCCGGAGCGCACCACCCACATCCGCATCCCGGCCAGCGTGTGCACCATGGGCTATCTGCCCTACGCTCAGTGGGCGGCTCTGCCTGCGGCGGAAAAGGCCAAGCACTGGACCCTGAAACGCGGCTGGAAGCTGGTGCAGGGCGCGGTGCCTGCCTTGACCGAAGCCGAGTACGCCAAACTCGAAAAAACGCACCTGTGCTGTACGGCAGCGGCTGTCTCGGACGACCGGGAGCCGCTGCTGCCCCACTGGCACGTGGAAGGGAGCTGATACTGTGAGCAAGCCCATTTTTGAGCAGCCTGCCGGATATCACTTCCGGGCAGACGGTGTGCAGATGTCTCTGGACTGGCGGACAAATTTCGGCGCAGAGAAAACCGCTGCTTTGCAGAAAGCACAGTTTGCCACCGCGCAGAAAGCCGCCGCTCTCATCGACCAGTACGTGCCCTTCGATACCGGCATATTGAAAAACAGCGTGAATCAAGCCAGCAAGTTTGACGAAGGCTTGCTGGTCTATAACACGCCTTATGCACGCAGGCAGTTCTATCTTCACCCTGAAGGCGAATGTCTGCACGGTGAAAATGGGCTGCGCGGCTCTTACTGGGGACAGCGTGCTTTGGCCGATTACGGTGAAGCCATTGCCTACATTGCCACACAGGCTGTCACCACATTCTGGGGAGGGATGGGTCACTTATGAGCGAAACCGTAAAGCCCACCATTGCCGCCCTGCGGGCATGGCTCAAGACCTGCCCGCTGATCGCCGACGAGCAGGAAGCCACCGGTGCAGCCTTCCGCATTGCCGGGCTGGAAGAAGAATCCACAGCATTTTCCATCGAGGACAGCCCCGGTGATCCCATCATCACCGAGTACATCTCCGGCTGGGAAATGGCGAAGAATTACCTCTTTCTGTCTCGCGGTGAGTACAGCGAGATGGATTCCGTTAACATCCAGAACAGCGGCTTTTTCGAGCAGCTCACCGAGTGGGTCATGCAGCAGGATGCCCGCCATAACCTGCCCGACCTCTCGGCCTGCGGCGGGGGCAAGACCCCTACCGGCATTGCCGTGACGAACAGCGGCTACATCGTCACAAACAGCGCGGGCAGCTGTAAGATGCAGCTGCAAATGCGTCTGACCTACTACATGCCCAAATGAAAGGAGTTTTGATATGACTGTATCTGAAGCCATTACCAAGTCCGGCATCACGCCCAGCGCGTCCTATACCGGCATTGAGACGGCGAACGACTTCATCCTCGCCTTCCAGATCGAGAGCACCCAGACCAAGGAAAGCCAGTGGGTGGTTTGCGCCGACCATGTGAAGGAGCATTCCGGCTCCCTGAACGCCACCACCGAGGATTCCCAGTACATCCGCACCGGCAACGTCACCGAAAAGACCGGCACCCAGCGCACCCTTACCGTCAACGGCGACCGCTGCGTGGGTGATGCTTTTCAGGATTTTGTGCTGAGCCACAAGATCGTGTACGGCACCGGCAGCGATGTCATTGTGCCCTACATTTATTTCAGCCTGCGCACCGGCAAGGGCGAGAAAGGCAGCGCCGCCATCATCGTCACCAGCGACGTAGGCGGTGCAGCCGGTTCCAAGGCCACCTTTGCCTGCGACGTGAAGGCCATCGGCACGCCGGACGAATTTGATTACACTACCGTTTCCGGCGGCTGACCCCGTCCGGAACAGCATCTTTCCCCGCTCCACACCGGAACGGGGATCTTTTATGCCGTGATTAGTTTTCTCCGGGGCAGAACCGGGGCACGGCTCAACTGAAAGGAGCCAGAACATGGTTATTTGTGGACAGGAATTTGAATTTTCCCTAATGAACGCCAACGACCTTGACCGCTTTGAGGATGCCAACGAGCGGATGCAGCGCCGGAGCGCCGAGGAGTCGGAGCAGTTCCGGCGCGGTGGCGTCCGTCTGGGCGACCATGCACGTGCACAGGCATGCATTGCCATGGACTGCATCGACGAGATCCTCGGTGCAGGCGCATCCGCCCGTCTGGGGCTGGATGAAAACAACATGGCCCCCATCTATGACGTGATCGAGGAACTGGGCAATGCCTTTGCCGCCGAGAAACAGCGCTATGCCGCAAAGCCTGCCCAGCCCATGAACCGCGAGCAGCGGCGTGCACAGGCCAAAAAGAACAGGCACAAGCCGCCTGTGAGCTATCCCGCGCCGCCTGCCGCCCGGATGGTGGAGCGGGTGGACAATGCCGCCCGCCGCAAGCAGCTGCTGGCTGAGCTGGCAGCGCTGGAAAATGGCTGATCTGCTGACGGCACATCTGCCGGATAGCTGGCACGGCAGACGCATCGACCCGGATTTCCGGCACATGGTGCGGCTCTCCAACGCCTACGCCCACGGCAGGCTGGACGGCGAACACCCGGAAGAAGCCCTTGCGATCATGGAGCGGTTCTATCATAAGCCTGTGCCGCCGGAACAGCTCCCCGATGCTTACGGCTGCATGGTGGATTTTTACCGTGCCGGTGAGCAGGCCGCAGCAGGCACTGCAAGTGAACCTGACAGCGGCCCGGAAAAGCCGCCCGCTTTCGACTACCAGTGCGATGCCGGTTACATCGTGGCGGCATTCCAGCAGGCCTACGGCATCGACCTGACCCGCGAAAAGGTGCACTGGTTCCGGTTCCGTGCGCTGTTCGCGGCCCTGCCGGAAGATACCCTCATGGCAAAGATCATGAGCTGGCGCACCATGGACTTGTCCGAGTACGATGGCAGCATGCGTGCCCACTATGCCGACCTGCAGGAGCGCTTTGCCCTGCCTGCTGAGCTGAGAGGGGGTGCCGCCCGTGTCGTGTCCGTCGAAGAGCATGACGCTGCGTTTCTTGCGCGGTTCCGGCACTAGCCGCGCCCCGGTGCCCTGCCCCTACTGCGGCCGGGCGCTGCCGGTGTGGGCAGAAAATGCCGCATCCGCCCATGGCCTGTGGGTAAAATGCAAAAATCCCGCCTGTAAGCGGGAGGTAGAGATCAAGTTGTAACAGCCTGTGCCCTTGTGCCCGCGCTCCGAATGAGAGGTGGACACAGTGCAGATTTCAGCATCACCGGTGAAGTAAGGCTGAACAGCGACCCGGCGGAAAAAAGCACCAGCAAGTGGACGGTAGCCGCCGGCAGATGATCGCGGACTTTGCAAAACAGGCATCATCCAAGCTGGCCGAGGTGGTCAAGAGCGGCGTGGACTACAACGCCACCATGGAAAGCTACCTGACCAACTTCAAGGTCATGCTGGGCAGCGAGGAGGCCGCCGCCACAAAGCTTTCCGAGATCCGCAAAATGGCGGCATCCACGCCTTTCTCGCTGGATGACCTGACCAGCGGCACCCAGACCCTTCTGCAGTTCGGCATTGCGGCAGACGACACCACCGGTGTGCTGCAGCGGCTGGGTGATATCTCGCTGGGCAACGCCGAGAAGCTGCAGACCCTGACCCGCGCCTACGGCAAGATGTCCAGCGCCCAGAAGGTCACGCTGGAAAACGTCAACATGATGATCGATGCGGGTTTCAACCCGCTGAACCAGATCTGTGATGCCACCGGCGAGAGCATGTCCGACCTGTACAAGCGCATCTCGGATGGCAAGGTCAGCTTCAGCGAGCTGGAAGCGGCGGTGGAAGCCGCCACCAGTCAGGGCGGGCAGTTCTACAACGGTATGCTGGAAGCCAGCCAGACCTTCAGCGGGCGCATGTCCACCCTGAAGGATAATGTCAGCGCCCTGACCGGTGAGCTGACCAGCGGCCTGTTTGCAGCTCTGGGTGAGCTGGTGGTCAAGTTGAACGAGGTGGTGGTCTCCTTCCTCGACAGCGACGAGAAGATGGCCCAGCTCAAGGAGACCATCGGTATTGCAACGGCTGTTGTGGCCGCTGCCGGAACGGCATTCCTGACATACAAGGGCTATGTAGCCGCCGCTACTGCAATTGAAGTGGTTCACACTGCCGCAACCACGGCCATGACCGCTGCCCACCAAGCCGCCGAAGCCGGGGCGACCGGTCTTGCAGTCGCGCAGGCAGGTTTGAACGCGGTTCTCAAGGCGAACCCCATCGGCCTTGTAGTGTCTTTACTTGCAGCTTTGGCAGCGGGTCTCGTGACGGCCTATAAGACCAGCGAGACCTTCCGCAATGCCGTCAACTCCGCATTTGCGTCTGTGAAAAAGATCGCACAGAACGCCATCGGCACGGTGGTGGACTGGATCAATGAGCTGGTCGCCAAAATCAGGGGCGCGGCGGCTGCACTGGCAAACCTGAAAAACGGTGTCGGTGCGGCACAGGACGCCTACAATGCCGCCTACAACGGCTACATGGACAACTATAACAAGCGCAAGAACGCGAAACAGTGGAACAGCTCCCACAAAGACCTCGAATGGGACGATGACAACGGATGGGTCCCGAAGGGCATAAGCAGCTCCGGCAACGGCAGCAGCCGTGCCGGGAGCCAGACAGCCGTGAACCCCTACCCGGCCATCACCAGCGGAGCCAAGAAGCCAGCAAGGCCACGAAGCAGGCCGCCGCAGAAGTCGTCAAGTCCATCTCGGACACCACGACCGAAATCGACGGCAAGATCACCCGCACCACCGAAAACATCACCGAAACGCTCTCCAACGGCAAGACCCAGCAAAAGCAGGTCATCACCGAGACTTCCCGGCAGATGGTGGATGGTGTGCTGAAGGATGTCAAGACCATCACAGAGGTGGCTGCGGACGGCACCAAGACCGTCAAGCAGACCATGGAGACGGTGCGGGAGACTGCCAAGACGGTCACTTCCACCTTTGAGACGCTGGCAGACGGGGTCAAGACCACCACCCAGACCGTCACCGAGACCCTGACCGACGGCACTGAGACCCAGAAGCAGGTCATCACCGAGTCTACGACGACGTGGTGGACGGTGCCCTTGTGACGGTGGAGAAGATCAAGACCGTCGCCGCAGACGGCACCGTGCAGGTGGCCGAGCAGATCAAAAAGTCCAGCGCGGACAACTTTGACGGCCTGTGGAAGGAGTTGCAGACCGAAGCAGATACCGGCATTCTGGGCACCTTCGATGATCTGTACACCGCCGTCAAGAATCAGGACTGGCTGGGCATCGGCAAGTGGGTGGCGAGCACCATCTACGGCGGTCTGACTGCCGACCAGAAGAAGCAGGTCAATGATTTTGCCCTTGGCATCGTGACTAAGCTCAACAAAGCGCTGGGCGGTGCCCGCGATCAGCTGGTGCAGGGAGCTATCGACCTTGGCGGGCAGATCGTGAACGGCCTGACCGGCGGCTTCTCTGAGGTCTGGCAGCAGGCACAGGGCCTTGGTTCCACCCTCGTGTCGGTCTTTCAGGGCCTGCAGGGGCCGCTGAGCACGGCGGCTCTCGCCATCAGTCAGGGCCTGAGCGGCGGTCTGCTGTCCAGCTTCCCCACCATTTTTGCGGGCGTCGCTTCCCTGATCGGCGCGGTCGGTGCAGCCTTTGAAGGCCTGCTGGCCGCGATCTCCGCCGCCTGAGCGCTACCTTTTTTGGCATCCCGATGGGCCTGATCGTGGCAGCGGCAGCGGTCGCGCTGGGCGTTGCCATTGCGGCCATCGTTGCATCGCTCGGCGGCTCCAAAAAGAACGTAAGCCACGGCGGCGGTTCCTCTGGCGGCGGTTCGTCTGGCTCTGGCAGCATGGGCAGCGTGGACATCACCACCGGCACCGGTAGTCTGGAAGATGCCATCAACGCCAACACCAAGGCGCTGGAAAAGACCAACTCTGCTTGCCGATATGATCCGGCAGGCGGGGGCGCTGGTGCTTTCCGACAACATGCGTCTGGGCAGCACCGTGGCTGCATCCGGCACAGCACAGGTGGTGTCCGCCGCCCGCAGCTACCACCGCGAGGGCGATACCACCATCAATCAGTACATCCAGAGCAAGGCTCAGACCGCCGCCGACCTTGCCCGCGAGACCCGCTGGGAAGCCGACAAGGCCAAGGCCCGCAAACGATGAAAGGAGGACACTGTGCTATTTAAGGACCATCTCAAAATCGTGACTGATGCCGGTGCCGTCCTGCATCTGGGCTGGGACTACGATGCCCCTTACGTTCTCGACCCGCTGAACGGGGTGGATGTGGACCTGCAGACCGCGCAGGGTGTCAATCAGATTGGCGACACCGTGGAGGGGCAGAGCGTCTCCGGCGTGTCCCGCACCCTCGATGTGGTGTTCTGGGGCGCGTATGCGCTGGACAATGCCCGGGATTTCAGCAAAAAGCTGCCCTACTTCACCAAGGGCACCCTGTACTTTGGCGACCACTATTTCACCCGGTTCGTGCTGCAGAAAACGCCATACTTTTCCAGCTACACGCCGCAGCCGCGCTGTTCGCTCATGCTCTACAGCGAAAAGCCCTTCTGGTACGACCTCAACGCCGTCAGCAGCGTGCTGGGCGGGTACGAAAAGGCGTTCCGCTTTCCTGTCTGCTACGACAGCCACATCTACGGCATCAAACGGGACGGCACGGCGGCAGTGCTGCGCAACGAGGGCAGCCTGCCGGTGCCCTTCACGGCCACCCTGCGGTGCGACATGCCGGTGACGCATCCCAAGGTGGTGGACCTGCAGACCGGGGCCTTCATCGGCTTTGACCTGACCCTGCAGCCGGACGAGACGCTGGAAATCTACCGCAGCACATCCGACCGGCTGGCCTGCACCCTGACCCGGGCAGCGTGACCGAGAACATCTTCTCCAAGCTGGACGAGGACAGCACCCTCACCGAGCTGCAGCCCGGCGATAACGTGTTCTCCATGCAGGCCGAGAACGGCGCGGGCTACCTGCAGGCTGCCGTCAGCTTTTACCCGATGGAGGCGGGCATCCTGCCCGAACCGCTATGAGAATAGACGTTTTGGACGCAGACACCTTGCCCGCGTGGGCTGGGTAAAAGTATGGCACTCCCTCTACTGGGACAGCCCCTATTACTCCGAGGGCAGTTTTACCCTTGAGGTGCGGCCCACCGCCGAGAATCTGCAGCTTTTGCAGGAAGGGCGCTGGCTGGTGCGCAGCGACGAGAACCCCCGCATCCCCATGCGCATCTGCTCCCGCACCAACCAGAACGAGGACGCGAATTTGGTCGTGAGCGGCTACCCGGCAACGTGGCTGCTGACCAAGCGGGTGTCTGCGGTGAGCGTCAAGAACCAGAACGCGGAAGCGGCCATGCGCAGCCTTGTGAGCGCCGCAAAGCCATGGCCCCGCCTTGCGCTGGGCACCGAGTACGGCTTTGACACCACCTTTGAAAAGCAGACCTCCGGCGGCAGCATTTTCGACTACTGCCAGACCATCGGGCAGGCCTGTGATCTGGGGTTCCGCATCGTGCTGGACGGCAAGGGCAGCAGCAAGCGCCTGCTCTTCGAGTGTTTCCGCCCCACCTTCGACCCGAACCGCCGATACAGCCCCCAGTGGGGCAATCTGCTGAATGCCGGGTGGAGCTTTGCCGACACCGACTACGCAACGTGGCCCTTGTGCAGGCGCTGGCGAAGGTGACGAGCGCGCCACCGTCTGGGTGGGCGATGTAAACGCCACCGGCGCTGATCGGCGGGAAATGTACATCGATGCCCGGGACATCCAGCCGGATGAGGACAAAAACGAGACCAACACCAGCCAGAGCTATCTGGAAAAGCTGGCTGACCGGGGCGGTGAAAAGCTGCTGGCCCAGCTGCGCACCGGCAGCATCGAGTTTGACGTGGACGATGATACCCTGCAGGTGGGCGACGTGTTGAGCGCAAGCCTGCCCCAGCTGGGCTACACCGCCATGGTGCGGGTAGCCGACATCATCACCCAGAGCGAGGACAGCGGCACCACCCGCACCATCCGGCTGGGCACGCCCACATGGCACAAGACCTGAAAGGAGGACTTTATGGCTGATATCATTACTTACCCCGAAAACGGCATTACCTACGATGCGACGACGCTTCGGGTTACCTCGCCACCCGCCTGAGCGGCGTATACAGCGCCGAGGAGGATTTCTCCGTCACGGCACAGGGCGGCCTGAGCGTACAGGTGAGCGCCGGTCAGGCATGGGTGCGCCCGGCACGGTTCAAGGGCCGCAGCATCATCATGGAGCAGCCACCACCGTGGTGCTCACCGAAGCGGACCCTGTACGCAGCCGCATTGACCGCATCGTGCTGCGCTACGATGCCGCCGCCAAAAAGACCAGCCTGCAGGTGCTGGAAGGTGTCCCGAATTCTGCCGGGCCTGCTGCCCCGGCCATCACCCGCACCGAGCTGATCTACGACCTCTGCCTTGCCGAGATCAAGCGCCCTGCAGGCTCCACCGCCGTTACCGCCGCCGACATCTACGACACGCGCGCAGATGAGACCGTCTGCGGCGTGATGCGGGATGGTGTGCATGGCATCCCCACCGGCACGCTGGTGCAGCAGTGGAAGGCCGTGATCGAATCCATGAGGGGTGGCAGCTTTTATACCCGTGCCGAGGTGGATGCGCTGTTGAAAAGCTTGAAAAGCGTGGATCCTTTTCCCGTGGGCAGCATCTACCAGAGCACCGCACGTACAAGCCCTGCCGCACTGTTCGGTGGTACATGGCAGGAGATTGCGCAGAACCGGGTACTGATGGGTGCTGGCAGCGGCCACGCAGCGGGCACCACCGTGGAGGCCGGACTGCCGAACATCACAGGCTCTTTTGTCGCGGATGTAAAAAAGGGTGAACATAAGGTATCCGGCGCATTCACTGCCGGCAGCGAGATCGCAACTACGGGCGAATACAATAACTTTTCTGATGTATATAAGTTCAGTCTGGATGCATCCAGGTCTAATGCCATCTACGGCCGCAGCGCCACCGTGCAGCCTGCCGCCTACTATGTGCACATCTGGCGGCGCGTGGCCTGAGAAAGGAGGTTTTGAACCATGAAGATTATTGACGAGAACGGTGCAGCCATTGAAAACCCTGACCTGACGCTTGGGTATCTGGTGGGCGGCACCGAGCCAGTGGAGCACCCCGCCGTAGAGGGCGTGGAGGAACAGTGCACTGGGAGACCGTGACCGAGTATCCAAACGGTGGCAAGGACGTGCAGAAGATCGTTGACCGTCCCGGCGTTCAGGCGCAGGAGGAATGGGTGGAACAGGTGCCCATCCAGAAGTACATCCGCTACACCGCCGAAGAGCTGGCCGCGCAGGAAGAAGCACGCAAAAAGGCCGAAGCCCGGGAGAAGCTGCCGGACACGGTGGCGGCACTGCAAAAAGAAAACGAGATGCTCAAGCAATGCTTGCTTGAAATGAGCGAGATTGTTTATGCATAAAATCACACAAAAATTAGAAAGGTTGGTACGTATGATGGCTAAGTTGTGGGCACAGGAAATTATGTTCGCTGAGACTATGGAGGACGCAAAGGCTCTGTACGAGCGTTGCCCCCGCCTGCTGAAGGAGAAGGTCAAGGCAATTCTCATCAAGAGCGGCTTTGAGGAAATCACGCAGTAAGGAGGACGCTATGGCTGAAATCATGGATGTATCCCGGCATCAGGGCGTCATCGACTGGGCAAAGGTCAAGGCAAGCGGTAAGGTGGACGGCGTGATGATTCGCGCCATGGGCAACAGCGGGGCGGGCAAGGCCAGCAAGCCCTACACTGACCCGCAGTTTGCCCGCAACTACGCAGAATGCAAGCGGCTGGGCATCCCCTGCGGCGTGTATGGCTACTTTAAAGCAGTCAACCGGGAGCAGGCCGACAAGGAGCTGGCCTATTTCAAGAAGCTGCTCACCGGCAGGAGCTTTGAGCTGCCTGTGGTGGTGGACATTGAGGACGAGGTGCAGAAGCCGCTGGGCAAGGCCGCACTGACCAACCTGACGGCTCACATGCTGAGCACGGTGGAAAGCTGGGGCGTGTACGCTCTGCTCTACACCGGCCTTTGGTTCGGCAGTACCTTCCTCTACATGGGCGGCGCTGCGCTGAAGCCTTACGATGTGTGGCTGGCAGCATACCGCACGAAGAAGCCTGCTCCCGGCTGGCCCTTTGGCATGTGGCAGTACACCAGCGCGGCAAGGATGCCGGGCGTGAGCACTAATGTTGACATGAGCCACGCATACAAGGACTACGCTGCTATTATCAAGCGTGCCGGTCTGGGCGCGGTGAAAGGAGCAGAAAAATGAACAAGGTTATCTTTATCAGCCAGCCGATGGGTGGTCGCTCTTCCGATGAAATCCATGCAGAGCGCCGCAGAGTGATCGAGATTGCCCGGCAGAAGTTTGGCAAGGTCGATGTACTGGAGACCTTCTTTGATGATTTCGGCCCGGCAGCAAAGCCGCTGGACTATCTGGCCCGGAGCATCGAGTTCCTTGCAAAGGCCGATGTGGCAATTTTCGCACCGGGCTGGAAGAATGCGCGCGGCTGCCGCATTGAGCACCAGTGCGCCGAGGACTACGGCATCCCCATGATGGAGGTGTGACCAATGGCGAGCTGTTTGATTTCTGATGCTCCCTATGCATCGTGGCTCTCCGATGTTCTGGCCACGCTCGAAGAGCACAAAATCAGCAAAGTTGCAGTAGCTGCGCCTTTGCCGACCGGCGAGGTATTCACCGGCTATTTTGGCATGGATACGATGGATAAGGCACTGATCGCAACGAACATTCAGGCAGACGCCACCATGGATGTGGTCTGTGCCAACGGCCAGCGCATCCAGCAGGCGTGGGAAGATAGCGCCGAAGATGAAGAGGGGGTGTGACCGATGGAAAGCATTCTCGTGGCGCTGATCACCGGCGGGCTGAGCCTGCTGGGGGTCATTTACTCCAACAACCGCACCGCCCAGAGCATGGATGTAAAGCTGGACAAGCAGCAGGCCGTGACCGAAACGAAGCTGGAGGAGCTGACCCGGGAAGTCCGGGCGCACAACAACTTTGCCCAGCGCGTGCCGGTGATGGAAGAGCAGATCAAAGTGGTAAATCATCGGATTGCTGACCTTGAGCAGCAGAAAGGAGCTTAACCCATGGAAGCAGTATTGACCAATATCTTGAACGTTGTCCCCGGCTGGCTTGCCCTTGTCCTGATGCTGGGCGGCTTTGCCTTTTACGTCCTCGGTGCCATCCGGCTGGGCTACGGCGCGACCGTCCGCCCGCTGGTGCTTGACCTGATCGAGCGCGCCGAGCATGAGATCCAGGGCACCAAGCGCGGTGCCGAACGCAAAGCATGGGTGGCGGCAAAGCTGCGCGCTGCGCTGGACGCCAGCAAGTTTGGCAGGCTCTTCAGCTGGGCGATCACCGATGAGACCATCGGCAGGGTCATCCAGTTCTGCTTTGACAGGGCGAAGGATGTTGTAGGGAAACAGTAAACTCAATACATAGCAACAGCCCCGGGGAGCCTGACGGTTCCTCGGGGCTGTTTTTGTTTGGCGTGTTTCGACGCTTTACGACGTATATCGACGTAATTGATAAATTTTAAGTATTTTCGGTTAGAGTTGACGCATAGAAAGGATGTGTCAACTATGATCGTTTCCGAATTGTCCACTCAGGTCAATGATTTGCTGCGCCCGATGGGCATCACACGCAATCTGAGCGCCTACAGTATCCTGTGCCAGTGTCTTGAGCTGGTCTGTGAGCAGGAAGACCGCCTGCAGGCCGTTGAGAAAGATATCTATACCCCTATCGCCGACCGCAGAAGATGTGAGCCAAAAGCGATTCAAAGCGCTGTCCGCCGGGCAGCTAAAGGTGCATGGCTCACAAACCCGGAGTATGTGCAGCAGCTGGCAGGCTATCCGCTGACCGGTGCGCCCAGCGCGGTGCAGTTCATTGAAATGCTGTATAATGCGCTGGTGAGAGCAGCCTGAAAACTTAATAGTGTTACCAAAAGTGTTACCACGATAAGAAAAAACACGCTGGTTCTGTACGAACCAACGCGCTTTTCTTTGTATGCGGGTAGTGGGGGTCGAACCCACACGCCTTGCGGCACAGGAACCTAAATCCTGCGCGTCTGCCAATTCCACCATACCCGCGTATTCTTCTATTCTGCAGCTGCGGCCAAACCGCCTTAATATAGTATCAGTTCCGGCGGCAAAAGTCAATCACTGCATTGATATTTCCGCCCTTCACAGCGCATACTATCGCCGGACGATCGTATCATTTTCCATGGCGGAAAGGGGCTTTTTGCCGATGCGCAGATCAAAACTACGCCGCGCTGGCAGCATTGCGGCAACTTATCTTCTGGTGGCCGCGCTGGCGGTGCTGGGCTGGCTGTGGCACAGTCTGCCTGCTGAAATTTTGCTGGAACCCGGCCAGACCCTTACCCTGCCCCGTTTTGCCTATGTGCAGCCGCTGCGCACCGCTGGCTCCCGCAACGCGGCCAGCACGCAGGCTGCGGGCAGCTATCAGGCCACTTTGTCCATTGGCGGGTGGCTGCCCGTCAAGACTGTGCGCGCTCTGGTGGAAACACGTCCGGTGGTAACCGTGTGCGGTACGCCTTTCGGCGTTAAGATGTTCTCCGAGGGTGCGCTCATTGTGGGCTTTTCCGACCTGAACACCCCGGACGGCACTGCAAACCCCGCCAAGAAGGCCGGGCTGCGGCTGGGCGACCGGGTGGTGCGCATGGACGACACCCTGACCGAGACGAACGATGCCGTGCACGATGCTCTGGAAACGGCCGCAGGCGCACCGGTGCAGGTGGTCTATATCCGCAATGGTGAGCAATTCCAGACCCGGCTGACCCCCGTGTGGGACAGCACCGCCGGGCAGTGGCGCGCCGGGATGTGGGTGCGGGATTCTTCCGCCGGGGTAGGCACCATGACCTTTGTGGACAATGCCGCCGGGGTGTTTGCCGGGCTTGGCCACCCCATCAGCGACAGCGACACCGGTGAGAGCGTGGCCCTGCGCAGCGGCGAGATCGTCCCCTGCCAGATCGTGGGGTGTACCAGCGGCACCGTGGGCAGCCCCGGTGAGCTGAAGGGCCGCTTTCTGAGCACCCATGCGCTTGGCAGCATCTGCATTAACAGCAAGACCGGGGTCTATGGCAGAACACGGGCTGCATTTTCCGGCCCGGAGCTGGAGATGGCTTTTGCGCAGGAGGTGGTGCCGGGCGATGCCGAGATCTGGACGACTGTGGACGGCGAGGTGCCCAAGGCATACCGCATCCGCATTGAAAAGGTAAACGACGCAGACCCCCACCGCAACATGATCCTGCGCGTGACCGACCGGCAGCTGCTTGCCAAAACCGGCGGCATCGTGCAGGGCATGAGCGGCAGTCCCATCCTGCAGAACGGCAGACTGGTGGGTGCAGTGACCCATGTGCTGGTAAACGACCCCACGCGGGGCTACGGCATTTTTGCTCAGACCATGCTCAAGCAGGCCCGCGCTGTTGAAAAAGCAGACGATGCTGCGCAGCCATAAAGCTGATCTGCAAAAAAATTTGCGCATTTCGATTTTCTTTGCCAAAATTTACCAATATAAACCGTTGAAAGTTCTGGAAAATTATGGTAAAATCCATGGTGTTAAGGGAACTGCACACATTGGAGGAAACAACCATGGACAAAGTTAGATTTTTGATGTCGGATACTGGTGCCCCGTTCACTGCCGCCTGCCGCGAAGCGCTGGAGCAGAAGGGCGTGGACGTGACCGTTGTGGAAAAGGACGGCAACAAGGTCCTGCAGAAAATGCTCACCGTGCGCCCGCAGGTGGTCCTGCTGGATGCTTTTATGCCCGGTCTGGATGCCCTTGCGGTAAAGCAGCGCTACAATGCCGCCGGTGAGCGGCACACCTCCTTCTTCGTGACCGGTGCCTTCCAGAGCGAAGAGATGGTACAGGAGCTGCTGGACGAAGGCTTTGCCTACTACTTTGTAAAGCCCTTTGATGAGACCGTGCTTGCCGCACGGTGCTCAAGGCGGCACTTGGCCCGGAAAAGCACATCCTGCACACCAGTGTGGACAGCGATGAGCTGACCGTTACCGAGATCCTGCATCAGATCGGCGTTCCCGCCCACATCAAGGGCTACCAGTTCCTGCGGGATGCCATCCTGCTCACCATGAACGAGCCGGAGTACATCAACGCTGTGACCAAGCGCCTGTACCCGGAAATCGCCAAGAAAAACGGCACCACCGCCAGCCGGGTGGAGCGCGCCATCCGCCACGCCATCGAGGTGGCATGGGACCGGGGAGACGTGGACACCCTCAACAGCTACTTCGGTTATACCATCCATAACCTGCGGGGGAAACCCACCAACAGCGAGTTCATTGCAATGATTGCTGACAAGATGCGGCTGGATAAGCGGCAGCGGGTGGGGTGATTTTTTTCATAGAATCCGCCGTCGTTCATATTCTGATAAGAGCAAACCAAACAGACAAAGGAGGTTTTGCTCTTGAAGCTTGCAGAATATCTCGCACGGCGCAGGCGGGCCAGAGTTGCGGCCGTGATGCTGTTCGCCCTCATTATGGGGTTTGTATCTGCTGCGCCGCCGGTCGTCACCGGATGTCAGGCGCAGGATCTTACCCCGGCACCGGACACTTCGATGCTCTCCCCCGCCGTTTCGGCTCTGGCACAGGAGCAGCAGGAGCCTGCTGCCCAGCCGCTGCCGGAAAAGTGGGTCTGCCTGACCTTTGACGACGGCCCCAGCAAGACCACACCGGATGTGCTCAGCGCGCTGAACGCGGCCGGAGTGCACGCCACATTTTTTGTGGTGGCTACCGGTTACAACGAGAAGTATCTGCCCCTGCTCACCGAAGCGGTCAGCGCCGGGCACCAGATCGCGCTGCACTCTGCTTCCCACGAGTACAGCGATATCTACCGCAGCAGCGACGCTTATTGGGAGGACATTGCCCTTTTAAAGGAGCGCATTGCGCCCTATGTGGATGCCGAGAGCATCCGGTATCTACGGTTTCCGGGCGGCAGCACCAACACCGTCAGTCGGCGCTACGGCGGCAAAGGCCTGATGAAGCAGCTGAAAGCCGAAGTAGAGCAGAAAGGCTGGCATTGGGTGGACTGGAACGTGTGCGCCGAGGATGCCGTGGGCGGGCACCCAAGCGCGGGCACCATTTACCGCAATGTGGTGCACGAGACCGGGCAGCAGACGAACTGCATCGTATTGATGCACGATTCTTCCTCCACACACACCACTGCCGAAGCACTGCCGGACATTATCCGGTGGTATGCAGACAACGGCTACACCTTTCTGACGGTGGCCGAAGCGCTGCCGCTGGGGTGATGCTCCTTACAGCCACTTTTCCATGCAGCGCCCCAGCAGCACCCCGCCGGATGCCAGCGCCGCCAGCCAGAGCCAGCCTGCACCGCCGGTGACTACCCACCCTGCCGCCATGATGGCGGCAAAGGTGCACACCGGCGGCAGCACGATACGCGCGATGCGCAGCAGCTTTTCCCGCCGGGAGGGAAGCCCGGTGTCAAGCTGCTCGGGATGCACGGCATCGCAGCAGATTTCATCCCGGTACTTGCCCGGGTTTCGGTAAGCTTTATACGGAATGCCATCCAGCGAAAACTCCGGGTACATCCCCTCTTTTTCAAGGCTGAACTGCATCCCGTTGGCCTTTGCGTAGGTCTGCAGGGCCGCTGTGAACTCTGCGGGGTGTTGATGCTGCCCTCCGGAATAAAGGAAAATGCCTCTGGTGCTGCACCTGTGCCAGCGTGCGGTAATCCTGCAGCCAGCCAGAACAGAACGCACCCTGTACGGCAGGCTTTTCCATCCG
>ENA-OUNI01000361-OUNI01000361.1-human-gut-metagenome-genome-assembly--contig:-NODE-361-length-20979-cov-2.728467_pt1 | contig 20979 bp, 37 predicted proteins | sample MGYA00242499_ERZ504580 | MGnify/ENA primary metagenome ERZ504580 (study PRJEB26092, sample SAMD00036315) | human gut metagenome | host: Homo sapiens | study: EMG produced TPA metagenomics assembly of... | reverse complement strand
GGGGGAGAACTCCGTTTCCTTCAACGTGAGTCTCAATCTTAACACAGCCCCGGTGACCCCCAAGTTTTCACGTCACGGGCCCCGCGAAGCAAATAAGAAGCAAATAAAAACCGGGAGTTGCGGAAGAGAGGTTTGCAATGGCCCTTTTCCTTTCACGGATAGAAAGGTCGACAGTTATGATATACTGCTAGCAATTCTGAAAGGGGTTGCTATGCCGAACATGCAGATGAACTTCCGTATCGATGCCGAACTGAAGCGGCGCGGGGACGAGCGCTTTGCCCGGCTTGGGTGCACGCCGTCGGAGGCCCTGCGGCGGTTTTACGAGATGGCGGCGCGCTATGACGACGAGTCCGAAGCGGCCTTGCGGGCGGTCATCGGCCCCGAGACGGAGGAAGCCGACGCATGAGCGAGGGCGAGAAGCGTGCCCAAGCGGTCACGGACTTCCTGACATCGCTTCAAGCGCAACGCGAGGCCCTGGGTATTCCGCCAGCTGCCTCGCCTCAGGAGTTCTCGGATGAATATTGGGACAATCTTTTCTACGAGGCGAAGACCGAAAGACTGGCTGAAAGGGGACTCTGGTGACGGTTGCGGAGAATGCTATTGTTGTAGACAAAAACATTTGGCTCGATTTCTATCTTCACGAGCGGCCCCTTCATGAAGAAGCTGCTCGCTTTATTCGCGTTGCGGAGAAATACAACGCCAATTTGGGAACACCAGCGGATGCTGTCAATGAAGTTTTTTACACGGTGGGAAGATATCTGGAACAGCAGGTACGCGAAAACGGTGGCACTGTCGACGAGTGCACGGCCCGTGCTATAAACAACTTCGCGTGGGGGTGCGTCGACCACATGACCGATCTTGCGATATCGGTTCCCATGGACGATCGTACGGCGTGGCTAGCTCGCCACTACCGCGATATCACCTCGGATTACGAAGACGCCTCGGTTCTTGCTTCCTGCGAATTGTGCAAGGCGAACTATCTGGTAACCCACGACAAGCGCCTGGCTGCTCAGGCCAACATAGCCGCCAAAACCGCCACGGAAATGGCCGACCTCATAACCCGCGCTCACGGGGAATAGCCTCCCTGACCATGCGGGGGTCTGGGTGCAATTTTGTGACAAGCTGCCTTGTTTGCTAAGATTGCGAGACATTTTCCCGTGGTCTGACAGTTGCCTGTTTGCTGGCGATGCCCTAGCATCAACACAGAGTATGATTGGAGAACGCGCCCGACGGCGATGGCGCGGCGATAACGATAAGGCGTCGCCGTGTCGAAAAGCAGAAAGGACTCCCATGGAAAACTTCGAATTCGTTTCCCCCACGCATTTTGTCTTCGGGCGCGGGGCTGAAGAGCAGGTGGGCGAGAAGCTGGCGGCAGCTGGCGCCAAGCGGGTGCTTGTGCACTTCGGCGGCGGGAGTGCTGTGGCCTCCGCTTATCGACCGCGTGGGTGCGTCGCTGGATGCTGCGGGCATCGAGCACTTGGAGCTGGGCGGTGTGCGCCCGAACCCCGAGATCACCCTTGTGCGCGAGGGCGTGCGCCTCTGCAAGGAGGCTAACGTCGACTGGATTCTCGCCGTAGGTGGCGGCTCGGTCATCGACTCCGCGAAGGCCATCGCCAACGGTGCTTGCGTGGAAGGCGACGTGTGGGAGCTCTTCGAAACCAAGGCCCTCGACCACGATGTGCTGCCCATTGCCGTGGTGCTCACCATCCCGGCCGCCGGTAGCGAGGCGTCGAAGAACACGGTTATTTCCAACGACGAGCTGGGCCGCAAAACCGCTACGCCAACAACGCCCAGCGTCCGAAGTTCGCCTTCATGAACCCGAGCTCACCTTCACGCTGCCTCCCTTCCAAACGGCCGCCGGCCTCACCGACATGTTCTGCCACCTGCTTGAGCGCTTCTTCGACGACGTGGGCGCGGTGCCCGTGACTGACAACTTGAACCTGTCGCTCATGAACACCATCCGCGCCGAGGCGCCGCGCGTGTTGGCCGACCCCGACAACTACGACGCCCGCGCCAACATCATGTGGGCCGCATGCTCTGCCATCAGGGACTCGCCGGAGTGGGCCGCCATGAGGACTGGGCCACTCATGGGTTGGAACACGAGCTGTCGGCGCTGAATCCGGCTATCACTCATGGCGCCGGTCTGGCCGTCATGTTCCCTGCCTGGATGGAGTACGTGCACACCGAGAACCCGGCGCGCTTCGCCTTCTACGGCCAGGCGGTGTTCGGTCTCACGCCCACCGGCGACGTGGAAGCGGACGCGCTTTCGGCCATCGACGAGACGCGCGCCTTCTTCGCGAGCTCGGCATGCCCACCACCCTCGCCGAGTTGGATGTGGAAGAGGCCGACATCCCGAAGATGCTGCCGACCCTCGCCCAGAACAAGGGCGTCCCCTTCGGCACCTTCAAGAAGCTGACCCTGGAAGACGCCGAGGAGATCTACAAGTTGGCGCTGTAGGGTAGAACAGAGCAAGAGAGGAGTAGCGGGGCCGCAAGCCCCTCGATCTCCTTCGAAAAACAGTCGCTTACCAGGGAGAACGGAGTAGGCGGGGAGTAGAACGGAGTAAAACGGAGTAGCGACTTTCTCGATTATCGTTGAACCAGGAACCGACCGTGCTCTTCGATTGGGTAAACTTGAGCTCCGTCGCCTTGGGAAAAGAGAGATCATGGTTCAAGGTCCTATCGAGAATGCCGCTGAGCTGTTCGCCCGTGAGGTACGTGTACGCGCACGGGAAGATATCAACAAAGGTGTTTGTGGCGTCCACTGGTAAGGGGAGTACTCTGGCGTCGAAAACCCTGAAGGGTCTGGCAGCGAAAGGCCTGCTGGCGTGGCACGGAAGTAGCCAAAACGATCCCTCTCAGTTCTATGCGTTGCCTCACTGAGATCGTTCATTTAAAGACTTTGCTCGTCCGCCGCGCTTCCTTCTTTTGGAGAGAGTGGCATCAATAGCCTGATCGGTCTTCCCTTTTGCTCCGGCGACAACAGCCGTATCGTGACCGCCTCCATTGTGGTTGAGCGTATCGATGGCTTGAAGGGTCATTTCGGTTGACCGAAGTTGTTTTTAAGCTCCTTGTCGATAACGCTAAGAAGTTCTTGGCGGGAGTGAACGCCGATTTTGGCGTAGATGTGGCTGACGTGACTGTGGGTGGTACTGGGGAGATAAACAGCGCCTCGGAAATGAACGGCTCATTGCGCCCCTTCATGAGCAGCCCCATCACCTCAGTTTCGCGAGTGGTAAGACCGTAGCGCTTGGAGAGGGCTTGCGTGACCTGCTCACTGTTGACAGTCTCAGGCGCCATGGCTGAGCGTTCGAGTCCCCAAAGCGACGCTACATTGCGCCTTCCGAACAGAAGCGACGAAACGAGGATCATGGCCAGCAAGAAGAAGAGCAACACCATATGTACGATTCTTCTGGCATGGAGGCCATGACGAAAAGAGAGAAGCCGGTGGCAACCAGCGTGGCCAAGCTGACAAGCCCGCGCACAATGCCATACAGCGTGTTGAAGGCGACGTTTGTTTCCAGGAACAGCTCGAAGAGTACGGCCCAGAGCATGAGTTCAAGGCAGGTGTACCCTGCGGTAGTGGCAGCCACCGTGAGGGCGGCGGTAGACTCAAAAGGTAGCCAGTAGCTACAAATACCGAGTGTAAAGGCCAGTAGCTGCAAGGTGCTCAGCACCCAATAGGCCTTCTTCAGCTTGCCGATAAGTACCAGCGCGACCACGGTCGTGCCGGCTCGAGCGAGAGTGTGGGCCAGGTAACTCTCTTGGAACACCTCGACAGACTCGCTGCTGGCGGAAATGCGCATTAGGCCGAAGGCGATGCCGAAGACGGCGAGGCCCAGCAGCAGCTTCCAGGGGAGCTTTTGGCCGGCACCCCAAAAAGAAAGCCGCGTTCTGGCCGTTTCAGCATCCGATCCCTCGGTGTTCTGCGGGGATCTCTTATGAGCATCCGTCGCGAGGCCCGCGAGCGACAGCAGCGGTAGCGCAGCGCAGATATAACCTGCCGCGGTTCCGAGAAAGGCCACCGTTAGATATAGAGCAGCTGCTATGAGGAGGGCCCACGAGAACAGCACGACGACGTCCTCCGCCGAGTGACACTGACGAATAGCTCGGTTGACGAAAAGATAGAGAAGAAATCCTTCGGGCAGGCCTACCAAGCAAGCTCCGATAATAAGCAACGCATCGCCGTTCGACCCCCAGAGCACCAGCAACGTGCCAGTCGATGCGGCCAAGGTTGTCGTCGCTCGCAGCAGATGATTTTCGGCCATCTTCTGCGCCAGAGCGGGCGAAAGAAATGCCAAAATGCCTACCACGACTGTACTTACGGTCAACGCTACGAAGTTTGCCAGCTCTACCGAGGCGATGCCGCCGATGCCCGCGAGGGCTGTCGAGAAAAAGACGAGGCTCATCCAGCCCCAGTAGATACCTAGATCGAGCGTGATCCCGAGCCGTCGCTGCCGTGATTGCGCCTCCGATTTTATTGCTCCCATGGTGTCCTCTCCCAAACGTCTAGGCTCAGCTTACCACAGGCTGTTGCATTCGTCGCGGCTGTGCCAGGGGATAGTAGAGCCGGTTTCCACTGCTTCAGAGGATGGGTATCGACTAGTTTAGATGATGCTTTCACCAGGTGTTTCATTCATGATAACGGCATCACCTGAGAGCCGTGGACCGCGGCAGGTGGAAGGATGGGCCTTCGGCTTCCGAAAAGCATCTATGTAAGGAGAGAGACAATGACTGATATGAAAGGCATTTCGCGTCGCAGTTTTTTGACTGGATCTGCTGTGCTCGGTGGAGCCGCGGCTTTAGCTGGCCTAGCAGGTTGCAGTCCGGCGCCGAAGGATACGTCGATGGCCGAGACCGGCTCGGCAACTGAGGAGGACTGGCTCGGTGAAGCGCCAGCGCTGACCGAGGCCGACTGCGACAACGTGGTGGATGCCGATGTGGTGGTTATCGGTTCTGCGGTGGCCGGCTCGCTTTCCGCGTTCGGCGCTTTGGAGAACGGTGCGAAGGTGGTTATGCTCGAGCGCAACAAGATATTCCACTACGGTGGCAACCAGGGCTCCTTCTTGAACTCTGAGTTCCAGAAGCAGTCCGGCAAGCCCACCTACGATCCAAAGGAGATTGTCTACCACATCGTGGGCAATACCGCCAACCGTTGCGACATTCGCCAATGGCGCGTATGGGCCGACCGATCCGGCGAGCTCGTGGACACGCTCATCGAGAAGGTGCTCACGCCGGCGGGCATTCCCTTCACGTGCTCTCCGGCTCCCGATGAGCCGGAGCTGTGGCTGAATCGGGTGTTCGATATCAATGTGGTGCTAGGCGATCCTACGAAGGACAATTACAAGGAATTCCTCTCAGGCATGCACGCCTATCTGGCCGACAACGGCGCGACATTCGCTACAACACCAAGGCCGAGGTGCTCGTGCAGGACGAGGCCGGGCGCGTAACTGGCGTCATCGCCACAGCCGAGGACGGCTCCCGCACGTTGTTCAAGGCGGCTAAGGGCGTCATCGTGTGCACGGGTAGTTATGCCGCAACGCTGCCATGGTGAAGAAATTCCAGCAGGAAAAGGTGGCGAAGCTGCTGGAAGAAGGCAATGTGTACACATGTACATGGATACCGAAGACCTCTCTAGCGCAGAGCCCATGGACGACGGGATCGGCCACCGCATGATGTGCTGGGCCGGCGCCGAGATGGAGGGAGGCCCCCACGGCTTCCTCGGTTGGCCGAACGGCGGTCATATCGGCTGCCCGAATTGGAAGTGGACCAGGCAGGGCGCCGCTATATGAACGAGGCTCTGTTCCCGGTGAACCAGGTGCAGCAGGTGGTGTCTGCAGCTTCGATGCCCAGCGGTGCCTTCACCTGGGAGATTTCCTCCACCGAGGATCGGCTCATGCCCTGCTTCATCGGCATCGATCCTAACGTGCTGGACGCTATCGCCAAAAGCGGAACCGGCGTGTACCAGGCCGATACCTTAGAGGAGCTGGCCGAGCTCATCGACGTGGATCCGGCTACCTTTACAGCCACGATTGAGCGGTACAACGAGATGTGCGAGAAGGGTGTTGACGAGGACTTCATGAAGAGCTCCGAGTACCTCATCCCCGTGAAGAACCCGCCGTTCTATGCTTTCAACGAGAAGTGGGTGTTCGTGTGCTCCATCGCCGTGTGCACACCAACGACAAGTTCCAGGTGTTGAATGCCGACCATGAAGTGATCCCGGGCCTGTTCGCCGCGGGCAACACCGTGGGACGTCGCTTCGGCTACGCCTATGAGAGTTCGGGCATGGGGATGTCGAACTCCCAGGCCATGGTCGCCGGCTACGTCGCGGGCGAAACGGCCGCTAGCAGCTAGGAGCAAAGAGAGCGCTTCTCAAAAATGCGCTCACTCAACGCGCCCTCCCCTGAGGCGAAGCTCCGGCGTTCTGCGACGCTGGGGCTTCGCGCTGCTTTTAGGGGGCAGAAACTATGCAGTCATTTGTGCGTTCGCCTTGTTCGAGCTCTCCGTCGATGCCGCGTTGGTTGAGGCGGGATCCATTGAGAAAATGCCGAGCGCCATACCTAGGCTTATCAGCCGAGCGTTTATCATGGTCGGCGTGGTGACGGCCCAGCTGGCTGCGGGAGCCCTCGACGAGCAGACTCCCGCAGCCGTACGTTCTAAAAGTTACCCAGCGAAGCCAAGCTAAGCTAAGCTAAGCGATATATTTCGCGGCGGCGTTGGCGGCGTTGCGACCGGAATTGATGTTGTTGGCCATGGCGGTGCCGGGCATGTTCTGCGTGTACACGTTACGCCAAAGCATGGCTCCGTCCAAGCCGACGGCATACAGGCCGGGAATGGGCTTAGAAGCGTCGTCGAGCACCTCGCTGCGGACGTGGTCATGATGCCGCCGTCCACCACCACGACCAGCGCATCGATGCGGGCGATGTAGAATGGCCCGTTCTCGATAGCGGTAAGGAAAGGCTGGGCCTTGCCGAACTCGCCGTCGAAGCCTTGGGCACAGAACTGATTGTAGCGCTCCATGGTTTCCGCAAGTGTTTCCGCGTCCAGTTCGAAGTGCTCAGCGAGCTCTTCGAACGAATTTGCCGTGAAGACACTCGTGCCGTCGTTGTTGGTCAACGCATCTTCGACCGTCTTCTTGTCGGCCTCGTCCAGTTCGCAGCCATCAAGGATGGCCTGATCGAAGATGGCGTAGGACTCTCGGTTGCCGAGCATGCGCCAAGGTTGGCCGCCATGTTGAATGTCATGGCCAGAGACTCGTCGTTGAAGCGGCGCGCATCTTGGTTGACCCACACGCACAGGCCGTTGCCAACAAGGCCATTGCCGCCGTTCAAGGGACTGTTGTAGGGGACGGTTGTGTCAGTGCCGAACGCCTTCACCATTTGGAAGCCTTGAATGGCGGCATTGCGGAGAAAGTCTCGGCCTCCAGCAGCCATGGCCATGTTGTAGCCGTCGCCGCACACGGAAGGCGAGCAGTTGGTCATCATCTCGTTCACTTGGTTCTGGGCCATGCCCGCTTGTACGAGGAGGTCGGGGTTGGCCCCGATGCCTCCCGAGGCCAGGACGACGGCTTTGGCTTTAACTTCGATGATATTGCCCGAGCTGCCTTCGGCGTACAGTCCCGAAACGGTGCCGGCATCCACCTTAAGACTTGTTGCTGCAGTGCCGAAGCGAAATTCCGCGCCGTTTTGCTCGGCCGTGGCCTGCATCGGCTCGATATAGCTCGTTACGGCAGAGTCGTTGTCGAACCAGTGCATGGTGTTATAAAGCCCGGCACCGTAGTTGTCGACAACACCGTTGAACTGCACGCCGTTGCCTTGCAGCCAGTCGATATTCTCGGCGGAATTATGCACCATGTCGTACCAAAGCGCGCCATTGGTCACCCACTGGGCCTCTTCAAGTTCGGTGCGGATGATGTCTACTTCGTTAATCTCGATGCTCAGGTTTTTCTGCAGCTTCGAGCCCACGGCGAAGACGCCTTCGGTGCCCGCGCCGTTTCCGCCCGCTGCACCGCCTTTCTCAAGAACGAGAACCTTGCTGCCGTTCTCTGAGGCTTGCACGGCTGCGGCGAGTCCCGAGATGCCCGCGCCTACGACAACGATGTCGCACTCGAGCGTCTCGGATACGTTGTCAGGCGTCGCGGGCGCTTGCGCATCCTGGTTCGACGGCTCGGACTCCTTTTGCGTGTTGGTCTGGTTCGGCTGTGCGCATCCCGCAAGCCCCAGCAACGCCATCGTGCCGAGGGCGGCACCCGAGATGAACCCCCTGCGGCTCATGCCCCGCTGATTGCCTGCTGCCTCGTTTGTGATTGTCTCCATGATCCCTCCGTTCGCTTGATTGTGGAAACAAGGAGAGCATAGGGGTGCAGAAAAATTACAGCAATTGAATCTAGCTAGCGCAAAATGCCAGGTGAGAGCTCTGCTAAAAAGCAATAGCAGAAAAATGATTACAATGAGGGAACTAATAGGGCTGCTCTGCTGAAAGATTGAGGTACATTCTCATGTACCATGCGTCCACCACCATGCTTCCATTTTGCTTGATGGGGCTGTGCATTGCCTGGGTGACCTCGTTTGCCGCACGGCGAAGGGTGCTTGCTTTTTTGGTGCCCGCCTCGGTGAGCGTGACGATCCTCTGTCGTCCGTCATCGACGTCCTCTTCGATGTGAATCAAATTGGCTCCCTCAAGCTTTTGCAGCACAAGGGTTGCGTTGCTTCGTGGAATGCGTAAGAGCGATGATAATTCAGAAGGCGTGAGAACCTCCTCGGCCTCCAGGACGTCGAGAGCGCGGTACTCGACAAGACTAAAAGGTGCAAGACCTCGAATAGCTTGCTTCCACTCGTCAATTGTTATGCGCCATAAAAGCAGGTGAGAAGAGCCGAAGTAGAGCTTTCGGTCTGGCTGAACGGACAGCGCATCGACATGGTGTCCGCGAACGAGGTCGCAGCTCTCCAAGGAGGAATCTCGCATAAATTTGAAAAACTCTTCGTCTTGCAAGTTCCGAAGGACTCGTTCGCGGAGGAATCTGGCAACTATTTCGGCCCCTCTGACGCTACGCCTTCTCCCTTGACCGTCAGGGCGCATCTCATGGTTCGATGGTCGTTTTCTTCGACCGTTTTCGAGACGAGCCCCAGATCTTCTAGAGTGAGCAAAATGTTCCAAGTAGTTTTTCTCTGCAGCAAAAGATAATCTGCAAGATCTGAAGCGCCGAGCGTCGCTCTGGTTTCGTAAAGTGCAATAAGAGCCAGGAACTCGTTGTAGGTTAGCCCCAGGCTCTCTCGCACGCAATGCGATACTTGTCGAAAATGCTCGACAGTAACCGTCATCATCTGGTGAGAATTTGCTACTTTGCCCATAGGGACATTTTAGCGAAAGCTCGTTTGAGTTGCTTGGCGTGATGGCTGGAAAACGAAAGATGATTGGCTAAATCGAGCACCTGGAGTTGGGCAGCGCGCGCCTTCTTCGCGAGCTTGGGCATGCCCACCACCTTGGCTGAGCTGGATGTTGATGCGGCCGACATCCCGAAGATGCTGCCGACCCTCGCCCAGAACAAGGGCGTCCCCTTCGGCACCTTCAAGAAGCTGACCCTGGAAGACGCCGCGGAGATCTACAAGTTGGCGCTGTAGGGCGGAACGGAGTAAAAACGGAGTAGCGGCGCCGCAAGCCCCTCGATCTCCTTCGAAAAACAGAGGCTATGCACCCGCCACAAGGCGGCGTATGCCGGCCATGCTCGAGATTTCGTCGAGGATGGAAATCAGTTCAGGGGCTTGGTAGAAATCGCCGCGTCGCATATTGCCAAGAGGTTTCAATATGCCGTATTCGCATGCTCTGTTGATGATGGAAGTTGCTGATCTGCGGGTTATCTCGAGCCCGTTTGCCACGTAATCGGAGTTGACGACGGGCTGCTCTACGAGCAGTGCGGGTAGGCCGAAGATGCGAGATCCTGAGCGCTCTTGCATGCGCGCCGTCCAGTCTCCTACAAGCCCTGCGATAGTGCGCGATGTCTTTTGCCCGACGACCATGGCCAAGTCGATTGCGTTGCAAACCTGTTCGACAATAGGCGCCGGATCGCCCTGCTGGTAGCATGAAAGCGCGCTCATGTAGTCGTCGATATCGTGCAGCAAACCCGCCGATATGGGCACGGTTGCATGAAGGAGGACTCCGTCGCTGCGCAACATGCGATGGAGAAGCGTTCGGCCTGTGCGCCCATTTCCGTCGACGAAGGGATGGATGGTTTCGAACTGGGCATGGACGAGGGCGGCTTTGGCGATAGGGTCTATCTCTTCGGTTTGCGCGAAAGCGCAAAGGTCGTCCAAGCACTCATCGACGCGGCCTGGCACAGGTGGCACAAACAGTGCACCGTGGGGACTGTAGGGGGTACCGCCGACCCAAACTTGCTCACCGCGCAGCTCTCCTGCAAAATCAAGAGCGGTTTTCTTGAGCAGCTGGCGATGAATCTGCCGAATGCGTCGGTCGTGAGGGCGTTTTCGAGATTGAGCGCGCATCGCATTGCATCGATGTTCCCCGCAATGACAAGTGCGTTTGGCGGCGCGGAGGACGAAAGCTCCGCCAGAGCGATATTGCGCGCGCTGGAGGTAAGGTTTTCTATTTGGGAGCTGGCTGCCGATTCACTGCGCAGCAAGAGGCTGGGAAGGTTAAAGGGCAGCGAGTCTTGGTGCTCGTCGAATCGGGCGAGGCGCATTCGGGCATCAGCGAGGCGCTCGGTGAGCTCGGCCGAGAGCCGGGGGCGCGCATGGCGGATTTCGGCCGGGACGGCCGCCTGGTAAGTGGAAGTGATTTTTCTGCGCCGAGACTTCGGAATGAGGTAGACGTCCTCGTCGCGCAGGTGCCACGGAACCTCTTCGGTGGTTATGGCCGGCCAGTCGCTCACGAGGCGTCCTTTCATTTGATTTCGCTTCTTTACTATACAATTAGCGGAAGCGAATTGCAATTCACTTCCGCTAATTGAGATTTAGGGAAGGGAAAATTGCTCCCATCTGGCAGTTAAACGATCAGGGGCCCACATCACATGGGCCGTTACCAACAAGGCCATTGCCGCCGTTCAAAGGACCGTTGTAGGGGATGGTTGTGTCCGTGCCGAAGCGGAATTCTGCGTCGTTTTGCTCGGCTGTGGTTTGTATGGGCTCAATATAGCTCGTTACGACAGAGTTGTTGCCGAACCAGTGCATGGTGTTATAAAGCCCGGCACCGTAAAAGCCCGGCCCGTAGTTGTCGACAACACCGTTGAACCGCATCACGCGCTTTGCATGGCCTTTTGGAAGAAGAGCGGGGTGACGACTGCTTCCTCAACAGAAACGGTCCAACTTCCGCAATGAAAATAGTCCAACTTCCCCAATCGCTTCGTTGACGTGGTATAACGGGCGTCCTCGTCCCGATAACCTGTCTGGCCTCATAAGGGAAAGATCGCTCAAAACCCTTCTCTGTCCTGTAGGGGGCTCCGAAGGAGCTTTGGGTTTCTCAGCTGGCGGTCAGCACGCGTTGAGTTCTGTCAAGTGCTGCCTTGCGCAGGAATGCCGAACGTGACTCTCCTTCCTGTTCGGCTGCGCGCTTGATGGCAAGAGCGGCGGAGTGCGGTACTTTGAAGCTAATCACGTCGAGAGGCTCGTCGGCCAGCCTTGGTCGGCCTATCACCACGTTGCCCGACCACTGGCCGGGGAGGGATCCCGTCTCGGCGGCCTCGGCCAGAGCTTCTATCTCTGCGTCAGTGATTATCTTGCCGCTCTTGAGGTGTATTCCATTTTCTATCTCCTTCCCAGTCCAAGTTCGCGCTTCATCCGCTCTGTCGCCGGCGAAAGCGCATGGATGATCAGTGTTGTCCCGTCAGCTAAGATTATGCCGACCATTTCGACTTCGCGCCCGGTACCCGTAAAGCCGATCGTCACCCAGCAGTCATCGCCTCTCGGACGCTTCCGAGCGAAGTTGTGCCAGGCGAAAGAGATCTCCTCTTGTGACAGATCGTGCTTGAGGGCGTGGGGATGGATGCGTATCAAGTCCATAGACTTCTTCCTTATGTAATACTAAAGTATAATACAAAACCCAATGATCCCCAAGGGCTTTATCGGGAAGCAAGAGCCTACATCAGCCGAACCGCAATTATGTCGCGAGAAAGTCGCGTTTCGTTCCCCGCGCCGACCGCATTTATGTCGCAATGCTTTCCGCTACCCCCAGAGTCAACCCTCCAACGGCACGATTAAAAAGAGTGATCACTCCTCATGGTTCTTACGGGCCAGCAAGCGGCCTCCCGCCGCGGCCGGCGTCTACGTCGTCCCGATAACCTGCCTGGTTCTGTAGTGGACGAGGGATCTCCTTCGCGCTGCGGCGCCGACCTGCCCGAGGGAGCGTCGGTTTGCCGCTGGGACTTCGCTTTCTCTAGCAAAAACGTCACTGTGGCCACAGAGCGACAAGCAATCTCAGCCTTCCGTAAAAATCTTCACTTTCGAAGTTTTTTATAGAGCTGCCTCGTTGAGAAGCATAAGTTCGCGCATAGGACGATGCGAAAGCGGTGGTGCCGCCATGGACGCTGCGACAAGAAAGCCGTTTTGCCATGCAAGCATTGGAGCGTTTGATCGAGCAGGGCTTCGTTGCTTGGTGCGCGCTGCTGTGAGGATACGAAAGGATACGAAAGGATACGAAAGGATACCGCCCAAGGATGGGGAACCTTGGTACAATCAAGACGCCTGAATCGTTCACTTCAATGGGGAGAATACCCGTTATGACTGCCTACTGCGAAACTTCCGACTGCTTCGAAACATCGTTGAACCAGCACAGCGACACCCTCGAGGGACTGCGCCACCGCGCCTATCGGGATCGTTCTCGGGACGACAGAGTTGGCATCATGATCTGCGATAAAGATCGACTCTTCGTGGAGGGCATCGCAGCGCTCATTGAGCAATGGGATGAGTTTGATCTGCTCGCGAAGATATATTCCTACGATGAGGCTCTCGCGGCGGCGAAGGAACATCTCCCTGCGGTGGTGCTGTTAGGGGCTCGTGTGGAGATACGCCATGTGCGCCGGTTATACGCGACATTCTCGCTTCCGATCCAGGTGTATGCGTTATGGTCTTGGCTTCGTCGGGCGATTCGCGCGAAGTGCTGGACGCACTGCGCGCCGGTGCTATGGGCTATGGCGTGCGCAACGAGCTATCGGTCGACCGGCTTCGCGGCACTATCTGGGGAATGGTTTGCGGAGAGGTGGTGTTCGACGGATCCATTCGCACCCATCTGCAAGAGGCATTGCGCTCTTCTGATGGGCAGGAGCCGGCTTTCTCCGACGCCGATTCGGGCCTTATGAAGCTGTTGACCCAGCGCGAGCGCGAGATTCTCTGCCTGTTGATGGACGGCCTGTCGAATCAGGAGGTGGCTACGCGCCTGTTCATCAGCGAGCCGACGGTGAAGAAGAATGTCAGCCGCATCATCGACAAGCTGCAAGTGCAGAATCGTGTGCAGGCTGCTGTATATGCGGCGCGCCATCTTCCCCGCTAGCCTCTTCCGTATCCGAAAGAATACTCATTCGACACCCTTGTGCCGCAGGTCAAGGGTGTCTTTTGTTGCTTATCGGTGAAGTAATTTATATCCCAACTCCGATACGTTCGGGACTAGGGGCCAGACCCTTCAACCTCCTATGATAACGGCGCGTTAGGGCTCAGGCGGAAACGCGGGGTCTATACCAGTCGAGCTGTTTGGAAGGAGCCAAACCATGAAGGGCAAGCTGATTCGTGTGTGCGTCGTGGCCAATGACGCGGCCGAGACCATGAGGGATTTCAACGACCTGTTTGGGGTCGAGTTCTACGGGCCGTTTGATGACGAGAATGTGAAGCTGAAGGTGGCGCTGCCGCGTAGCGGCGGCATGGAGGTGTCCTCCCCGACGGCCGCCGACGACCCCATCGGCTTCTCGCAGTATCTGGCCGCTCACGGCGAGGGCATCAAGGGCATCGCCTTGCGCGTGGACAACATCCAGGAGGCCATGGACGAGCTGAAGGCCAAGGGCGTCGAGCTTGGCGTGTACTTCGAGCACAACCTGATGAAGGAGTGCATCATCCCCCCGCAGCCGAAGACCCACAACATCGAAGTGGCTCTCAACGAGTTCCCCGATGAGGACCCGGTCGGCCAGGCAGTGGCCCGCGATATGGGCATCGACCTGTACGCCTAACGACTGCGGCGGAGGAAAGCAATGAAGGCAGTAGCAATTTTCAAGTGGGCTCCGAATCCGATGACGCGCTGGTGCGTGTCGACGGCACGGTGAACTGGAGCACGGCCCGCCATGATGCGGGCGACGACGATCATGCGGCCATGGCCTGCGCTATGGCGGCCGCCAACGGTGACGAGGTGGTTGGTTTGTGCGTGGGCGGTGGCGACACGTCATTCGCGGCCGCACGCGGCGCCGAGCGCACGGTGGTGTTGGAGGGCTTCCCCGTGCCCACCGACTCTATGACCATGGCCCGCGCTTGGTTGAGGGAATCAAGGGTGTTGAAGGCACGGGGCTGGTTGTATGGGCGACGCCGACTGGGATCATGGTGGCCCCGCTGGTGGCAGCCTTCTGGGGTGGCCCCTGCTGACCGCCGTGGATGAGGTGGCTATCGCCGACGGTGGCCTGGTTGTGACCCGCCGCCACGGCATGGCACTCAGGACGTCGCGGTAACGGGTCCGGTTGTGGTTGATGTGGCAGCTCGTCGCGAGGAAGAGGAAAAGCCCGGCATGCGCCAGGTGCTCGCCGCTCGCAAGAAGCCGTCGGACACCAAGACCGTGGAAGGCGACCGCTCGGCTTTCTCTTCTCGCGGCACGCGCTTGCCCGAGGCGACCTCGTCGCGCCTGTTCGATGGATCCGATCCTGCCGATGCCGTGGAGCAGCTGGTAAGCGCTCTCAAGGCCGACGGCGTGCTCTAGTCGCACTGAACGCAAGAAAGGATTCTCTCATGAGCAACAACGTGGTAATTATCGTTGCCGACGAGGTGCCGGTGGGCACGCTGCTCGCGGTAGCCAAGCGCGCTGGCACAGATGTGAAGGCCGTCGTCGCGGGTTCTCGTGCTCTGGCCGACACGGTGGCAACTGGCGGCGTGGCGTCGGTGGCTTGGATTGACGTGCCGGAAGCAATGCCTGTCGAGGCTTTTGTGGGTACGGTGGCCGAGGAGGTCAAAGCTCTGGAGCCGGGTGTCGTGCTCGCGCCGAATGCCGCGGCCTCCCGTGTTCTCGCTGGAGCGTCGCCGCCGAGCTTGATGCCGCTGTCGCTTCGTCGGTCAGCAACGTCGCCTCGAGGGGGATGTGAAAGTCGTCGAGCGACTGGTGGCCGAGCAGCGCGCTGTTGAGACGCTTGAGACCGCCGCGCCGGTAGTGGCGCTGGTGGCCGACGGCTCCGACGATGTGGAAGTAGGTGTCGCCGCGCCGGTTGAGGCCGTCGCCGAGGGAGCTGTCGCACCCCTCACGATCACTGCGACCCATGCCGGCGAGGAGGGTGGGGCCTCCCTCGCCAGCGCCAATCGCGTGGTAGGTGTGGGCCGCGGTCTGACGAGCAAGGACCAGCTGGCCCTGGCGGAGGCTTTGGCGGGCGCCCTGGATGCAGAGATCGCTTGCAGCCTTTCGCTGTGCGACGACTACCGCTGGTTCGAGCATGGTCGCGTGTGGGCACTTCTACCCAGCGTATCGCCCCGCGCTCTATGTGTCGGTGGGTATTTCGGGTCAGCCCCAGCATATGACCGGCGTGCGCGGTGCCAAGACCATCGTCGCGATCAACAACGATCCCGAGGCGCCCATTTTCCGCGCTTGCGCCTACGGCATCGTCGGTGACTTGAACAAGGTGGTCCCTGCGCTCACGGCGGCGCTTTCCTAAATCAGGGCAGTACGGCATTTCGTCCGGGGATGCGACGCATAAGAAAAGAGAAGGAGAAGAGCATGGCATTCGATACCGAGTACGATCTGGTGGTCGTGGGCGGCGGAGCTTCGGGGAAGTCCGCGGCCCTCGAGGCGGCCCGCGCTGGCAAGAGCGTGGTCATCCTCGAGAAGATGCCCGAGACGGGCGGCCTGTCCATGTTCGCCGAGGGCACTGCTGCCTTCGAGTCGAGCGAGCAGAAGAAGCTGGGGAAGCCGGCCCATCCCGACCGTCATTTCCCCACCAAGCAGGAGGGCTATGACAAGTTCAACGCGTACAGCCACTATCGCGCAAACTTCGACGTGGTGCGCGCTTTCGTGGACAACTCCGCCGATACCATCGATTTCCTCAAGGATCTGGGCGTGGAGTACAAGACGGTGACCATCGCCGCCTATGACGACCCCAACGAGGTGTGGACCTTCCATCTGCCCGACGGCTGGCGCTCGCGTGCAGGAGCTGCTGCTGTCGGCCGTGGAACATGCCGGTGTGGACATCTTCACCGAGACTCCGGCCACCGAGCTTATCATTGAGGACGGCAAGGTTGTGGGTGTGGTCGCCGAGTCCGAGGGCGAGCCCCTGCGCGTGGGCGGCAAGGCCGTGGTTCTGGCCACGGGCGCATGGGCTCCAACCCCGAGCTCATTGCGAAGTATTCCTGGTTCGCGCCCAGCGCCTACAACATGAACACCCTCACGCCGCTGCAGAACATGGGTGACGGCCTGATGATGCCTTGTCCGCAGGGGCCGACGATACCAACATCGTCACCTGCCCCCTGCTGGCCGCCGGTGCCCGCAACAAGGCCATGGACTCCCACATCGGCGCCGCTGGCGTGCAGCCTGGTGCCATCTGGATCAACAAGACCGGCCGCCGTTTCGCCAACGAGGGCACCGCTGAGAACATCGGCGACATCGGCCCACTGTACGGCAAGCAGCCCGACGGCATTGTGTGGTCGGTGCTCGACCAGGCCAACATCGACCGTCTCGTTGAGAACGGCTCCGAGATATCCATCGGCGAGTTCGTCGTGTTCGGTCGTCCGCTCGACCGTCTGCGCATGGAGCTCGATCAGGATGTGGCTGACGGCGTGGCTTTCGCGGCCAACACCCCCGAGGAGCTGGCCGAGAAGATCGGCGTGTCCCCGGAGAACTTCGCCGCTACCGTGGCGGCTTACAACGAGGCCTGCACCATTGGGGAGGACAAGGCCTTCTTCAAACAGGAGAAATACCTGCGCCCGCTTTCCACCCCGCCGTTCTATGCCGTGGCCCTCGCCACGGGCACTATGGGCTCCGCCGGAGGTATTCGCATCAACGGCAATATGCAGGTAGTCGATAAAGACTACGAGCCCATCCCCGGTCTGTATGCTGTGGGCCTGGATGCCACGGGCCTGTACGGCGACTCCTACAACATGGAGGTGCCGGGCGCGGCCAACGGCTTTGCCCACACCTCAGGTCGTCTGGCGGCCCGCCACTTCCTGCAGCAGGCTTAACCCCTTAGTACGTAAGGCCGCGTGGCCGCTCCCGCACCGCGTGGCCTTCGTGAGAGAAGAGATTCGAGAAAGGAATCATCATGGCAAACATCCCCAGCTCGTCGGCGCTCCCGATTTCGGCAAGCTCATCGCCCCGGAGGAGTCTCTGGGCAAGCGCCTGGAAGGTAAGCGCGTGCTGCTGACCGGCACCACCAAGGGCGTTGGCCGCGTGACCCAGGAGCTGCTGTGCGCTCAGGGAGCCTTCGTGTGTGGCTCTGGCCGTTCCAAGGGCGTGGCTGCTGAGGTGGCCAACGAGTTGGTGGCCAAGGGCTACAAGGCCGCGGGCTTCGACGTGGATCTTTCCGACTACGAGGCCGTGAAGAAGTGGGTGCTGAATGCGCCGAGCTCATGGGTGGCATTGATGTCGTCATCAACAACGCTTCTCATCCGGGCATGGCTCCCTTCGGCGAGATGACCCCCGACATCTGGGCCTATGGCATCCAGAACGAGCTCGATCTGGTGTACAACGTGTGCAACTGCGCATGGCCTCATCTGATCGAGGCCGGCGGCGGCTCCATCATCATCACCTCGTCCACTGTGGGCCTGCAGGGCTCCAACTCTCCCCAGGCCTGTCATGCGGCTGCCAAGGGCGCTTGCCTGGCTCTGGCCCGTCAGCTTGCTGCTGAGGGCGGTCCCTTCGGTATCCGCTGCAACTCCATCACCCCCGGTTTGGTGTGGACCGAAGCTATGTCCAACATCCCCAAGGAGATGGCCCAAGGTCTCATTGCAGCCCAGACCACTCAGCAGGCTATCGATCCGCTCGATATCGCTTACGCTATCTGTTCCTGGCCTCTGACGAGTCCCGTTTCATCACGGCGGTCAATCTGCCGGTTGACGGCGGCTGCGCTGGTGCGGTAACCGGTGGCATGCAGGGCGAAATCGCCTAAAACGCTCGAGGAGGGAGCATCTGCCTCTCCCTCCTTTGACAAGAGGCGCGGCACCGCTTTCAGGCTTCGGCCGAGGGGTATGACGCGCCTCTTTTCTACCTGTTCGTATGGAAAAGGAGGTTCCCATGAAGGGACCGCAAGGCTATGCCACCATCGTCAATATCGCCATGAATGTTCTCCTTGGCCTGATTATCAGCATTGCGGTGCTGCTTTACATGGGCACGTTCATGCCGGTTCCTCTTACTGCGGAGGCCGTGATTGGCTCTACCGTTTCTAGCTTCTTCGTCGGTTTTGCTGTGGGAATGCTGCTTCCATTATGGACTGGGCGTTCGCATCATCGGCGCTCTCAAGGTTAAGAACGGTTTCGTGCAGTATCTGATCATCGCCTGCACTCTCGGTGTCTGCATGGGTGTGTGTATCACGTGTGGCAACGCGATTATCAGCCAGATTGGCGTGGGCGGCTGGCCGGCCGTGGGCGGCTTTATCGCGAGTTTCATCGGGTTCATCGTGCTGTGCGCTGTAGCGCTCGTCATTGTGTTCTTGAAGCCCGTGCAGATTATGGCGGCGAAGATAAGCGGCTTCGATCCGGCGGCCGCGATGCAGCCTGACACTGAAGCCGAAGCCGCGTTATAGGCGGGAATACCGGAAAATCTGGAAGAACGACTACTCAAGGAGGTGCTGCGTGGAAGAGCGCGATTTCGATATCATCGTCGTGGGCTGCGGGTGCGCAGGCGCCATTGCGGCCTACGTCGCGGCAAAGAAAGGCAAAAGCGTGCTCATCGTCGAGCGTGGTGAGTCTGCCGGGTCGAAGAACATGACCGGTGGCCGCATCTACGCTCATTCGCTGCGCAAGGTTTTCGACAAGTATGCCAACGGCGATGTCGTGTGGGACGAGATTCCCTTCGAGCGCAAGATCACCCATGAGCGCATTGCCTCATGGATCCGACGAGCAACATGACCATCGACTTCACCAGCAAAGAGCTGGGCGAGGAGGCCAACGACAGCTACAGCGTCCTGCGCGCCCCCTTCGATGCCTGGATGGCTGAGCTGTGCGAGAAGGCGGGTTGCGAGATCATTGCTGGCATTGGTGTGGAAGAGCTGGTAAAGGACGAGACGGGCGCGGTCATCGGCATCAAGGCCGGAGACGATGAGATCACCTCCCAGGTCGTGATTTTGGCTGAGGGCGTGAACTCCCTCTTGGCCGAGCGCTGCCTCGCGCCCCGCGTCCCAAGCGCAACGAAATGGCCGTGGGTATCAAGGAGCTCTTCGAGCTGCCGGCCCGCACCATCGAGGACCGTTTCCTTACGCCCGAGGGTGAGGGCGCGGCCATGCTGTTCGTGGGTGATTGCACCCATGGCAGCGTGGGCGGCGGCTTCCTGTACACCAACAAGGATTCCATCAGCTTGGGCCTCGTGGCCACCATCGAAGAGCTTTCCACGAGCGGCACCACCATCTACCAGGCCATGGAAGACTTCAAGCACCATCCGGCCGTGGCGCCCATCATTCGCGACGCTACCATGGTAGAGCATTCGGGACACATGGTGTCCGAGGGTGGCTACGACATGATTCCCGAATGCGTGTACGATGGCTGCCTTATTGCCGGCGATGCCGCCATGCTCTGCATGAACCTGGGCTATCAGGTGCGCGGCATGGATCTGGCCGTGGCATCGGGTCAGTTCGCCGCCGAGGCCGCTTGCGCCGCTATTGATGGCGGCAACGTAAGCGCCCAGGCCCTGGCGCCCTATCGCACCATGCTCGAGGACAGCTTCGTGATCAAGGACATGAAGACCTTCCGTGCGTGGCCTCAGACGATGGAGCATTGGGATCGCATGTTCACGGAGTATCCGACGATGGTCGCCGAGGTGTTCAACGCCATGTTCGTCGTCGATGGCGAACCGCAGCAGCATCTGACGAAGCGTATTATCCCGGTGGTGAAGCAGCGCGGTCTGCTGCGCTTGGCCAAGGAAGTGAGAGGAGCGCTGAAGGCCCTATGAGCACCTTGCCGAAGATCACGGTGAACGTCGATGAGATGATCGGCGCCAACAAGTACAGCGTCGACGAAGGCGGATCGCATATCGCTTCACGGCCGAGGATGTGGATGCGTTGGACGAGGCGGAGTTCCTGAAGCTGGTGAAGGTGTGCCCGGCAGCTCTGTACAAAATCGGCCTGATGGCCGCAAGAGCTTCGACTATGCGGGCTGCCTGGAATGCGGTACCTGCCGCATCTGCTGCGAGGAGACCATCGTGTCGCGCTGGGATAATCCGGCTCCGATGATGGGGGTGCAGTACCGCTTCGGCTAGGAGTCGCCTGGTTACTGTTGTAAACCGAGAGTATGAAAGACTGATTCGCCGCGAGCGGCGATGGCGCGGAACCGATGTTTCCCTCGAATATGAGCATGGGCACGCCCGAGATGTCGTCGATCGCTCAAAGGTACCGCGCGAGACGGGTGTTACCAGTTGGAAATACTGGACGCGCTATCTTGTATCAGTTGACTCTAGACAGGGAAAGAGAGAGCTATGGGGCGTTTAACGGTACAACCCGCGGCGAAAGCCGACGGGCAGATGGGAGCGTTCGTCGAGGCGTTCACGCGTCGCGTCGAAGCCATGCCGCCGGGGCAGTGTCCGGTGGGGATGGTGCTGGGCCAGCTGCAGGCGAGCATGGCTCAGACCTGCGGCAAGTGTACGCCGTGCGCTCAGG
>ENA-OUNI01000360-OUNI01000360.1-human-gut-metagenome-genome-assembly--contig:-NODE-360-length-20998-cov-2.865986_pt1 | contig 20998 bp, 20 predicted proteins | sample MGYA00242499_ERZ504580 | MGnify/ENA primary metagenome ERZ504580 (study PRJEB26092, sample SAMD00036315) | human gut metagenome | host: Homo sapiens | study: EMG produced TPA metagenomics assembly of... | reverse complement strand
CATGGGATTCGACTCGTTCCCGACCAACAGTCGCGGATGGCAATACACCAGCTCCGGCAAAGTGGACGGCATCAGCGGCAATGTGGACATGAATGCGTTTGGGAATAAGGAGTATGTGAATGGCGGGCATTGGGTTACCAAAAATGGCCAAAAGTATTGGCGGGATTCAGATGGTTCTCTAGCGCGTAGCAAGGAAATTTACGATCCTGAGAGTAATGCCTGGTATTGGATTGATTCAGACGGAACCATGGCGCACGATAAGGATGTTTATCTGCGTTCGAACGGCGGTAAATGGGTTCGTTACGATTCGAATGGGCATATGATTAAAGGTGAGGATTTCCGATACGGCGTCTGGTATAACTTCGACTTTACGACCGGTGCGATGAGTAAAGGGATGACATATCTGTCCAACGGGAACAAATGGGTATACTACGACATGGTCACCGGCAAAATGGCGCATGGCGAAGCGTATCTTAATTTTGATAAAGAGCATTCTGGCTGGTATCTATTTGACAACATTACTGGTGCAAGATGTACAGGTGATATTTTATACGTTCGAATGGCGGTAAATGGGTCCGTTATGATCAGAAAACCGGCAAAATGGTAAAAGGTTTGCAGAAACAGAATGGTCTATGGTACTACTTCGATCCAGTTACAGGAGCTATGGCTCACGGAAACACGTGGGTTCCACAATGGCAAGCATGGCATTATTTCGATAGTGTCACAGGCCGAGGTTGATTCCTGATTTACATTTCAGACTCAGTTATACTGCTTGATTGATTCGGCTGGAAAATGGTGAATTTTCCAGCCGCTTTCACAATGGCGACTGTGTTGCCTGTCATGGCTGATTTTCGTGCTTTGAATTCGCTGAATGATTCGGAAACGTAAATTACCGGTTTCATCAAAACGGACCCAGATTCCGTCTTTGCGGTTTGTCGGAGAACTTGGAATGAACACGTCCTTGCTGATGGCCATAGTGCCATTTTCGTAGTAGTGCTCCTTATCCTGATCCCAACCGTTTTCAGGTTGTGTCCTGTTTTAGTCGATTCGTTGGAACTAGCGCTGCCGTTATTCCTGTTCGATTCGGAAGAGTCGGGTTGGTTGTCATTCCTGTTCTGTTGGCTGGATTGAATTATTTTTTCAGTTGTGTTGATTCGTACACTGAATCAGAAGATTGCGCGGCACCATTGGCCTCTGAATCGATTGCATTAGAATCATACCTCTGGGTACTATTTGGATTCTGAACCGGTTCGGCAGTTTGATTATTAGAAGGCGCTTGCATTGCGCCAGGCTCGCTGCCCAGTGCGATTGCCGGTTAAATAATCCCCTGTAGCATTGTAATGGTTAGAAAACCGATTAGGATTTTTCTCCGTTGAAACATTATTGCTTTTTTCTTCTCATTGTCCGAGGCTAATTACAGCTATTGCCATGACAAAAGCTTGTTTTGCAAGTCACTCGTTGGAGCTTTTGGTGTATGTCTAGAGGTGTGGCAGTACCGCTATGCAAGGAGGCCTTTGAAGATACGTGATGAAGCTGTGGGCAGGGTTTGACTATTTGCGTTGATAGCATGACATACACTGTTAGACATGACTCATGATATGGAAACGAACAAGCGTGGAGTCAGATGAGACGTGAACCGACACTGGCTTTTGTGATTCCTTGTTTTAACGAAGAAGCCGCATTGCATATGACTGCGGATGTTTTGAAGAAAAAGATGATTCAGCTTGAGAATTCGCAGGCTGTTGCACGAGATAGCTTTGTTATTTTTGTCGATGATGGGTCCCATGACAAGACTTGGGATGTGATTACGTCGCTGCATGAGAAAGATCCCTCCTTATTCCGTGGTGTAAAACTAGCTCACAATAGAGGCCACCAGAATGCTCTTTTTGCTGGCTTAATGCATGCATTGAGTATGAATGTCGACGCTGTTGTTTCTATGGATGCTGACTTGCAGGACGATCCCAATGCGGTCGATGACATGGTGCAGGAATACCTTCGGGGCGCGGAAATCGTCTATGGCGTGCGCGATAACCGTGAAACCGATACTGCATTCAAGCGTGGCACCGCCCATGCTTTTTATTCCCTGATGAAATGGCTTGGAACGGAAACGGTGCCAGATCATGCCGATTACCGATTGATGAGCCGTGCCGCATTGCAGGCTTTATCGCAATACAAGGAATCGAATTTGTTCCTACGCGGTCTGGTTCCTTCTCTCGGATTCAAAACAGCAAAGGTTTATTACAAACGCGGAACCCGAGTGGCCGGGGAATCCAAGTACCCGTTGAAAAAGATGGTTTCCTTTGCGATTGAAGGCGTGACTTCCTTCTCGACAAAGCCGCTGACCATGATCACCGGTCTGGGTCTGTTCTCGGTGTTCGTTGGAATCGTCATGTTGATTTATACCTTATTTCCGTTTTCTCGGGGCATGCCGTTGCGGGTTGGGGATCAATGATGTGTTCCCTGTGGATTCTGGGCGGCTTTATTTTGCTGGCACTCGGTATTATTGGTGAGTACATAGCAAAAATTTATTTAGAGGTCAAGGCTCGTCCTCGCTATATTGTCGAGACGACGCTCTGAGCGGGTAGTTTGTCTTTTCGGGAAAGATAAGGACTATTACCGAGTGAATAAGCCGGATATTGTGCCTGAAAAATGGGCATTCTTCAAACGTGTGCTACCGAGATGGCTCGTTGTACTTGCCTTGGGATTTCAGACCGCCATTGTCGCGGTATTGTTTGTATTGTCGATTCTCTTTACAGTTACGTTTAAGAGAGCCAATTCGCAGCTCGGAAGTATCACAGAGCAGGTTGACTACCACTTTGGCATGCCGTCCATTGCATTTGTGCTGGGCACGGTCATGTTATGTGCTCTGTTTGTCTTGCTTGCGCTAGGCTTTTCGAAGTTGCCACGCCGCTGGGTTTTTGCTGCATTGTTGGTATATACGATAGTACTGCAGATCATCTGGCTCACTTCATTGAGTTTGGTAACGTATACATATCCGGATTCGCGGAGTCTGATGGATGCTGCGGATGTCTTGCTTAAAGGTGATATCAGCCAATTTGGTGCTGACTATTGTTCGGCTGGTAGCGTGCAGAGGGAATGTATTGCACGAGGTATTCCAAGCGCCCACGCATATTTCTCCTATTATCCGTTCCAAAGTGGGCCGATGCTGTGGTATCTGTTGGTATTTGCCTTGTTTGGATCGAACAATATTCTCGCCTTTCAGATTGTCAGTGCCTTGGCGGTTGCTGCATTGGTCGCGGTTTTGTGGCGCTTAGGCGGCATGCTCGGGTTGAATAAAAAGGGCCATGGCGCATTCACCGTTCTGATTGCAACATGCGTTCCTCTTATGATGTTCGCGGCTTTCGTGTATCCCAATGCCGTCGGGTTCTTCATTACGATTTGTGGTGCTTGGATTATCGCGGAAGGCTTCCGCATGAGGAAGACATGGTCCAGCGCTCTTGCGATTGTTGGTGGTTTCCTTGTCTGCGGTATCGGCATTGTTTTCAAATCGACATATCAGATAGTGGTTCTTGCCGCGCTTCTTGCTGTTGTTTTTGCGGTTTGGCATAATCGCCGTATTTGGCAATTATTGGTCTCTTTGCCTTCCGTTTTGGCATCGTTTATCATTTCCAAACTTCCAGTTGCGTTAGTGCAGTCTTGGACTGGCCAGGACTTTGGCAAAGGCATGCCGATGCTTTCATGGATTGCTCTTGGATTAGGGCATCCCGATAATATGCCGCCTGGATGGTGGAGCAGATTTGCCTTAGATGCATTTGAAAATACAGGTAATGATTATTCTCTTCAATCCCAGATTTCCAGAGAGTTCGTTCAAGGACGACTCTCAGAATTCCTGCATAATCCGGGAAACGGGATGCATTTCTTTGCTGGTAAGCTTGCGTCAGAATGGGCTGAACCAACATTTATGACATCACTATATTCGGAGTTGGGCGAATCCTCAAAGCATTTTGCCGGTTTGAGCTCGTTCTTCCTTATCGGCAATGGCTCGGATATGTTACTTCGATATGAAAATGTTGCTCAAACTGTCACATATTTATTGGCGTTCATTGGCTTGATTGGTCTTCTTCGTTTGTTGATCAAGGAAAAGTTTATTGGAGATGATGCAGCTCAAGTCTTTACCAGGGTTTTGCTTTGTGCATCGTTCATCGGGAGTTTTCTCTGCTATCTTTTCTGGGAAGCAAAGTATCTACACTTTGCCTTTTTTCCTGCTGCTTATTCCGATGGCGGCATATGGCGTCCAGCAGATGATTGATTTTGTCGGCAATAAGAAGCAGAAGATACGCGGATAGGGGCAACTGTGGGAAGAGAAGAAGAGCTTCTAGGAACTCCGATGAGAAAAAACTGGATTTTTGGTTGAAAATCCTAGTGCTTTTCGGATTTTGCGTGGTCTTGATTTTTTGCTAGGCGCTGGTTTCAACAATACGTCTTACGCTTACGCAGAGGAAGGAGCCATCGATTCAGATCCTTTCTCCGAAGCTGATGCCAACGCTCATCCGGCCAATGGTTGGGATTCGAAGAAGGAACATTATTACGAAAATAGTCAACAGGTCTGTTCCAAAGAAATATACGATGCTAAAGATAAGAATTGGTATTGGATAGATGCGAATGGTTCCGTAGCCCGTAACAAGGACGTATATCTTCAATCCAATGGTGGTAAATGGGTTCGCTATGATGCTGCCGGTCATATGGTCAAGGGCGAGGATTACCGCTATGGTGCCTGGTACTATTTCGACACCACCACTGGTGCGATGGCGAAGGGCATAACGCACGTTCCCTCCAATGGCGGCAAATGGGTCTACTATGACCTGACCACGGGAAGATGCTCTACGGGGAACGCTACGTGAACTACGACCAGAGCCACGCCGGCTGGTATCATTTCGACGAGAACATCGGCGCGATGTCCTATGGCTTCTATTTCAACTCGCCACAACATAAATGGGTGTACTACGACCATGCCTCCGGCCAGATGCTGTACGGGGAACAGCTGATCAATGGGCATTGGTATGACTTCGATGAATCGACAGGTGCTATGCAGTATGGCTTTGTATACCTGTCGAAATCTCAGAAGTGGGTATTCTACGATCGCCGGATGGGTTGGATGTTATATGGGGAACATCCCATTGACGGCGCGTGGTACCTGTTGGACGCTCATACCGGCGCAGTACAGTACGGTTGGCAGGGGCTGGGTGGGAAAACGGTATGCTACAGCTGGCCGAGCGGCAAGATGCTGTACGGCCAGCAGAACGTGAATAACGCCACCTACTATTTCGATAATCGCACCGGTGCTCTCGATACGCGGCGTTCGTCTGTCATACCGAGTGATTACGTCGGAGCCGCTGCTGGAGCATTTGGTAACAAAATCAAGTCGGGCAGGTACCGTTCCGTTCGCCTTCTTGGAGACAGTATCGCTGCCGGAGTGGGCGCGGCGAACACGTATCCATGTACGTCTCGTGAGCTGTTCCAGCTTGAGGGAGTCACCTATTATGAGCCGTCCCATCAGACGGATATGGCCGCCAACAGCCTAAGGCGTTATCTGGAGTCGCGCGGTGTATTCATGACCAATGCCAGTGTGCCGGGCAAGGGCTCCTATTCGGGCTATAACTCCATCGGCGATGCGACCCTCGGACATGAGGATGCCGCTATCGTGCTGCTTGGAGCGAACGACCGATTGAGGCTTTCGAATAGCGATGATTTCAAGCGTGAAGCGGAAAGCTATCTGAATCGCGTTGCCGTACGATACGGGGACGATAACGTATATGTGTTCGCGAACATCGATACGTTATCCGATCCCAGATCCCTCACCATGGGGCAGGAAAATACGGTATTGCAGGATATTTGCCGGCAGCATGGTTGGCACTTCGCTTCAATGTATTCGGCATTCCGTACGGTAGGGCGTTCGACGGGAATACCACAGCAGGCGTTGTATAAGGATGGCATCCACCCGAATCGTATGGGTCAGGTTGCGGTGTGGCGTGCATTGCAGCAATTGCTCGGCCTGTAAACATCCGATAAAACGTTTGGAAAGCGGTAGGAAGAACGTGCCAATAGGAGACTTGAGAGGGTATGCAGCGTATTAGATTTTTCGATATTGCCAAGGGCATAGCCATTTTGGCTGTGATACTGGGACACAGTGCTATTGAAACGAACCTATTTGCGCCCCATCGCACGGCCCAGGTTGTTCTGTCCATCTGTTTTTCATTCCATATGCCGCTTTTCTTCATCCTGTCCGGGTATTTCATGCATCCAGACAGACGATTCCGTTGGATGAAGGAAGCAAAACAGCTGCTGCTCACCTACGTGGTGACGGCATTATGCGTGCTTGTCGGCGTGACCTGCATGGCGACGCTCGATCATGAGAGTCGGGCGATTGCCCTTCGGCAATGGGGCATGGCCGCGATATATGGAAGCGGCGATATTTCGAATCTGACGCTCTGGCGAGTAGACCTGAGAATCGGTGCGATCTGGTTCTTGCTCGCACTATTCTGGGCTCGATTGTTGCTGCATTGTCTCGCAAGACTTCCTTACACCCCGGTTTGGGTGGTGCTGTGCTTTGCTATTGGCTATATTTCCTCGCACTATGTGTTGCTGCCCTGGAGTATCCAGCCGGGAATGTGCGCGGCAGCATTCCTGTATTTGGGATATCTTGCCAAGAAATATGATGTACTTGGCTTTGTGAAGCGTTTCCCCTGCATATGGGCCATCGCATTTGTTGTTTGGGCGGTTGATATCATGTTCTTCGGCGGTATGAGCATGGCCATCAATAACTATGGTTCGCGACCGGTCCTGGCTGTAATTGGTAGTATCGCGGGAACACTGTGCGTTATTGGTATTTCGCAATTGATTGATCGAGTTCCGGCGCTGGGAAGCGTGTTAAGCAGTATTGGCCAGGCGAGTCTTGCTATTTTGTGCGTGCACTTGATTGAAGATAACGTATTGCTTGGCAGATGTATCTTGGGGCGCTGCGTATGGCGTTTCCCCAGGTCCCGTTGGTTCTGCTGAGCTTCATCGTCCGTCTGCGATCGACCTCTGTGGTGCATTCTTGCTTTATTATGTTCCGGTAATTAGGGAATGGTTCTATCCGCAGCTGGCTAAACGCAACGCGTGGAATCTAGCTGTTGAAACGAGATAAACAAAAACGTGCATATCTGTTGGAGAACAATGTTCATGTTTTGATTCTCTTCAAGGGATGGCGGTAACCTAGAGACCATGATCTCAATGAAATTCGCGAACATCTTGTTGGAGACGAATCCTCGCTCCGTTACCTATCCAGCTTTATACTGTCGTTCAGATCAGCCTGTTGTCTTCGATGAGCAGCTTGGCGAATGGGAAATGTATAACGCTGGAATGTTCGATTTCAGCACATACTTCAATTCCTTGTCGGTAATGAAATTGAAGCGCTACACGCGTGCGAAAGGATTCTCTCTTCATCTTGAGCTTAAGGGTGCATCTTGTGAAGTAATTCAGACCATGGGCGATGCTTTCGCACACAATCCGATTCCAGTCGAAGGAACCTCAAGAAAACTGGAGGCTTCGGCTGACTGGCAGATTGTGGATTTGCCTTTGACGGTCAGCGACGACATGGTGGTCGTGGGCTTTATTGTAAAGACTGATGGTTCTGTTGCAATCAGGAATAGTTACTATGAGCTCGATATCGATGGAGACTGAATGACGTCGAGTTGGTGCTGTCCACCACCACTTTCAAGAAGGAAGCGTTCATCGAACGTAACATCGGTTTGGTCAAGGATCAGATCATCAATTCCGGTGATTCAATTGCAGAACATTTCCATATGTATGTGATGGACAATGGGCGTACCCTGGATGCTGAAAAGCTGAACGGAGACCGTGTCCAGGTCATTCCTAACGATAATGTTGGCGGAGCTGGAGGTTCACCCGCGGCATGATTACTGCGATGGAGCAGACGCCAAAGGCTACGAATATCTTGCTTATGGATGATGATGTTGCAGTTTCTCCCGAAAGCATCAAGCGTACTTACAATCTGCTGCGTATTCTCAAGCCTGAACATCGTGAAGATATGATTAGCGGTGCAATGCTGAACTACGAGATTGGCGAGGATCAGTGGGAAGACATCGGCAACATGACCCAGCAGGGCACTTTTGCCGGTTGCAAGCCGCAGTTGCGTCTGACGCTGTTCGAAGATCTTATTTACAACGAGATGTATACGCCTACCAAGTGGCAGCGGAACAATATGTATGCTGCATGGTGGTACTGCTGCATTCCGATTTCCGTTATTGAGAAGAACGGATTGCCTCTGCCGGTGTTTGTCCGTTGCGATGATGCTGAGTATGGCATTCGTTGCAAGACTGGCTTCATTACTATGAATAGCCTCTGCGTGTGGCATATGTCGTTCTTTGAGCGTTATAACGCGGCGGTGGAACGTTACCAGACTACCCGTAACACTATGATTGCCCAAGCGACTTGTGGCATGGCTCCTGGCGCTGACTTTATGCGTGAACTACACAATAATATCCGTCTTGAGTTGAAGAAATTCGGCTATGAAAACGCGGAGTTGTGCTTGGATGCGTTTGAAGATTTCTTGAAGGGCCCGTCCTTCATCAAGAAGCCAGGGCAGTCGGAACAAAGCTTTATGGCGGCAAACCGCAACAAGGAACAGCTTGTAGATTTCGAAACTCTCCAGTCGCGAGCTGACCAAGATCCTGAACTCGCTGGTTTCAGCATCAAGAACGTTGACAGGCAGCTTATCGATGGAGACAAGTCGCGTAGTTTGGCGGAACGTCTTGAAGATCTGATTACTGATAATAATCAGAGATACATCAAGAAAGACGGTGCTGGATACGCGGTGATTCCGCTGCAGGGATGGCTATATCCTGCTGGAGCGATTCGTGGCAAGCATAAGCTCGTAGTTTTGGACTGGTATAACCGCAAAGGAACCATTCGAACTAAGGATGTCCAGCGCTATCAGAAGATTAAGAAGCGTTATATGCGTGATCTCAAATATTACAAGGCGAATATTAATCGACTTCGTAAAGAATATGCTGCTGCGCGTGCGGAATTGACATCGGTTGAGTATTGGAAGAATTATCTCAAGATGGATTAATTTGAGATAATCCGCTAAGCCTAGCCGCATATGCTCATAAGAGCATATGCGGTATTATTTTGCTTTAATACTGAATGAAGGAAGAAGATTATGGTATCTCTGGCAAGGCGCCTGCGTGAAAGGCTTTTCTGGCCGTCTGAGCGTTCTATGCAGAAGCTGATGGGACGAATTGACTCCTTGGAAAATGAGAATAATCGTCTACGTGATGCTTTGCAGGCGCAAGAGATGATTTTGCATGAGATTCGTGATGCCATATCTGGCATGCAGAGAATCAACGAGGATTCTTGCAGGAGCCTCAATGAAATGCAGCGTGCGCAGATTGCAGAGCGTGCGAAGGATGATATCCGTTTCTGGGCGCAATATCGTCTTCCCAGCGAGACTGATTTAGAAACGCGCAAAAGGTTTTTCCTTGGATTACCTGAGCCTGAGGGCAACCTCAAACTACTGCAAACTGTTCTCAATCGAATGCTTTGCGATTTTGCGGAAATCTGTAGACGAAATGGGATTAATCAGTACTGGCTGGTCGGCGGAACCTTGCTTGGCTCTGTAAGGCATCACGGATTTATCCCATGGGATGATGACCTTGATTTGGGCATCATGCGTGATGATTTGGAACGACTACAAAAAGTTCTCGCCGGTGATTCAGAGTATCGAATCACCGTTGTTTGGGACCGTATTGTGCATTGCAGACAAATTCGTTTTGCCCCACGTGATACTCGTGTCCCGGGCTTTATTGATTTGTTCCCATTCGATTGGGTGGCTGATGTCAGTCATGATATGTTCGTCAAAGTGCAGGAATACCGGAAAACTGCCATCGAACAAGCTGAATCAAATTCGCATATTCGTGCTGCTTGGGATAATAACGTCTATGTTTCGGCGGAAACAGAAGCTGGGAAACTTATCACTGATGTTTTTGATGCTCAGCTTAATCAGATGCGGAAGACTGGAATAGTGTGTTCTCGGGAAAAGGCGGCTGGCATTATCCGAGCATATGACAATATGGATCATCCGAGTGGATTCGAGTGGATAAGCGGCTTGGATGAAATCTACCCGTTAGATTCTCAGCAATTTGAAAGTAGAAGATATCCGGTACCGGCAAATTATATGTACTTGCTGACGCAGGCCTACGGTAATATATATGCCTTGCCGAACGACATCGGTTTGCATTTTGAACACGTGGATCGGAAAATGCTTGCCCAACTTGATGAGCAGGTTATTGAAGAATATATCAAGCGATAAGTCTCAAGGAATTTTAGGATGGACCAAGTAAAATCCATTAAGAACGTTGCAATTGTGGTTGCGGGTGGATCTGGCACTAGGATGGGACAGGACATACCAAAACAGTTCATTAATGTATTTGATAAGCCCGTTCTGATTTACACATTGGAAAGTTTCCAGCGACATCCCGACATCGATGCCATTGAGGTGGTGTGCATTGAAGGATGGGAAACCATGGTGGAAGCGTACGCTAAGCAATTTAATATCGATAAACTCAAGTGGATTGTGCGTGGTGGTTCAAGCGTACAGGAATCCATCAGGAATGGTGTTGAACATCTCGTCGATAAAATCAGTGAGAAGGATAATGTCATTATTCATGATGGCATTCGTCCATTAATAGATGCTGATGTTTTGACTGATGTGATAGCGGTTTGCAATAAATATGGTAATGCCGTGACTTCATTGCCGTATAACGAGCAGATTTTTGTGATTAACCAAGAAAACACATCAACTACGAAGCAGTATGTGCCAAGAGAACAATTGCGTCGTGTTTCTACCCCGCAGGCTTATCGATATGGGAAATTGCGTGCTGCATATCGTAAGGCTTTTGATGAGCATATTGGTATCTATGGCTCCAGCTATACGAATACGATGATGGTGGATCTTGGAGAGACCTTGCACTTCGCTAAAGGATCCGATAAGAATATCAAGTTGACGACCAAGGGCGATCTGGAGCTATTCAAAGCTTATATCACTGCTGACGAGGATACTTGGTTGAAATAAAACGAGGAGTCAATCGTGCCCGACCGTTTTAAGTCCCCTCTTTATCAAGAAGATCTGGCATATTGTGCGAATCTTCCGATTCATTGGGACAAGTTGACAGGTAGAACCATCGCTATTTCTGGTGCAACAGGAATGATCGGTACTTTCCTGATAGATGTCCTGATGAAGAAGAACGAAGATCCGCATTTTGATTGCAGGATCATTGCAATCGGGCGTAACAAGAGTCGAGCTCAGAACAGATTCCCTTATTTCGATGAGTCGCATTTTAGTTTTGTACAGATGGATGTGTCTGAGCCAGGGGCCCATCCATCTTATCCGTCAGATATCGTCATTCATCTTGCTAGTACAACACATCCCCGAGCGTATGCTGCTGAACCTGTTTCGACCATTACGTCCAATGTGATTGGTTTGCAGAATCTTCTTGAATATTCTCGTGAGTCTCAGTTAGGGCAGAGGGGAAGCAGATTTATTTTCGCTTCGTCTGTGGAGATTTACGGACAGAATCGCGGGGACACAGAGCGTTTTGACGAAAAATACTGTGGATATATCGATTCGAATACACTTCGTGCAGGCTATCCGGAAGCTAAGCGTTTGGGGGAGTCGCTTTGCCGTGCTTATTTCGAGCAATATGGAATCGATTTTGTTATTCCTCGCATAGCTCGTTCATATGGTCCGACTCTGCATAAAGATGACAGCAAAGCGCTTTCTCAGTTCATTCATAAAGGGCTTTCGAAAGAAGATATTGTCCTAAAAAGCAAGGGTGAGCAACTGTTTTCATACGCGTACGTCGCCGATACCGTTGCTGGGCTATTGTACTGCCTGCTTGAAGGTGAGACGGGAGAAGCCTACAATATCGCGGCACCTGCTTCGGACTACCGGCTGAAGGATTTGGCTTCCTTGATGCTTCGCAGTGTGGAGTTGGATTAAGATATGAACTTCCCGATTCACTGGAGACGAAAGGGTACTCCACTGCATCCATAGCGCTTATGGATGGCCGAAAGCTGCAATCTCTGGGATGGAACATGAGATATTCCATCAGGGAAGGTATTGAACGAACATTGAGCATCATGCGCGATGCCTGATGTAATGGAATTTCAGGTATTTGGCAGCTGTGGACAATTGAAGAACAGTCACTGATAAGATACAACTTGTGAAACAGTTGGTGAAGAGTATGCGGGACAGATACGGGTACGCATGGACGTCCTGCAAGGTTTGGTGAAGACGGATTTTAAGCTCCGTTATCAGGGATCTTTCTTGGGCATCGCATGGTCGGTGCTTAAGCCTTTGATGATGTTCTGCGTGATGTATGTGGTATTCGGCAAATTCCTGCGGATGTCGGATGGTACGTCTACATATCCGGTCGTTCTGCTGCTGGGAATCAGCTCGTGGCAGTTTGTTACCGAATCGACGAACGTTGGATTGCGATCCGTGGTCGACCGAGGCGATTTGCTTCGTAAGATTCATTTCCCTAACTACATAGTGGTGGTTTCGGCGACAGTTGGTGCGCTGATTAGTTACGCCATCAATCTTATCGTCGTGCTGATTTTGCTCTTATCGCGAGGGTCCATTTCACTTGGAGAGTTGTGCTGCTTCCTCTAAGCATTATTGAGCTTTATGCGGTGACGCTTGCCATCACATTACTTATGGCAACGATGTACGTGTACTTCCGTGATATTGCCCATATCTGGGATGTCCTTCAGCAGTTGATCTTCTATGGTATGCCGATTATTTACCCATTGACATATGTCACCAATCGCGGTGGATTGTTGGCTGATATTGCCAGGCTGGAACTCATCAATCCGTTCGCGCAGGCAATCCAGGACATTCGTCATAATTTCATCGCTCCTGACACCCAGCCGACTATTTGGAATCAATTCAACAATTGGGGTGTTCGTTTGCTTCCCCTTATTCTGACCGTTGTCTTGCTGTGGCTTGGCATAACGCTATTTCGTCGTAATAGCCGCAAATTCGCGGAGGTTATGTAATGTCTGAAGAAAACACCATCAAAAAGGTTGATTACTCTAAGAATCCGGTAGTTCTGTCTGCGAGCCATGTTTCCAAGTGCTTTAAGTTGCCGACGGAGCAGGCTACCGGTCTTAAGCAGGCTTTTATCAATTGGGCCAGAGGCATCAAGGGGTATAAGAAGCAGGAAGTTCTCAAAGATATCAGTTTTGAGGTTCATCAAGGTGAGTTCTTCGGCATCGTCGGCCGTAACGGTGGAGGCAAATCCACCCTGCTGAAACTTATTTCGCAGATTTACTATCCGGAAAATGGTTCTATCACTGTTTCTGGCAAACTGGTTCCTTTTATCGAACTGGGAGTGGGATTCAATCCTGAACTCACTGGTCGCGAGAATGTGTATCTAAATGGCTCTCTTCTGGGATTCACGCATGAAGAAGTCGATGCGATGTACGACGACATCGTCGAATTCGCTGAACTCAGAAGATTCATGGATCAGAAACTGAAGAATTATTCTTCCGGTATGCAGGTCCGCCTTGCTTTTTCTGTGGCGATTAAGGCACAGGGAGACATATTGGTCCTTGACGAGGTCCTTGCTGTTGGCGATGAGGCATTCCAACGCAAATGCGACGATTTCTTTACGGAAATCAAGAAAGATCCGACCAAAACAGTCATTCTCGTTACTCACGATATGAATTCTGTTAAGAAATATTGTTCAAGAGCAATGATGATTGCCGATGGCAAAGTGGAAGCTATTGGTGATCCGGAAACTGTATCGCAACAGTATACCTTGGCCAATCTTGAAGCTGAGGAAAAGGCTGAACGAAAACGTCAAGAGGAACGTGGCGGCTATCCAAATGGTTTGAATGAACGGTGCCCATTGCTGAAAACCATTGCGGTTTCTCCTAAAGTGTGTACCAGCGCGGATACTTTTAAGTTCGACGTGGAATATCAGTATGATGAGCCAGGGGATTTCTATCTCGCTATTGCATTGCATGATATCCGTCGTGGCGGAATCACTTATGACACCGGCTCAAAGGTGCTGAAGATGGGCAAACATGGTCATCAGACTGTACATTTCGAGATGCCGCTCAATTTGTTTAATAATGGAGAATTCCGTCTGATTACATCGCTTCGTACGCCAAGTCCGAACAATCTCAATACGACCGATGCGGTCGGCGTTGCGCTTGACGATAATGCTTGCAGCTTCGTGATTCGTGATGACAGGAACCGTGAATATGCGTTATTGAGCGACCGTGCGCTTATGATTAAGCAAATCGGATGAATTCTGCGTAAGTTGCATTTACGAGGAACTTTGAGGGAAGTAATAGTCCTTTAAGAATGGACAAGCAAATGAGAAGAAAAATACAGAGTTGCATTGCGTTGCTAGGCGCTTTGTCTATGGCAGCTTCACTCGGGGTCCAGGTGGCATCCGCTGCCGAAACGGACTACCCGGATATGGAGGTCGGCGTTTTCTGGAACAGTGATTCAGACCGCTCCGATACGGTGTATATGTCGTATAACGGCGCTGATTTCCAGCAGATCAGTACGGCGTATAAGGCTGACGGCAATGGCAGTGCGCATGTCTCGGGGAAGCCGAACTACGTCAACGCTATTCATGATCCGAGTATTACCTATAAAGATGGTACATTCTGGATTCTTGGCGGCTATGTGCAGAAGCAGCAGAACTTGGGATGGCGTTTTACCCCGATGATGGGATATTCCAAGGATTTGGTGAACTGGAGCTACCCTAACAGCGGCAGTCCAACGAACCTTGCTCCTTCGGTAATGCCTTATACCAATGTCTTAAGGACGGCCAGTACGATTCCGCGGGAACCGACGGGTTCGTTGACAGCCACGGCGATATGTGGATCGTGACCACCCTCGGATACTATGGCGATTTTCACGGCAATGCGCAGAAGGATTATATGTATCCCTACATCGTCAAGGTGTCAGGGTTGCAGCCTGGAGCGGATCCCGCAGTCGATCCGGGAGCTCAACCGAAGCTAAGCTACGGCAGTTTGAATCCGATCAAGCTTCCTGATACGAAGACCAGCAACTGGCTTGACCCGTCATTGTTCGAAAAGGACGGTGTGTACTACCTCAGCATCAAGAAGAATGGTGTCACCAATCAGATTTATTCCATCGGCGATCTGTCTCAGGCTGGGAATCCTAAGGCATGGCGTTTGGTGAACGATAATGTCGTGACCGGTTATGAAGGTCCGTCCCTGACGTATTACAACGGGCAGTACTTCTTCTATACTGATAAGCTCAAGGACTATCCGTATGGTAAGGCTGATGGAACTGCCGGCACTTTCGTTACGCAGTCGTCGAGTTTGGCCAGCGGATGGCATAGTACTCGCCGTATTACCACGACCAACGTTGATGGACGCAGCATTCCTAATCGTCATGGAACAGTGGTAACCGTTACTGATCCGGTGGCGAAGAGAATCGTCTGGAATGCAAGATTCATGCAGGCTATGGCGAATATAAGCTGGAGCAAATGGTTGGGTAACGGAAAGCGGTAAGCATTACTGGTATGACAATGGTGTGAAAGCTGTCTCCAAAGAGGTATACGATCCTGCAAGTGATGCGTGGTACTGGTTTGATAAAGACGGTTCCCTTGCTGTGAACAAGGACGTGTATATCCTGCGGGCAGCAAGTGGGTCAGGTATGACAAGAACGGTCATATGATCAAGGGCGAGGATTACCGATATGGCGCCTGGTACTACTTCGATCAAACGACCGGCGCAATGACCAAGGGCATGAAACACGTTTCCTCCAACGGCGGGAAATGGGTGTATTACGACTGGACGACCGGCAAGATGGCGCACGGCGAGCAGTATGTGAACTATGACGCGCAGCATACCGGCTGGTACCTGTTCGACCAGCACACCGGTGCCATGTTCCACGGCGACACCTATGTCCGCTCCAACGGTGGAAAATGGGTTAGGTATGATTTCTCCACCGGAAAAATGGTCAAGGGACTAGATCGCCACGATAACTCGTGGTACTACTTCGACAAGACCACCGGCGCTATGCAGAAGGGGCGGGTCTGGGTTCCTGAATGGAATGACTGGCACTGGTTCGATTCGACCACTGGCCGCGGCTGAGTTTTGCAGCGTGAGATAGACTGGTTTTGATGCGATTACTGGTTGTGATTGCATCAAAACCAGTTTTTCATAGTAGGGGGAGGCTGTTTTGCCGCGGCATTATTCGGGGAAGCGTCAACGTGACCTGAAACATGTGGAGCCTCATGCCTCTGGTTATATTTCCTTGCTGTACTGGATCGGCACAATCACAACAGGGTGCATTCTTATTTCTGTGGCAAACAGCATTGTTTTAACGATGCAATGGCGCATTGGGCCAGAATCCTGCAAATCAGAGCGGGGAATATAATTCCGGTATTTTCTGATGAATACCATGATTGGGTGGTTTACCGTGACCACGGGAAGATAATAACCTTCAACAACACTGCGGTGAATGCTCCCTTTATCTATTTCCCCAGTCTTATTGTGCGCGGGAATTTTCGCGTATCGAGTGTGGCAACATTGATCTGCTCGGCCACTATTATTGCCGTGGCAATATGGGTAGCCAAATCTTATGTCAATATCATTCTGGCTATAGCGATTCTTCCTACCACATTTTTTTCAATGATATTCCCGACAGCTGATGCCGTCACCAACAGCTATTGTCTGCTGTTCATTGCGGTTGTTCTGTGTTTGTATCAACGGGATGACATGTTGCAATACTGGCATATTGCTCTGCTCTGCATGATGGGAGCTCTGCTCGGACAAGTCAAGATTACCTGTTTCATCATCGCATTATTTGTATTGTTCTTGATTCCTAAGGCTCACGGATGCGTAAAAAAGATCACCTTGGCGCTTCCTGCTCTCACTGCTTTTGTCTCCATGTGGCTTTGGCGGGCGAAGACCTCGCAGATAGCGGTTGCCCCGAATCGTGTTCCATTGGAGAAGACACACGAGCTTGAGGGGCAGTTACTGCAATCTTCCTGGAAAATATTTCCGCTTATCGGCCGGTCGTTGTTCGAGCCTATGGATTTTGATACTGAGAAGATTAATGGGCAATTGGTGAATTCAAGAAGAAATCTTCAGTTCTTTACAGGAACGGAAGAAATTCAGTTGCCTTTAATCGTTATGGCTCCAGTGCTTATCGCTATTATGATGCTTCTGATTGTGCATATGAGCTATAAAAATATAAATAAATTGCAGGTTGGATTAATAGTATTAATTATAGTTCTGTATTACGTATTATCGTGTGTGGCAATGTCAATCACATGGGTTGGAAATGTAGATGTATATGCTTCGGGATTGCAGAACAGGTATTTCATACCGGTATTGCCGCTTGCTGCGCTGTTGTTCCCCAACTTTATTAGGGATGAAAATATCAATCGCAGAGTATTAGCTATTTCTGTGGCGGCTTTAACGGCATTTTCATATATCGCTATAGCGATTACGTATGTAATTCAATGGAAATGATTCTTGGAAGAAAGCGGAGGTATCTCCGGATTCTTCAAGAATCATACGGAATCATACGGTGGTTGTTATCTACTTGGCATACCAATGCGGGGTGTTGTTCCCGTTGCGGCATTCGCAGACGATAAGTGTACCGTCGCCATCGATACGCTGCTGGCCCTTTTCGCTCTTCTTGCAGAATCGACCACGGATGTTTTCTCCTCCGGTATTTCCCGGATTGTTATTGCCTGAATCCTTGCTAACATAGCGGCCAGAGACGGAATCAAAGGTCGCATATGAGTTCCATTCGGGCACCCACACGCGTCCATGCGCCATGCGCCAGTGGTCTGGTCGAAGTAATAGTAGGCTCCATCCTGATAATGCAAGCCCTTGACCATCTTTCCTGTCACTCGGTCATAGCGAACCCATTTGCCGCCATTGGATCGGATATAGGTATCGCCGTGGAACATGGCACCGGTGTACTGATCGAACAGGTACCAGCCGGTATGCTGCGCGTCATAGTTCACATACTGCTCGCCGTGCGCCATCTTGCCGGTCGTCCAGTCGTAATACACCCATTTGCCGCCATTGGATCCGATATACTTCATACCTTTGGCCATAGCGCCGGTTGTCTGGTCAAAATAATACCAGCCGCCATATCGGTAATCCTCGCCCTTGATCATATGGCCATTGGAATCGTACCTAACCCATTTACCACCATTGGAACGCTGATAAACATCTTTGTTGCGTGCCATTGTTCCATCTGCGTCGAGCCAGTACCAGGCATTACTGCTCGGATCGTAGATTTCCTTTAAACGTGCCATGGTACCGGAATCGAACCAATAATGCTCACCATCCTGAACAACCCAGCCAGTGTATTCGGAATATGGCGGTGAGACGATCTCTTCCGCATTGGCTGAGGCAATGGGTAAGGCAAGCATCGAAAGAGTTGCGGTTATGGCTGCGATGCTTCGAATGATTTTCTTTCTGAGAATCATGATCATCATCTCCTTTGTACTGATGTACGTACGCGCTTCTGATTTTAGGACGGGAATGTCATATAAAAAACCGGCGTCGTACGGTTATTCGGATTCGAGCAAATCCTGTGCACTGACTATGCAGACGGATTGTCCAAAGTGCGAGGCAGCCACTACGATGAGTAGATGAACGCACATGGTGATAGGAGAGGATGCATGAATCAGAAGGCTTCTATGAAGAATGCCGGGGCAAACAACACCTGGGAAACGGTTATGCGTGTTGTGTATCCGGTCAAGGACGCTGAGCAAACTCTCCCGCTGTATGCGCTTGATTGGACTCGTCCGCATGTTGCGGAGACCACGCTGGACTCCCGTATTGACATGCGCCGTTTGGAATTCGGCTCCATGAATCAGTCCACATTGCAACGCTTGCTTCGCAATGCCGGGTCGTCTGCAGGAGTGTCCTGCGATTCGTTTGAAATTGCGGGGCGTACCTCTATAACCTTGAAAAATCGTGGTCACATGTCTGGATGCGCATTCTTCAATGCATTCCCCGCTGCATATTGGCGCCGTTGGACCAGTGTAAAACGGTGCGATTCGAAGCGACAGTTCAGGGAAACTCCAAAATCAGCGTATTCCGTTCCACAGGTCGTGGACTGATTTATCCGGTTTCGACGAAGACGACAACGGCTTCGGAGTCTGAAACTCGTGTATGCATAGACGTGCCGATGACAGGTCTTATGGATGGTGGTTACTTCTGGTTCGATGCGGAATCGCTTGATGGTTCCGTGACCATTGCTGATGCTACATGGTCTGTACCCCGTGAGGCGCGTACCGCTAAGCATGAGACAACCCTGTCTATCGCCATCACGACCTTTAATCGCGCCTCATATTGTATGGATCAATTGCGTACTATCGCCGGTGCTTCGGCATTGCGCGAACGTTTGGATACAGTGTATTGCACGGATCAAGGCAGCGACTTAGTTAAGGATCAGAAGGACTTTGATGAGGTTGCCGCTAATCTAGGCGAACAGCTTACATACATTCAGCAAGCGAACTTGGGTGGTTCTGGAGGATTCTCCCGAGGCATGTATGAAACGCTAAGGCCGGTGATAGTGATTTTGTGCTGCTGTTGGACGATGATGCCATCAGCGAACCGGAATCGATTCTGCGTGCAATCCAATTCTCTGATTACACGGTGCGACCAGTTCTTGTCGGCGGCGGCATGTTCCATTTGGATAATCGCACCATGTTGTATACGCAAGGTGAGCGGATCAATGCGCAACGAATGTGGATGTATCCGTCCAAGAGCATGGGTACAACCATGATTTCTCTGTGGAACCGCTCCGTGACTCTCCGGATCGTCATCAGCGCATCGATGAAGACTTCAATGGGTGGTGGATGTGTCTGATTCCGATTGCGGTTGTGAAGAAAATCGGTCTCTCCATGCCAGTGTTCATCAAATTCGATGACATTGAATATGGTCTTCGTGCCAAGAAAGCAGGATTTCCCACAGTCTGCCTGCCAGGCATGGCCGTATGGCACCAAGCATGGCATGACAAGGATCCAGCACGTTCGTGGGAGGAATACTTTACTGAGCGTAACCGTTGCTCGCGGCATTGTTGACGTATCCGGATAGGCCGCCTCGCATGTTGGTGGAGACCTTGTATGGTGATGCCAGTCTCGGGCTTCGGTTTGTGTACTCCGCCATGGCATTGCATCATATGGCGCTAAGGGATATTCTTCGAGGCCCACAGTACCTTGTAGATTGCTTGCCGACGAAACTTGGCGAAGTGCGTGAACTGCGAGCAAAATATCCCGATGCTCAGTCCAAGGAGAGTTTTGAGGAGTTCCCTGAGCCAGCTGGCGAGGTTGAACCGCCAAAGAACCATCCATCGACTATGAAAAGCCGGTACAAGGCGGCTGTCGGCCTTATCGCGAAGAGCTTTATCAAGAAGGCCAATCCCGATAAAGCCACTCGTCCGGATGCGGCCATCCCCGCACGCGATGCTGCCTGGACTTGGCTTGCCTTTGACCATGTCAATTCAGCATTGGTGACCACGCCAGATGGTAATGGGGTGGCATGGCTAAAGCGAGACAACAAACGTTTCCGTAAGAGCATGATGGAAGGATATCGGCTTACACGCAAGATTCTGAAGAATTGGAAGCGATTGTCTGCCCAATACCAGTCTTATGGGATTACCTCCATGGAGACGTGGGCAAGAATCTTTGGAGATGAATAACTCGGAGTATGGATCGGCTGCGTTCATTCGTGGTATGCGAGTATCATGAACGCGAAACGCACATTGGCAGTGTGCATTTGCAATTGAACTGACTGTTTTGGAAGGTTGTTTTTATGACTGGTGCGGTGGAATATCCCGATCTGGTGGTCGTGGGCGCGGGCCTGTTCGGCCTGACCGTGGCCCAGCAGGCCGTGGAGAGGCTCGGCGTGCGCGTGGAGATCATCGACGTGCGCGACCACATCGGCGGCA
>ENA-OUNI01000359-OUNI01000359.1-human-gut-metagenome-genome-assembly--contig:-NODE-359-length-21019-cov-5.545759_pt1 | contig 21019 bp, 23 predicted proteins | sample MGYA00242499_ERZ504580 | MGnify/ENA primary metagenome ERZ504580 (study PRJEB26092, sample SAMD00036315) | human gut metagenome | host: Homo sapiens | study: EMG produced TPA metagenomics assembly of... | reverse complement strand
TGGTATCGATGAATCCCTTTCCTGCACCCAACCCCACGCAGGCCAGGAACAAGGCGATACCGATTTCGCGTATCATCAGATTGGCACTCATCGTCGTGTAGGTTATCAGCTTATATTGAGGCCCGAAACGGCTGATGAGGATGGAAACCACCAACGGTCCACCGGCCAGTCCCAGTTTCACGGTTGGGGAATGCCAGGGAACATGAACGGCAGACTGCCCAAGATACATCCCAGGGCAATACCCAGGAAGATAGGAATCAAGTTGGGATGGTTGAGACGCTTCAGCGAGTTTCCCAATACCTTCTCCGCATGGCTCACGCAAGCTCACTGCCTACAATCGTCACACGGTCTCCCATCTGCAACTGCAAGTGGGGAGTTGCCACCAGATCCACGCCCGAACGGTTGATACGGGTGATGCAGGCACCGAAGTTGTTACGTATCTTGAGCTGAGACAGAGACTTGCCGTTCAGTTCCGGCTTGGTGATGAGGATGCGGCGTGAAATCAAGTTCTTGTCCTCCCGTTCCCACTCCACCGAAATTTTTCTTCCGAAGAAGGCAACAATGGCCTCCACATCTTTCGGGTTGGCAATGAACAGAATTTCATCCTGCATGTGCAGCACTGTATCGGCATTCGCCAGTTCTGTTTCCTGACTGCCGGTGTGCCGGATGCGGGAGATGACAAACGCACGGTTCAACAATGGTTTCACATCTCTGATCCGCTTGCCGTCTATTGCCTCATTGCGTATCTCTACCGATATGGGACGCACGGTCAGCTCCTGCAGATGGCCCAGCCCGTGCTCGGCATCCTCCTCTTCTTTTTTGGTGTTAATCCGCATGAAGAACTTCAAGGCAAGCAGCGCCAGGATGCAGCCCACTACACCCAACGGATAGGCAACGGCATATCCGAGTGCGATTTCCGGAGCATCCACCCCGTTGAGGTCACTGTTTGCCTGCTGGGCAGCACCCAGACCGGGGGTATTGGTCACGGCTCCGGACAAGATACCCACCATCGTAGTAATGGGAATTCCGGTGGCAAAGTGCAATACAATGGTGATAACCACGCTGAGGAAGACGGAAAGCATTGCTACCATGTTCAGCGTAAGTCCACCCTTCTTGAAAGCGGAGAAGAATCCCGGTCCCACTTGTAGACCGATGGAATAGACAAACAGTATCAAGCCGAACTCCTTCAGGAAGTGCAGCAGATGTTCGTCGAGGTTCATGTCGAAATGTCCGAAGACAATGCCCACAAACAAAATCCAGGTGACACCCAGCGAGATACCCGCCACCTTCAACTTGCCCAGCATGATACCGAAGGTGATGACCAGGGACAGAATTAGGACAGAGTGTGCCACTCCTCCGCCCCAAAGGTTGGGATAACCCTCAAAGAGGTTTCTTAATAGTTCCATAGTTTCTATCTTTAGTTTTTACTTTTCAGCCTTATTGTTTAATTCTTAATTCTCTATTTAAAAAGTGTATCCCCACAGAAATCACTTCTCCGGGGATACGCATTTCACACATAAAAAATAACTACTATTATAAAGCATGTTGCCGTGCTTTTTCGGTGGATTGCTCTGATTCTTGTTGTGCGCCATCTCCAATGCCTGCACTAGCTTGTAGCGGGTATCGCGCGGCATGATGACCTCGTCTATGAGGCCACGCTCGGCAGCGCGGTAAGGGTTGGAGAACTTGCTTTCGTACTCCTTGATAATCTCCTGCTTCTCTTCGGCAGAGGACTTACGGTAGAGGATGTTCACTGCACCCTCGGCACCCATCACGGCGATTTCCGCCTGCGGATAAGCCAGGTTCACGTCGGCACCCGTCGGTTTGCTGGACATCACGATGTAGGCGCCGCCGTATGCCTTGCGGGTAATCAGCGTTATCTTGGGCACGGTGGCCTCGGCATAGGCATAGACAATCTTGGCGCCGTGGCGGATGATGCCGTTGTGCTCCTGCATCGTTCCGGGCAAGAAGCCGGGAACATCTTCGAAGGTTATCAGCGGGATGTTGAAGCAGTCGCAGAAACGGATGAAGCGTGCCGCCTTGTCGCTGGCATCAATATCGAGCACACCCGCCAAATAGGCAGGTTGGTTTGCCACGATACCTACCGAACGCCCGTTCAGACGACCGAAACCGATAACGACGTTCTTGGCAAAGTGAGGCATCACTTCGAAGAAGTACTGGTTGTCCAGCACCGGTTCTATAATATCCTTGATGTCATAGGGCATGTTCGGGTCTTCGGGGATGACGGTCTGAAGCGTCTCTACCCGGCGATGGATATCGTCGGAACAGGGAGTGAAGGGAGCATCCTCCATATTGTTGGACGGCAGGAAGCTCAGCAGCTCGCGGATGCTCATCAGTGTCTCCTCCTCCGTATTGCACATGAAGTGGGTAACGCCGCTCTTGCTGCTATGCGTATAGGCACCGCCCAGTTCCTCCTTGTCCACCTCCTCGTGGGTCACGGTCTTTACCACGTCCGGACCGGTGATAAACATGTGGCTCTGCTCCTTTACCATGAAGATAAAGTCGGTAAGCGCCGGAGAGTAGCATGCCCCACCGGCACACGGCCCCAGAATGGCGGATATCTGCGGAATGACACCCGACGCAATGGTGTTCTGATAGAAGATGGAGCATAGCCTGCCAAGCTGTTCACACCTTCCTGGATGCGTGCGCCGCCCGAATCGTTGAGGGCAATGACGGGAGCACCGTTCTTCAGGGCAAGCTGCTGCACCTTTACAATCTTTGCGGCATTCGTCTCGCTGAGCGAACCGCCATGCGCCGTGAAGTCGTAGGCATAGACAAATACAAGGCGGCCGTCTATCTTTCCGTAACCGGACACCATGCCGTCTCCGGCAATCTGTTTCTTCTCCATGCCGAAGTTGGTGCAACGGTGGTTCACGAACTTGTCCAGCTCATTGAACGAGCCTTTGTCCAGCAGCATGTCAATACGTTCGCGGGCAGTCATGCGGCCGGAGGCGTGTTGTTTCTCTATCTTGTCTACGCCCCCACCCAGCGAGGCACGTTTATCCAGTTCCTCAAACTGGCGGTATATTTCTTCTCTGTTCATATTTGCATTTACAATTTAGTGATTTATAATATACGTACTGAATGCGACTCGGGATTATTCCTCCTTTATCAACTCCAATTCAATCAATACCTGGTTGGCATTCACCGGTTCGCCCTCGCTCACGAGAATGTTGCGGACGATGCAGTCGGCATTTACCTTATAGTTACTCTGCATCTTCATGGCTTCCAGCACCACGGCAATGTCTCCGGCAGCCAGTCGGTCGCCCACCTTGACGGGGATGCTTACCACCTTGCCCGGCATCGGAGCCAAAATCTTGTCGTCCTGCTTCTCGTCGGCTCCTTTCTTCATGTGCAGATACTTGGCTTGCGTGTCTACAATGTCTACGTGGAAGGAACGCTGGAGCATGCTGATGTCATAGCTCTTTCCTCCCTCGCCGCGCACAAGGCCTGCGTTGAACGAGTTTCCGTTGTGCAGGATGGAGCAACTTCCGTTCTCTGCCATCACAATGTCCACTTCGTAGGGCTTTCCGTCAATGGTAAGTTGTACCTTATTCCCTTCCTTACCCACCAGGGTAATGTCTGCGATACGGTCTCCTATATGTATTTCCATTATTAATTCTCCATTATCAATTATCCATTCCTTAAATCCTGAGCACTCCCTTCTGCAATCCGAATTCCCTCCAACGGCTGATGGGGCGGCCATCGGACAGCTGTGCCGAAACGTTCTCCTCCAGATTAACCAGATAGTCCATATAGGCAGCTATCATGGCGATGTTCTCCAACTCTTCGTTGGCAGTGTTGGTACGTACCAGCATGCGGGCGTTCTTCTCGATAAAGAGGGTGTTGTACTCTCCCTTCACAAAGTCGGGCACGTGCATGATGCGCTTCAGATAGGCAAGGTTGGTCTTTACGCCCGTAATCTTGTACTCGTAGAGCACACGGCGCATACGCTCGATGGCATACTGGCGGGTGGTTGCCCATACGATGAGCTTACCTATCATGGGGTCGTAGTAGATGGGGATTTCATAGCCGTCGTACACGTAGCTGTCAATGCGGACACCGATTCCGTTCGGTTCCGTCAGTTGCTTGATGACACCGGGAGACGGCATGAAGTTGTTTTCCGTATCTTCGGCACAGATGCGGCACTCTATAGCATGACCGCGCTGGAACAGGTCCTCCTGCTTGAGGTGCAACACCTCGTCGTTGGCAATACGGATTTGCTCTTTCACCAGGTCTACGCCTACCACCTCTTCCGTGATGGGGTGCTCCACTTGCAGGCGCGTATTCATTTCGAGGAAATAGAAACGGCGGTTCTTGTCTACCAGAAACTCGATGGTACCTGCACCGGAGTAGTTCACTGCCTTTGCTGCGGCAACCGCCTTCTCCCCCATCTCCCGGCGCAATTCCGGCGTAAGGAAGGGTGACGGGCTTTCTTCTACCACCTTCTGATTGCGACGCTGCACGGAGCATTCGCGGTCGAAGAGGTGGATGACGTTGCCGTGGTTGTCGCCCAATATCTGGAACTCGATGTGGTGGGGTTCTTCCACGAACTTTTCCAGATAGACCGTGTCGTCTCCAAAGGAGGACATGGACTCGGAGCGTGCCGTGTTGTAGGTTCCACCACTTCGCTCTCGCTATGGATAAGGCGCATACCTTTACCACCGCCACCCATAGACGCCTTCAGCATCACGGGGTAGCCTATCTCGTTGCAGATGCGCACGGCTTCTTCGGCACTCTGCAAGGGTTGTTCCGTTCCGGGAACCACGGGTACGCCTGCCGCAATCATTCGCTTGCGGGCAGCTATCTTGTCGCCCATCGCCTCCATCGTCTCGGCGGCGGGACCGATAAAGATAATCCCTTCCTCCTTGCAACGGCGTGCAAACTCCGAGTTCTCCGACAAAAAGCCGTAACCCGGATGGATGGCATCGGCACCGCATCGCTTTGCCGTGGCAATCACTTTTTCAATATTCAGATAACTCTCTTTTGCCACGGCCGGTCCTATCGGATAAGCCTCATCGGCATATGCCACATGATGAGAAGTACGGTCGGCATCGGAAAAGACAGCAACCGTAAGCAGTCCCATCTCCCGGCACGAACGCATGACGCGCAAGGCAATCTCACCTCTGTTGGCAATCAATACTTTCTTAATCATTTTACTTTTTCTTTAATATATAAAGGATATATATAGTCACACCACAATGCGGACATACCTTTAACAAAGGCATTCCATTTCTTGTTTAAATGTTCAACTAATATCTTCGTACTGTCTTCCTAACCCACGAGCAAAGGCAGCCTTTAATGAATGGCAGGTCTTCTGACTGACTCCTAATCCTGAAGCCTTCCCGATATTTCAATGCATATCAGTGGCAAGGGTGTTTTTCATGATATAAACGGAGCTTCACAGCAGCGGGACTGTCCGGGATTTACACCCGATTCCCTTTTAATCCAGATGATGGAAACATGCATCCGGAACCAATTCGCGGACAAAGATAACAAAAATTATCAGGAGTATTCGCAAACCTAATAGTTTTTGTTATCTTTGTCCCAGTTTTGGTTTCACCTCTCCCGGTTCTGTTGGAGATGAGTGATGAAAAAGGGAATCAGGTGCAAATCCTGAACAGACCCGCTGCTGTAAGTCCTTCCAAAATCTTTGAATATTCTACAAGCACTGTCCGCCCGGCGGATGGGAAGGCATTCAAAGAGGGATAAGTCAGAAGACCTGCCAAGACAACATAGTTTTAGTGCTTTCGGGGAATAAAGCAACAAAACATTGAGTCGAGGCATTCTTTATCCATATAAAGGAATCTTTCTCTTTGTTCATTTTTCCTTGAGGGCAAGTTACGAACGCTTATAAGGAACTGAAATGAGATTCATCACAGGACTGCTATTTACATTTATTTGCCTGCTTCCTGCAGGTAGTATGGCACAGAATAAGGTCACCTTATCCGGAAAAGTCATAGACCAGCACGGGACACCGATAGCCCAAGCCACCATTGCTGTGGAAAACACCACCTCCGGCACCTATACGGATGACCGGGGGAAGTATTCACTGCAAGTCGCTCCGGGTAAACATACCTTCGTCGTCTCCTTCCTGGGCTACCAAACCGTGAAACAATCCCTCGACATCCGGCAGGATAAAAAACAGAACTTTACATTGCAGGAAAGTGCCGTAACGCTGAGCTCTGTCGAGGTTTACGGAAAGACCCAAACGCAGAAAGTGAAGGAAGGAGCCTTTGCCGTCAATGCACTCGACATCAAGCCGATAGTAAACTCACTGAATAACCTCAACGACCTGGTGAACCGTACAACGGGCATTAAGGTGAGAGAGGAAGGCGGAGTTGGCTCGGACTTCGACCTTTCCATCAACGGCTTGTCCGGAAATTCAGTCCGCTACTTTTTGGACGGAATGCCACTGGACACCAAAGGAAGCGGTGTTTCACTCGCCAACTTACCCATTAACATCATAGACCGGATTGAGATATACAAAGGAGTAGTCCCTGCCAGCTTGGGAACAGATGCACTGGGCGGCACCATCAATATCATTACAAAGCAGGAAAAAAAGGATTATCTGGATGTATCTTACGGCATCGGCTCCTTCCATACCCACAAGGCAGACTTGAATGCACAGTTCGTAGAAAAGAAAACCGGACTAATAGTCCGGCCCACCGTTGGCATCAACTACTCCAAAAACGATTATAGAATGAAGAATGTACAGATGCGCGACGAAAGCGGGGACAACTTCATATATGGCAATCCCAAGCGTTTTCATGACGGCTACTTCTCTCTACTGGCACAGGTGGAAGCCGGATTTGTCAACAAATCCTGGCTGATGCTTTCTTTGTTTCCGCCTCCTATTCAAAAACAGACAAGGAACTGCAGACGGGGTCTGTTCAAAACAAAGTATACGGAATGGCAGAAAGGAATTCCGATTCCTGGAACATCTCTGCCCGCTATCAGAAGTACAACTTCATCCTGAAGAACATGCAACTGAATGCCTCCCTCTCCCACACCTGGGACCATTCCTTGACCGTGGACACTGCCTATCGGAAGTACTATTGGGACGGAGGATACATCGTGAGCCAGCGCAACGAGATTATGGGCAAAGAACCATCCATGCGCCACAACAAGCGTCCGCTCACCATCATGCGCACCAACCTGGACTATCAGCTGAATACCCATCACAGCTTTAATCTGAACTACCATTTGAGCCGTACCGGAAACGACCGCTTCGATGACCTTGATACCAGCTTCGAGCCGTCAAAAGATGTGGTTACCAAACATATCCTGGGACTCTCCTACAACCAGTCTCTGTTGGATGGCAAGATGGAAAACGTATTCTTCATAAAAGACTACATCAACCATCCCAATATCCGGCAGACCGACCAATCCAGCGTGACCGGCTCGAAGGATGTGCAAGGCTCCACCACCAAGAACTACCTGGGTTACGGTGCCGGACTCCGGTATATCATCGTGGAACCTTTATCCATCAAAGTATCCTACGAGCATAGCGTAAGACTGCCCATCGCCCGCGAGCTGTTGGGAAACGGTACCACCATCTATGCCAACGTGGCACTGAAACCGGAAAACAGCAACAACTTCAATGCCTCTCTGTTCGGCACATGGCACCCGGGCAATGGACATACATTCTATTATGAGATGAGCGGATTTTTCCGTAAGGTAGACAACTACATTCAGACCAGCATTGCCGAGAAAGAGGGTACAATGCAATATACCAACGTCCCGGCTGTCCATGTAAAAGGTGCGGAAGGGGAAATGCGCTACGACTGGCAAGGCAGACTGCAACTCGCCACAAACGTCAGCTACCAGGACACTCGCGACCAGCAGAAGTACAAGGGTGACGGAAAGCCCTCTGCCACCTATAACAACCGTGTGCCCAACCGCCCGTGGCTATTCGGTAGCGTAGAGGCTTATTATACCTTCCGCAACATTGCCCTGCCCGAAAGCAGATTGCGCCTGGGTTGTACCTATCAATGGGTACACTGGTACTTCCTGACCTGGGAAGCTTACGGCGCATATGATAACAAGGCACGCATTCCCGCCCAGCACATCTGTAATGCCGACATCACTTACTCATGGAGACGCGGACGCTATAATCTGGCTTTGGAGTGTACCAACTTCCTCGACAAGACAGCCTATGACAACTACAGCTGCAGAAGCCCGGACGTGCTTTTTTTGCTAAATTCAGACTATTCATTAACTAATCATTTAATAATTCATTCAAAATGAGAAAATTCAAATTTACACTGATTGCCTTTATGGCTGCCATGATGGCACTGTCATTCACAGCGTGTTCCGATGATGACCCGGAACCTAATCCTAATCCCGACCCGGAAGTCAATGAGGATAACTATCACTTCGACCTATTTGTCACCGTAGACAAACACGGTGGGATGAGTAGCAAGAATACCACTATTGTCCATAGCGTCAACTCATTGGCCACAGAGCAGGGTGTCATCACTGTGAAAAGAGAAGGTTCGGAACTGGGAGATTATTCCATGGAGACTATCTCAAAAGGAAAATATTACTACCAAATACCCGCAACCAACGACCGTTTCGTAAAATATCAAATCAAGAACAATGCAGTTCAGGTTATTGCAGAACGTCCTTTCAAGGCCAACAGCTATAAGGTACGTTCCTACACACATGCCTGGATTGATGACAACACACTCGTCATCATGTCTACCAATGGTAAGAAGGACAAGATTCTTTATACGAAACTGAACGCAGAGGACTTGACTATCCTTGCTGAAGGTGAACTCAACATACCAGCCCCCACCAACTGGCTCAAACTGACAAGCTCCGGTATCCTCACCTACCGCAAATCAGACAACAGATTGTACTACTTCTACTATTGGAAAGAGACAGACGGTTTGACGAATATAGACCAGCAAGAGCCTAACTTCCATACAGCCATTATCAACCCCTCTACCATGGAAGTAGAAAAAGATGTACTCTCTCCCATCGAATGCGAAATGGCAGGAAGCGCTTACGGAGAACTGATGCAAAACTGCGTAATGTACGACGAAGCAGACAATCTCTACCTAGCTTGTTTCCACGAAGAAGATAACGCTTTTTTCAAAGGCATCCTGCTACGTATCAACAAAGGCGAAACAGAATTCGACGCTTCCTACAACGGCTATCCCAATGCCGACGGCAAATTGCTGACCATTCAATATCTGGAAGGGAACAAAGCCTTAGTGTATGCACGTAATGACAATGCCGATAGACCCGCTGCAGATAAGCAACCCGGCATCGACGCTTACTCTCACTACTACGCCATCCTCGATCTTACCACCGGAACCAAGACACGCTTAAGCTATGATGGCAAGGAAATCGGTTACAGCGGCGGTCGCTTCTCACAGCGTTCTGTCATCTTCAACAACAAAGCATACATTGGTGTAAACACTGAAGAAGATGCCAACGCCGTTATCTACATCTATGACATCAAGACCGGTAATGTAGAGAAAGGAGCCGAAGTGGACGGACGCTTCTACTTCGATATGATACGTGTCATAGAGAACGATTAAAACAAGCATCAGTATTTATGAAGAATTTGTTTGTCTTTTTATTCCTTTGTAATTTCCTCCTCCTCTGCCATGCGCACGGGGGAGGCAACTACGAGCACAGCGATATGCTTGCAAGTATGAAACCCGGTGACAAGGCCGCCCTGCTCATGGTGCACTTCGGCACTACGCATGACGATACCCGTGCCCTTACCATTGATGCCATCAACGCCAAGGCACAAGCCGCCTTCCCGGAGTTGAAGTTCCAAGAAGCCTATACGTCGCGCATCATCATCCGCCGCTTGAAAGAGCGCGGCATCACGAAGCTGACTCCACTGGATGCCATGCTGAAACTGCGCAGCGAAGGTTACACACACCTCATCGTACAGAGTACCAACATCATTGACGGAGTAGAAATGGAATCCCTCCGCCGGGATGTGGAAAGCGCACTACCCTTCTTCAAGGAAATACGTGTAGGTACTCCCCTGCTCTACTCTATCGAAGATGCAGAGAAAGTGGCAAGTATTCTGGGGAACCGCTACAACGCCCCGGCACAAAGCAAGAAAGCTACCAAAGAACACTTCGTCCTTGTGGGCCACGGCACTATACCCCCAGTACCGCCATCTACAGTCAGATGGACTATATGCTGAAAGCAGGCGGACTGACCAATTTCCATGTGGGCACCATCGAAGGTTATCCAACCTTTGACACCATGCTGGCACAACTGAAAGCCGGGAAAGCCAAACGTGTGACCCTCATACCCTTCATGTTTGTTGCCGGAGACCATGCCAAAAACGACATTGCCGGAGAGTGGAAGGAGATGCTCGAGAAAGAAGGCTTCACCGTCAGTGCACAACTGGAAGGACTGGGACAAATTCCGGAAATTCAAGAAATATTCATTGACCATATCCGTTTCGGACTGAAGCACCGCATGCTGGACATCATGACGAAGAAGGCGGCCTATGCTGCCGGAAAAGACACAGAATAATATACCATTAGTGGGTATTTAGTGTTCTTGAATCATCTTGTACTTTTGCAGGAAAAACGCGAACGACAATGAATGTTATCACCAAACTGATGTACTCTATTCATAGGATACTGGGCACTTTGCTCTGTATCCTATTTCTCATGTGGTTCCTCTCCGCCTTCGTGATGATGTACCACCGCTTTCCCCGTGTCAGCGCCAAAGAGAAAATGCAAAAGCTGGATATGCTCTCCCAAACCGGAGACTCACTTCCGGACATCTCCTCCGTCACAGCCCGCCTGCCCCGTGGCGTAAAGGTCAGGTCTACGATACTGAACCTCAATGCCGGACACCCCGAGTTCAGCTTTAGTACCACAAAAGGCACGCTTCATTTCCTTGCCGATTCCACCATCTCACGACCCTCTCTGGACAGTGAACACCTGCACCGGACAGCAGCTTTGTGGTGTTCTTCTCCCATTACCCGTATCGACACCCTCCACTCTCTGGACCAATGGATTCCCTTCGCTGAACTGAAAAAGGAAATGCCCATTTATAAAATATACTTTGCCGACGATGCCGGGACACAGCTCTATCTGAGTTCACAAAACGGTGAGGCCTTGCAGTTCTCCAACAGAAGCGAACGCTTCTGGGCATGGCTGGGTGCCATTCCCCACTGGGTATACTTCACCTGGCTGCGGCAGGACACCGTCCTTTGGACTAAGACCGTCATCTGGCTCACAGCTCTGGGTTGTCTCATGGTCATTGCCGGCATTTGGGTAACTGTGGATGTATGGCGTAAGACGCACCGAAGCCGCCATCCCAAGTTCTCCCCCTACCGAAAAAGATGGTATCACTGGCACTACGTCAGCGGAATCTTTTTCGGCATCTTCGTACTGACCTTCACCTTCAGCGGCATGATGTCTCTGGCAGACATTCCCGAATGGATTCATAAACCGGCACTGAAGAAAGGCAGCGCCACACGCACGCTCCATGCCCGTGCCCCACAACCGGAGGATTACCCCTTGGACTACCGCCGTGTCATAGCTGCCTATCCCCAAGCTTTGCAGATAGAGTGGCGCAACTTCCGCGAACATCCCTACTACATCGTAAAAGATAGAAAAAACGAGTATTACATCGATGCCGCCGACAGCCTGCCGCGTCCGTTACAACTCTCCGAAGAAGAAATCCTGAAAGGCGTGGAAAGCATTTATACCTCCCAGCGTGATTCTTCACAACATATCCCCGGCATACGTATCTCCCGGCTCGAACATTTCGAGACCTACTATCGCGACATGAGCAATATGTATCGCGGACGACCCCAGCTTCCCGTCTGGAAGATAACGGTGGACGACCCGGACCGGAGCGTCTATTACATTCACCCGGAAACGGGAATCATCCGCCATGTAGACACCTCCTCCCGCTGGAAATACTGGAGCTATACAGCCCTGCACCGCATGCGTCTGCCCGGTCTGAACTCCAATGCCACCCTGCGCAAGACTGTGCTTTGGGTATTGCTGCTTGGAGGTACAGCCGTTTGCATCACGGGTGTGGCGTTAAGTGTGAATTATATAAGAAGAAAATGTTGTAAAAGACAAAAACGCTATTAACGAGAATAAACTTGTATGAATAAGAAAAGACTTGGAATATTCCTCGGCAGCATAGCCCTATTGATTGTCTGCAGCTTTGCGGCCTATCAGTACTGGCTTGCTCCTACACATATACTTATTATCAACGCAACCCTGGCACAAGCTGCCGACATTGCCCTGAACAATGACTGCGCCCGGATAGAAGTCACCTGCATAAAAAAGAAGAGGTGAAGGACCTTTCCGGCTATGATGCCATCGTGATGTACAGCAGAGGCTATACCTTGACGACGGCCAGATTGCCGAAGTGGAACGGGTGGGTGCCAGCGGAGTACCAGTCTTTACGAATACGTTACGAAATTTCACCCTCTCCCTCAATCACAATGTTACCAATGAACAACAGCATACGCTACGGGAGTATCTCAAGAACGGCAACAAGCACAACTACCGGAATGCCTTACTCTACCTGCGCCACATCGCCACTCCCACCGGTGGGGACACCAGGATTACGAGCCTCCCATCCCATTGCTGGAGAACATGTTCTACCACCGCGAATACGGCCGCTACTTCAGTACTCCGCAAGAGGTGACCGCCTATCTGAAAGAAAAAAATCTCTACCATGAGGACGGACGCAACCTTGCCCTGATTTCCGGACTCAACTTTCCGATGGAAGGAAACCGTGCCCACGTAGATTCCCTCATCACGTGCTTGACACAAGCAGGCTTCAATGTCTATCCTTTCACAGCCGGAGGTCAACCGCGTGCCGATATGATACGTACCCTCCATCCCGATGCAGTAGTCTACCTGCCTATGGGACGGCTGGGCAATGACTCACTCATCAACTGGCTGCACCAGGAAAACATTCCTTTATTCATGCCCTTCCCGCTGATTCAGCCCCACGAGGAATGGCTGGACCCGGATACCCCCGTCAGCGTGGCACACTGACCGCCCGTGTAGTGGTGCCTGAGATAGATGGAGGCATGCTACCCCTCTGCATCGCTACCCAAAACGAAAACAAACAAGGATACTATCTGTACACCGCTGAAAATGAACGGATAGATGCCGTAGTGGACCATATTACCAATACATGTCCTTGAGAGACATGTCCAACAAAGAAAAGCGCGTTGCTATCTGTTACTTCAAGACTCCGGGAAAAGACGCCCTGCTGGCAAGCGGTATGGAAGTGATTCCTTCACTCTATAACTTCTTGAAACGCCTGCGTTCGGAAGGGTACGACGTCAGTGGACTGCCTGCTACTGTAGAGGAGTTCGGCAAGCGGATACATCGTGACGGTGCCGTCATGGGTTCGTATGCCAAAGGAGCACAAGAACAGTTTTTGAAAACGGCACACCCGATATGGCTTTCTACCGAGCAATACGAACAATGGGCACACGAAGTACTCCTTCCCGAGAAATATCAGGAAGTGACAGACAGATATGGAGATGCGCCCGGCAATCTGCTGATAACAGAGGACAGTATTGCCATTACCTGCCTGCAATTCGGCAATATCCTACTCTTCCCCCAGCCCCGCCCGGCATTGGGAGATGATGAGTTCAACTGGTGCATGGAATGCCGGTAGCGCCGCCCCACAGCTACCTGGTCCTTATCTGTATATGCAAAAAGGATTCAAGGCAGATGCAGTGATTCACTTCGGCACCCACGGCAACTTGGAATACACGCCCGGAAAGAATGTGGCACAGTCGCAGGCCGACTGGTCGGATGTACTGATTGGTAACCTCCCCCACTTCTATTTCTATACCACCGGAAACGTAGGCGAGGGTATCATTGCCAAACGCCGAACACATGCCGTACTGGTCACCCATCTCACTCCGCCCTACGTGGAGAGCGGTATGCGCCAACGCTATTCGGCCTTGCTGGAAGATATTCACAAAGTGCTGGACGAAGGGACTGCCAAACACCGGGCTCTGGGAATGAACATCAAAAAGAGGCCATGCGCCTGGGGCTGCACCGCGACCTCAATCTGGATTCCATATCCGGCGAACCCTATACAGCCGAGGAGTTGGAACGTCTGGATGCCTTCACCGAAGAGATAGCCAACGAAAAGATACTGGGTGCGTACTACACCATGAACGAGCCTTATTCTGACCGCGACCTGCTGACCACCACTCTCGCCGTCGCTGCCGACCCGCTGGCATACGAAACGGCCCGCAAGGACCGCGATAAAGGCAAAATCACCACAGAGCAGTTGCAAGACTTCACCTATATAGCCCACCACTACTTGCCTGCCGCCAGGAAAAGACTGACCGCCTTACTCCAGAATCCACCCAAGGATACTGCATCTGTAGCACCGGAGCTTCGCCCCGCCCTACTCTATCGCGAACAGTTGCTTGCCTCCTCCGTCAACGAACAGAATGCATGGTGCGTGCACTCAGCGGAGGAACCGTATTCCCTGCGCCGGGAGGTGACCCCGTACTGAACCCGAACGTTCTGCCCACCGGACGCAACATGTACAGCATCAACGCCGAGAATACTCCCAACCCAAGGGCTTGAAGATGGAAAGCGATTGGCAGAAGCGACTTTAAAACAGTACATCAGCAAGCACGGCGAATATCCTCGGAAAGTAAGCTATACCTTCTGGGCAGGCGAATTCATCAATACGGAAGGAGCTACGCTGGCCCAGGTATTCTGGATGCTGGGAGTAGAACCCGTACGCGACGCCCAAGGCAGAGTGGTTGACCTGAAACTGGTGCCCAGTGAAGAACTGGGGCGTCCGCGCATCAATGTGCTGGTACAAGTGTCCGGACAGCTACGCGACATAGCCGGTTCCCGCTTGAAGTTACTGACCGATGCTATACGTCTGGCATCGGAAGCCGGAGATGAGACCTATCCCAACTATGTGGCATCGGGTACACTGTTGCAGGAAAAATTACTGGTAGAAAAAGGGGCTTCCCCCAAACGTGCCCGTGAAATGTCTGTGATGCGTGTATTCGGACCGATCAACAGCGGATACAGTACCGGTATGATGGCCTATACCGAGCACAGCGGCTCGTGGGAAAGCGAAAAGGAGATAGCCGAAGGATACCTCAACAATATGGGTGCCTCTTATGGGGACGACGGAAATTGGGGAGACGTCCAGGAAGGTTTGTTTGCCTCGGCACTGTCCGAAACGGATGTTGTCATCCAGCCCCGTCAAAGTAACACATGGGGGCCCATCTCCCTGGATCATGTATATGAATTTACGGGTGGACTCTCGCTCACCGTCAAAACCGTGACCGGCAAGGAACCGGATGCCTATATGGCAGACTACCGCAACCGGACCAACCGCCGCATGCAGGATGCCAAAGAGGCCATTGCCGTAGAGACACGTTCCACCATCTTGAACCTACCTTTATACAAGAGCGGATGAAAGGCGGGGAAGGTTCGGCGCAGATGTTCGGCGAAATCTTCCGCAACATCTTCGGCTGGCACGTCATGCGTCCGTCGGCCATGGACAAAGAACTGTTCAATGACTTGTATAGAATGTATATAAAGGATGAGAATAAGCTGGGCATTCACGAGTACTTCCTCCGCGTCAATCCCGCCGCATTCCAGGCTATGACAGCCGTCATGCTGGAAAGCGCCCGCAAAGGTTACTGGAAAGCATCTGATGAGCAACTGAAAACTACTGCTTCCCTGCATGCACAAATCACACGCGAGAAGGGTGCCGCCTGCACAGAGTTCGTTTGTGACAATGCCAGGCTCCAGTCGTTCGTTGCCGACCAGTTGGGCAATAGCGAGAAGCAGACCTATACCCAGAACATGAAGGAGGTACACGAAGCATCCGCAACCGATGGCAAGGATGTCGTACTGAAAGAACACAAACTGACTTCCGAACAAACGGTACGTAAGAACAGAGTGAATGGAGTGATTGCAGGCAGTCTTGTCGTCATCACCTTCATCGGACTGGTCGTATTGTTGAAGAGAAAGAAAAAGAATAAATAGAAACAGAGTATTATGGAATACGTCATTCATCTGTTAGCCCTATTCATCGCCCTCAATTTTCTATTGAAGGTGGGGTTCTATCCACGCTGGGGAATGTGGACGGTTGCCGCAGGCTGTGCCTTTTTTGCGTGGCTGGTGACTCCATGGATGACGGAACAGTCCAAGACCGTGGTGGCATCTTTTTTTGCCTCCCGTCCACAGATGTTAAACTTGTCGGTATGTGTCACCCTGGAAGCCGCCGTAATGATAACTTCTGTTTCGACTGTTTCGCAGAAATGCGTACCCGCAACACGGCATTCAAACAAGCAGTCACCCTCTTCCTGAAGCTATATCCCGGCATACTGATAGGCGGAGTAATATGCTATGTCCTGGCACTGCTGCTTTTCACTTTTCCCGGAATAGATTTCGGCAGTCTCTCATGGATAGCAGCCGGCGTTACTTTCCTTGCAGTTTGTGCTGGGAGCCTTCTGCTGCGGCATGCTATCGGTGATAAACCACTGCGCTTGGAAGTACTGTTCATTGTTAATATTTTCATTGTTATATTGAGCATCATTGCCACGGGCTATTGAAATAAATTAAAGAATTAAAAACTAAAAAGATATATGGAAACAATCTCAAACACACTGTTCTGGATTTCAAACGGGCTGCTGGTTCCCGTCGTAGTCCTGCTGCTGCTATTCTTTCTACGTGCCATTATCCTTGCGGGAGGTTTCTTCGGTGAGTTCTACCAGCGGATGAAATTACAGAAGCAATTCACTGAAACACTGGAGAACATCACCCCAGAGAATATAGACGGACTACTGCAGCAACTCCCATCGGCAGGCAACTCCCCTCTCCTCCGCAACTTGTCCAAATTGTCCGCACACCGGGACGACGCTGCCTACTGCGAACACCTGCTTGCCAACTATGAAATGGAAGCCGAGAAGGAGTTGGGACGTTCGCGTACATTCATCAAACTGGGTCCATGTTGGGACTGATGGGTACCCTCATCCGATGGGTCCCGCACTGGTGGGGCTGGCACAAGGAGACATCTCCTCCATGGCCTACAATATGCAGGTGGCTTTTGCCACTACAGTGGTAGGGCTGGTCATTGCTGCTGTCGGCGTCATTACCCTGCAAGTGAAACAACGCTGGTATGCCCGCGAAATGAACGACTTGGAATATCTGTACAAAGTGATAAGCCGCCAAACGGCCGAAAAGGAATAACGGACTAACGATACGAAAACTATGAAGAGTAAGAGAAACAGATTACTGCACAGCGATTCGGACTCCGACCCCATGGGTACGGTAGCCAATCTTTTTGACGTAGCGATGGTCTTTGCCGTAGCCTTGATGGTGGCTCTCGTCTCCCGCTTCAATATGACGGAGATGTTTTCTAAAGAAGACTTCACCATGGTGAAGAATCCCGGAAAGGAAAATATGGAAATCATTACCAAAGAAGGGCAGGAAATCAAGAAATACACTCCCAGCGAAGACCAAAAGACCTCCGGTAAAAGAGGAAAGAAAGTGGGAGTTGCCTATCAGCTTGAAAATGGAGAGATTATCTATGTGCCGGAATAAGGGAATACAGTACCTATTAATAGCTATTTGGCCATCGCAGTATAACAACTATTAAGTATTTCACCCTCCGATAATGGTATGTACCTTTGCAGCGTTATATAAAATAAAACAATATATGATAAAGAAAAGACTTCTCACAGCTCTCCTTATGGGAGGAATCATCGCCACCGGTGCCTATGCACAAGCAGAAAAAGGTGACAGCGACGATATGACCAAGAAACTCACGAGTTGAACCCGGTGGTAGTAACGGGTACAGGTACACATCAGCGACTGAAGAATACCCCGTCTCCCGTATCGGTTATCACTGCCAACGAGATAAAGCGTGCCGGTATCACCGACTTCCAGCAGGCCTTGACCATGATGGTGCCCTCGCTCTCCTTCCGTCCGAACGCGATGGGGTCCTATCTGATGATGAACGGACTCTCCAACAAACACGTGCTGATATTGGTGAACGGACGCAAGGTTACGGGAGATATCACCGGTAACATCGACCTCAACCAAATAGACATGACCCGCGTCAAGCGCATCGAGGTACTGAACGGAGCCGCTTCTTCCCTTTATGGTTCGGATGCCATCGGCGGTGTAATCAATATCATTACCAACGAGCCTAAAGATGTGGTAGCCTTCAGCAGCAATAGCAGCTATACGAGAAAGAATCAATTCTCCCAAGGCTTGAATCTGGACATCGCCCAAGGAAAAATAGTCCTATACTTCCTATAAATACGACCACTCCGACGGTTGGCAAAACAGCCGTCTGACAGAAGATGGAGAAGACATCATCGAAACGATTGCCCCGCTCTCCCTGGGCTACAGCTCGAATAACTTTTCGCAGAAGTTTACCTATGATGCTACGGAACAGCTTTCCTTCTATGCCAACGGCGGATACTACAACCGCGGACTCGAACGTCCGGTAGAACGCGAAGATATCACCGGCGGAAGCAAGTACAACACTACCTACGAAGGTTATAACTGGGGGGCAGGCGCCAAATACAAACTGAGTAAACGCAACGTTATCCAGTTTGACTATTCAGGAAACAATTACGCATCACGCTACAAATACCTGATAGAAAACAGCGGATACCTGCCCGGACAGTATGCGCTTACCAAGCTTCAGAAATTCCATGATGCCGAGTTGAAAGGTATCTTCGGTTTTACAACCAACAGCACTACGGTGTTCGGTGTAGACTATCGCCGTGAGGTGCTCCGCCGTCCCGACTCCGATTTGGACAAAAGTGTCTATACGGCATCAGCCTACGGACAGCATGAAGTGAAGCTCTGGAACCATCTGACCGGTGTTGTGGGTGTACGCTACGACCATCACGAACAGACGGGCGGACGCTTCACCCCCAAAGTGGCAGCCATGTACAACATAGGCAACTTCAATGTACGTGCCACCTATGCTGCCGGATTCCGCGCTCCGGGAATTGACGAGCTCTACTACCACATGTTCAAGAAGACAATGGGTACACGAGCCACCATCTCATTGGGTGACGAGAACCTCGACCCCGAACGCAGCAACTATTACTCCATCAACATGGAATACCGCACCAACCGTTTCAGTGCTTCCGTCACCGGTTACCTGAACTATGTAAAGAACATGGTAACTTCCAAATCCACTAAATTCGATGACCTACCGGAAGCAGAGCAGAACCAGTTGCGTGAAGAGTTCCCCGAAATCGGTGACCTTTCATCCACGAAAAACCTAAGTGTCAAGAACTACTTCAATTTCGAGAAAGCTACCGTTAAAGGCTTTGAAGTGAACTTGAACGGCAATCTGTTCCCGGGCTTCACCCTGGCCGGAAACTATACCTACGCCTATGGACGCGGTCTGAACGAAGGAGGCGAATGGCAAAACATCGAACGCAGCATACGCCATACAGCCACCATCACCGGAAACTATACACACAGCTGGAGCGACTATACCTTGAACCTCAACCTGAACGGTCGTCTGCAAAGCAAAGTCTATTATCCGGGTGACGCGGACGGCAATGCTCCGGGTTACGGCATCTGGAACCTCAATACCCGCCATACCTTCGACGGCTTCCGCAACTTTGTCATCGAACCGGGCATCGGCATAGACAATATCTTCAACAAGAAAGACAACCGCCCGCTGAACAAGAACTTCGCCTTGTATTCCCCGGGACGTTCGGTAGTAGTCAGCCTGGCACTCAGACTAAAATAATCTCTCCATAACGCATTTAGAAACAACAACAATTATGAGACATTTTTTCATCACTCTCTATTTACTCGGCATCAGCCTCTTCTCCTCCGCACAACAAGAGGAGAAGGCGGCTTTGCTCATCACCCATTATGCAGTTCAGACCCTCAGACACGTGCCTTGACGCTCGACGTCGTGACCCGTGAGGCGCAGGAAGCCTTTCCGCAGTTTACAGTACGCGAGGCATACATCTCGCCGATTGTACGAAAAAGACTTGCCAAAGAGGGCGTGTACAAAGACAGCCCTACGGATGCACTGTTGAAACTTCGCGCCGAAGGTACCGGACCATCTACGTCCAGAGTACCACCTTGATAGAAGGCAGTGAGATGACCTCCGTCCGCAGGGATGCAGACAAGCTCCGTCCCTTCTTCAAGGAGATAAAAGTGGGGAATCCCCTGCTCTACTCCGTCGAAGACTGCGAGAAGGTAATCGGTATACTGACCGCCGAACAGCCGGGAAAGAAAGAAGACATTGTCTATGTGGGGCACGGCAACCAGCTACCCAGCACGGCTACTTACGCCATGCTCGACTTCATGATGAAAGCCCATGACTGAAGAACTTCCACGTCAGCACCATTGAAGGATATCCTACCCTGGACGCAACCCTGCTGCAACTGAAAGAGACACGCCCCAAGAGCGTGACATTGGTTCCGTTGCTACTGGTATGCGGCAACCATACCAAGGAAGACATTGCCGGCGTGTGGAAGACGGAACTTGAAAAGCAAGGCTATCAAGTGAATGTACGCATGCAGGGACTGGGCGAAAACAAAGCCATCCGCCAGCTCTATATGGAACACATCAAAGCCATGCTAAAAGATTGATAACCAGCAAGCGTAAAAGGGCTACACCTTTTACATACCAAGGCTACACCCTTTGCTCCGGATGGCTACACCATTCCGGACAAAGGGTGTAGCTCTTTTCAATGTACACAGATTACGGACATTTGTAACCATATTACGGATTCCTCCTCCTGCGATATGGTACTTTCCGGATTATTCTCTACATTTGTACAAAACTAACAGGAACGTTTATGGAAGAAGTAATCAAGCTCAATGCTGTAGACCAATACAACAAGATGTTCGGTCTCGAAACCCTGCATCCGCTGGTCAGCGTAGTCGATTTGTCCGAAGCCACCGGATATCCCAGGCATTTCACCTTGAACTATGGCGTATACGCCCTTTTCCTCAAAAACACTAAATGCGGAG
>ENA-OUNI01000358-OUNI01000358.1-human-gut-metagenome-genome-assembly--contig:-NODE-358-length-21023-cov-10.388591_pt1 | contig 21023 bp, 19 predicted proteins | sample MGYA00242499_ERZ504580 | MGnify/ENA primary metagenome ERZ504580 (study PRJEB26092, sample SAMD00036315) | human gut metagenome | host: Homo sapiens | study: EMG produced TPA metagenomics assembly of... | reverse complement strand
ACACGGGTCTGGCAGCGCTGTCGGTCGGTGGCAACGCCATCTCGGTGGAGCACGGACGCTGCAGTATACGGCGTCGACGATGCGCTCCAAGACGCAGGTCGTCGCCTCGTCCTTCGATCCGACGGCCACATTGCAGCTGATGCGGGTGAACGGCTCGAAGAGGGTCCCAGTCGGCGATGCGCAGCAGGGAGGCCTCACCCGGGACGTCACCGTATACCAGGGCGACAACACGTTCGAGCTGGACGTCACGTCCGGCGGCAGCACCGTCTCCTATAAGGTGGCCGTGACCGGCACGGACAGCGTCTACGCCTCCGATCTGGCGTGGGAGTCGGCCACGTCCGGCGACCCCAACACCAACCCGGTGCGCAAGGACAAGAGCTGCGGCAACAACACGATCACGCTGTGGAACGGCGAGAAGGAGCAGACGTTCGACAAGGGCATCGGCACCCATGCGGCCTCGCGCATCGTGTACGACGTGTCCGGTCTCGGGGCGAGCCGCTTCGAGGCGTACGTCGGCGTGGACCGCGAGCTGACCGGCGTCGACCGCGACCACGCAAACGTCGACTTCCAGGTGATGATCGATGGTGAGGTCGTCTTCGAGAAGACGGCGATGCAGCACGACACGCCGATGGCGAAGGTCTCCGTCGACATCCCCGAAGGCGCCAAGACCATCACGCTGGCCGTCGGCGCGGGCAGCGAGACGTGGGGCGATCACGCGGATTGGGCGGACGCCCGGTTCGTCGGCGTTGAGATGCCGGAGGCGCCTCAGGTCACCGGCCTTGCCGTCACCGGCGAGGGAGTCAAGGACGGCAAGCTGGACATGACCGTCGGCCAGAGCGTTGGTCTCGGTGTCACGGTCACCCCCGAGGATGCCGTCGACCAGTCGGTCACGTGGACGGTCGCAGGTGACGCGGTCAGCGTCGGCGAGGACGGCACGGTGAAGGCGCTGAAGGCCGGTACGGCCACAGTCACCGTCGCATCCGTCGCGGTGCCGTCGGTGACGGCCTCGGTGACGGTCACGGTGACGGAGAAAGCCGATCCCGACCCGGATCCGAAGCCTGATCCTGATCCCGACCCGAAGCCTGATCCCGACCCGGATCCTGACCCGACGCCGAAGCCTGATCCTGACCCGGATCCCAACCCGAATCCGGGTCCGGGCGACGAGCCGGGTACGACGACTCCGGCGACGGCCAGAAGCCGAACACCGACAAGGATGACGACAAGAACGCCGGCAAGGACAAGAACCAGTCCATCGCCGCGACCGGCGCCTCGATCGTGCCGGTCGGCGTGCTCGCGGTCTCGATGATGGCCGCCGGCTGCGCGCTGACGTGGCGCAAGAGGCGCGAGTCCTGACGGCAAACCGTTCCCCGGGCACGTATCGCACGGCTCGAGGAACGGCGTGCCGGTAAATGATGCCGACGTTCCGGACATCCTCCGGACGTCGGCATCATTCGTCATGATAGGCGGTCATGGATTTCCCGTCGTGATTCGCGAGACTGCGAGATAGGATGAAACAATGCGAGACAACAAGAACGAAGAACCGCGCCTCCAGGACAGGTCGGCCTTGGATCGCCCCCTGACCATCGTGCTGGTCATGGACACCATCGGCAACAAGGGCAACGGCACGTCGAACTCCGCATTGCAGTATGCGCACGAATTGGAGCGGCAGGGTCACTATGTCAGACTCGTCGGCATCGGCGCCCCCGAATATCCGGCACGGGTCAACAAGGTGCCGCTGGTCTCCTGGGTGGCCGCCAAACAACAGATGCAGTTCGCCAAGCCAAGCGATACGCTGTTCCGCACGGCATTCGCCGGAGCGGATGTCGTGCATCTGTATCTGCCGTTCAAGTTCGGGCGGTGCGCGTACAAGGTCGCGCGGAGCATGGGTATTCCCGTGACCGCGGGATTCCACCTCCAGCCGGAGAATGTCATGTATTCGGCCGGTCCGCTGAAATACCTGCCTGGGATGTCGGGTTTTCTGTACGCCCTGTTCCGCTTCTGGCTGTACCGGCGCATCGGCCATATCCACGCGCCCACCGAAATGATCGCCGGACAGTTGCGCGCGCACGGGTACAAGGCGAAGCTGCACGTGATATCAAACGGCTACGTGCCGCGGTTCACCCCCAAACGGCAGCGTTCGGACGGAGCCCCCGCGCCGGTGCCGTTCCGCATCGTCGCCTCGGGGCGTCTTTCCCATGAGAAGGACCAGATCACGTTGATCAAGGCGATTTCTCGCTGCCGTCACGCGAAGGACATCGAACTGATCATCTGCGGAACCGGGCCGTTGCAGCATTACCTGCGGTTCCGCGCCGACCGGCTTCTGGAGCGCAAGGCGCAAATCGGGTTCCACAAGAACGCCGAGATGCCGGCGCTGCTGCGCTCATGTGACCTGTTCGTGCATCCGTCGATCGTGGACATCGAATCGTTGAGCGTCATCGAGGGCATGGCGTCGGGGCTCGTGCCCGTGATCGCATCCGCCGAGTTGAGCGCGGCGAGCCAGTTCGCGTTGTTGGACGAGTCCCTGTTCCCGGCTCGCGACGTGGCGATGCTCGCCCGGCGCATCGATTGGTGGATCGATCATCCGCACGAGCTGGCCGTTTGGGGCGGACGGTACGCCGAACACGCGAAGGCCGATTATTCGGTCGAGGCGTCGGTCGCGAAGTTCGTCGCCATGGAGCGTGAGGCCATCGCCGACGCGAAGGCCTAGGCCCGGCGTCGGCCTCGCGGCTGTTCACAGCAACGCGATGAGCTGGTCAACCTGCTCGTCGGTCGTCGCCCAGCTGGTGCACAGGCGCATCACCGTATGCTCGTTGTCGGCCTTCTCCATGAAGCCCATGCGTACATGGGCCTGCAGCCGTTCGATGGTCGGATGGTCCAAGGTGACGAAGACCTGGTTCGTCGGCGCCTCGAAGGTCAGTGTGTAGCCGCGCTCGCGCAGCGCCTCGCGGATCCGGTCCGCCTGCCGGTCCGCGTTGGCTGCGATGCGCAGGTACAGGTCATCGGTGAACAGCGTGCCGAACTGAAGCCCGAGCAGCCAACCTTTGGCCAGCAATGCGCCGTGCTGCTTGATCTGCGTGAGAAAATGCTTCGGCGTATTGCCCTTGGTGAAGACGACGGCCTCGCCGAACAGCGCGCCGACCTTGGTGCCTCCGATGTAGAACACGTCGGCGATGCGGGCGAGGTCCGGCAGCGTCACGTCGGTGCCGGCGGCGGTCAGTCCGTAGCCGAGTCGTGCGCCGTCCACGAACAGCGGCATGCCGTGCCGGTGGGCGGTCTCGGCGATGGCCTCAAGCTCGGCCTTGCCGTAGATCGTGCCGTACTCGGTGGGGTGCGAGATGTAGACCAGTCCGGGGAACACCATGTGCTCGTGGTTGTCGTCGGCATAGAAGGTGGCGCAATAGTCGTTGAGCTCGGCGGCGTCGAGCTTGCCCGCGTGATGGGGGAGCGTGATCACCTTGTGGCCGGTCGACTCGATGGCGCCGGCCTCGTGCACGTTCGGATGGCCGGAATCAACGGTGACGACGCCTCGTACGGGGCGAGCATGGTGTCGATCACGGTCTGGTTGGTCTGCGTGCCGCCGACGAGGAACCACACGTCGGCGTCGGGCGTCTCGCATGCTTCGCGGATCCTGCGCTTGGCATCTTCGCAGGCCGCGTCGCTGCCGTATCCGGGGAACGCCGTGTCGTTGGTCCGCGCGAGACGGTCGAGGATCTCGGGCAGGCCCCATAGGAATAATCGTTTTCGAAAGACAGCATGTCGGCTCCTTGTCGCGCTGTGTCGTGGTGTGGATGCATCAGGGTATGTAGCGAGTGTACCGCGCATGGGTCATGTACGGCCGCGTGACGCAGGCCGCGTTCCGCAGACCGCGCGCCATAAACAAAGGCGCCGGATGTGGATCAGCATCCGGCGCCCTTGCGAAAGGAGTCTCTTCTGTTATGAAAGATGTGGTCACGTTGCAGCAGAGCCGGCATTGTGCCGCTTCCTCGTCAACTGCGGCCGTAGCTGCGTTGCCGGCTCTGCGGATTCTCTGCCTCTTCGCTGTTGTACTCTTCCCGTCTGCGGCTCACAACTACCGCGGATATCTCAGGCTGAGCTGCTCAGCGTAATACGCTCCACACTGTGTCGCCGAACGATGATGTCGTTGCCGTATGGCGATGTCTTCTGATGGCGTACTCATCATCGTGTCGCTTCGCACTGCTTCGCTTGCGTGCTGCATTGTTTCTGCTTGCCTCGGTATTCAATTATTTAATTATCGTGAAGACGTTGCGCTACTGCTTTGTGCGCTTCATTGCAATCAACAGGATTCCCCTGATGATAACAACTCCGGCCTTCGTGTTTCATTGTACCTATAGAAACGAACATATTCAAGTTTGAGGGCCGTAAAAACATAATGTTTGCAGGTGTTTTCATGTGCCCAAAAATCGCACAGAAGTGAACATATCGCCCGTCTGTCGAGGTGGAAACGCACAAAATCGCGCAGTGAATGATACTGGGCGGCTGCGCGACACGCCGCGGTGACGCGGCTTGATATTTCGTGTATAGTATCCCTCTGTTGCGTTAATCCAGTTCGCTGGAACGACTCACATGGTGGATATAGCTCAGTTGGTAGAGCATCTGATTGTGGTTCAGAAGGTCGCGCGTTCAAGCCGCGTTATCCACCCCACTGAAAACCCTCCCATGCGGAGGGTTTTCGTTTATCTGCCTGTCTTGTCTGCCGTCACGACAAGCGTGTCGTTGTCCGTGGTGGAAGTATTATAGATATTTGTGTGTGCCAGTGGTGCGCCTTATGTGATAGGAGCATGCGCTGGGATATCCCGGATCTTGATTGGATCGCGCGCAGCAATGCGGACTGTGAAAGAGATACGGGCCATCGGGCCGGTGGACTGTGGCTGCTTATGACGATTCATGGTCGTGGGCGTGGGCTGCAGTGCGACGGCTTCACGAAAAGGAAGAAACCACTGAATCGGAGAATTCAAGTTGCCTACTATTGAACAGCTCGTCCGTAAGGGACGTCAGGCAAAGCCGAAGAAGTCGAAGACTTTGGCTCTGAAGGGCAGCCCGCTGCGCCGCGGCGTGTGCACCCGTGTCTACACCACCACCCCGAAGAAGCCGAACTCGGCTCTGCGTAAGGTCGCTCGTGTGCGCCTGTCCTCGGGCATCGAAGTCACCGCCTACATCCCGGGCGAAGGCCACAATCTGCAGGAGCACTCCATCGTGCTCGTGCGCGGCGGCCGTGTCAAGGATCTGCCGGGTGTGCGTTACCACATCGTGCGTGGCGCGCTCGATACCCAGGGTGTCAAGGACCGCAAGCAGGGTCGTTCCCTGTACGGAGCAAAGAAGGCGAAGTAAGAGAAATGTCACGTAAAGGACCTGCTAAGAAGCACCAGCTGCTGCCCGATCCGATCTACGGCTCGACCGTCGTGGCCCAGCTCATCAACAAGATTCTGCTTGACGGCAAGAAGTCGATCGCCGAGGACATCGTGTACTCCGCGCTCGACATGGTCAAGGAGAAGACCGACCAGGAGCCGGTCGCCGTTCTCAAGCGCGCTCTTGACAACATCCGTCCGTCCCTCGAGGTGCGTTCCCGCCGTGTCGGTGGCGCCACCTACCAGGTGCCGGTCGAGGTCAAGCCCGCCCGCGCCAACACGCTGTCGCTGCGCTGGCTGACCGACTTCTCCCGCGCCCGTCGCGAGAAGACGATGGCCGAGCGTCTCGCCAACGAGATCCTCGACGCCTCCAACGGCCTCGGTGCTTCTGTCAAGCGCCGCGAGGATACTCATAAGATGGCAGAGGCCAACAAGGCCTTCGCTCACTACCGCTGGTAATTTCGAGATCAAGAGCAAGGAACAGCAATGGCACTAGACGTGCTTACGGATCTGCGCATGATCCGCAACATCGGCATCATGGCACACATCGATGCCGGTAAGACCACCACCACCGAGCGCATCCTCTTCTACACCGGCAAGAACTACAAGATCGGTGAGACCCACGACGGCGCTTCGACGATGGACTTCATGGCTCAGGAGCAGGAGCGCGGCATCACCATCCAGTCCGCCGCCACCACCTGCTTCTGGAACCGTCAGTCCCACGACACCAAGGAAAAGTTCCAGATCAACATCATCGACACCCCCGGCCACGTGGACTTCACGGCCGAGGTTGAGCGCTCCCTGCGCGTGCTCGATGGCGCCGTCGCTGTCTTCGACGGCAAGGAAGGCGTGGAGCCCCAGTCCGAGACCGTGTGGCGTCAGGCCGACAAGTACGGCGTGCCGCGCATCTGCTTCATCAACAAGATGGACAAGCTCGGTGCCGACTTCTACTTCTCGGTGCAGACCATCAAGGACAAGCTCGGCGCCAAGCCGCTCGTCGTGCAGCTGCCGATCGGCGCTGAGAACGACTTCGCCGGCGTCGTCGACTTGATCCGCATGAAGCGTACGTCTGGAACGACGTCTCCACCGATCAGGGTGCCCACTACGACACCGTCGACATCCCCGCCGACCTGCAGGACAAGGCCGAGGAATACCGCGCTCAGCTGCTGGACGACGTCGCCGAGGCCAGCGACGAGCTGACCGAGAAGTACCTTGAGTCCGGCGAACTGACCGAGGACGAGATCCGCGCCGGTATCCGCAAGCTCACCATCGAGCGCAAGGCATACCCGGTTCTGTGTGGTTCCGCGTTCAAGGACAAGGGCGTGCAGCCGATGCTCGATGCCGTCATCGACTTCCTGCCGTCTCCCAAGGACGTTCCGTCCATCAAGGGCTTCAAGCCTGGCGACGAGTCCGTCGAGATCGACCGCAAGCCGCTGACCTCCGACCCGTTCGCGGCCCTGGTCTTCAAGATCTCGACCCACCCGTTCTACGGCAAGCTCGTGTTCGTGCGCGTCTACTCCGGTGCCGTCAAGCCCGGCGACAACGTGCTCGACTCCACCAAGGGCAAGAAGGAGCGCATCGGCAAGATCTTCCAGATGCACGCCGACAAGGAGAACCCGGTCGACGCCGCCGAAGCCGGCAACATCTACACGTTCGTCGGTCTGAAGAACGTGTCCACCGGTGACACCCTGTGCGACGAGAAGGCCCCGATCTCCCTTGAATCCATGACCTTCCCGGATCCCGTCATCCAGGTGGCCGTGGAGCCGAAGACCAAGGCCGACCAGGAGAAGATGGGCATCGCCCTCGCGAAGCTCTCCGACGAGGATCCGACCTTCCAGGTCACCACCGACGAAGAGTCCGGCCAGACCCTGATCGCAGGTATGGGCGAGCTCCAGCTCGACATCATCGTCGACCGTATGCGCCGCGAGTTCAAGGTCGAGTGCAACGTCGGCAAGCCGCAGGTTGCCTACCGCGAGACCATCCGCAAGCCCGTGCTCAACGAGGTCTACACCCACAAGAAGCAGACCGGTGGTTCCGGCCAGTTCGCAAAGGTGTTCATGAACTTCGAGCCCCTCGACACCGAGGCCGGCGAGACCTTCGAGTTCGAGAACAAGGTTACTGGTGGCCACATCAGCGCCGAGTTCATCGGACCCATCGAGGCCGGTGTCAAGGAAGCCATGGAATCCGGCGTGCTCGCCGGCTTCCCGGTGGTCGGCGTCAAGGCCACGGTCTACGACGGCCAGATGCACCCGGTCGACTCCTCGGAAATGGCCTTCAAAATCGCCGGTTCGATGGCGTTCAAGGAAGCCGCTCCCAAGGCGAAGCCCGTCATCCTGGAACCGATCATGGCCGTCGAAGTCCGTACTCCGGAGGAGTACATGGGCGACGTCATCGGCGATCTGAACCAGCGTCGTGGTAACATCCAGTCCATGACCGATGCCACCGGCGTCAAGGTCATCGACGCCAAGGTCCCGCTGTCCGAGATGTTCGGCTACATCGGCGACCTTCGTTCCAAGACCCAGGGCCGCGCCATGTTCACCATGCAGATGGACTCTTACGCCGAGGTGCCGAAGTCGGTCTCGGACGAGATCATCAAGGCCCAGCGCGGGGAGTGACACGCGCAGCTGTTTTGAAGCCGTAAGTGTCTCCAGTCAGCGGTAAAATCATATACCGCTGACTGGGTTCTGGCTCCAAAGTGGCAAGAAACCCAGAAACCCAGTACAATGTAGCGAGTGTCTTGTGCCGCAAGCGCAAGCCAACTACACGAGACGTCCAGGAGGACAATTACATGGCAAAGGAAAAGTACGAGCGTACTAAGCCGCACGTTAACATTGGTACCATCGGCCACGTCGATCACGGTAAGACGACCCTGACCGCGGCCATCTCCAAGGTGCTGCACGAAGAGTACCCGGATCTGAACCCTGAGTACGACTTCAACCAGATCGACGCCGCTCCCGAAGAGCAGCAGCGTGGTATCACCATCAACATCGCCCACATCGAGTACCAGACCGCGAAGCGTCACTACGCTCACGTGGACTGCCCGGGCCACGCCGACTTCGTGAAGAACATGATCACCGGTGCTGCCCAGATGGATGGCGCCATCCTCGTTGTGGCCGCCACCGACGGCCCGATGGCCCAGACCCGCGAGCACGTTCTGCTCGCCCGTCAGGTGGGTGTCCCGCGTATCCTCGTCGCCCTGAACAAGTGCGACATGGTCGAGGACGAGGAGCTCATCGAGCTCGTTGAGGAAGAGGTCCGTGACCTCCTCGACGAGAACGGCTTCGACCGCGACTGCCCGGTCATCCGTACCTCCGCCTACGGCGCTCTGCACGATGACGCTCCGGACCACGACAAGTGGGTCCAGACCGTCAAGGACCTGATGGACGCCGTCGACGAGTACATCCCGACCCCGGTTCACGACCTGGACAAGCCGTTCCTGATGCCTATCGAGGACGTCTTCACCATCTCCGGCCGTGGTACCGTCGTCACCGGTCGTGTTGAGCGTGGCCAGCTGGCCGTCAACACCCCGGTCGAGATCGTCGGCATCCGCCCGACCCAGACCACCACCGTTACCTCCATCGAGACGTTCCACAAGACCATGGACGCCTGCGAGGCTGGCGACAACACCGGTCTGCTGCTCCGCGGCATCAACCGTACGGACGTCGAGCGTGGTCAGGTTGTGGCCAAGCCGGGCTCCGTCACCCCGCACACCAAGTTCGAGGGCGAAGTCTACGTGCTGACCAAGGACGAGGGCGGCCGTCACTCGCCGTTCTTCTCCAACTACCGTCCGCAGTTCTACTTCCGCACCACCGACGTCACCGGCGTCATCGAGCTGCCGGAAGGCGTCGAGATGGTTCAGCCTGGCGACCACGCGACCTTCACCGTTGAGCTGATTCAGCCCATCGCTATGGAGGAGGGCCTGACCTTCGCTGTGCGTGAAGGCGGCCACACCGTCGGCTCGGGCCGTGTCACCAAGATCCTCGCCTGATTCCCATCAGCGAAGAACTCGACACGCTTGAACTAGCGTTCTGAGTGGGTCCTGAAACCTTGCTTGAGGTTTCAGGACCCGCTTTCGTATTCCAGGGACCCATACAGGCGAATTCCATACAGGTGGACAACGATGTCGCCGTCTTTTCAGGTATGGTTCATCTGCAGATGCGTGATTATTCCCCTTCCCGATACCTTGCAGAGCCAGCATGGCCATGTGAACGGTAACGTTCGGAAGGGAAAACCATGAACAAGAGAATAGCCGTAGTGACGGCGACGACATGCATGCTGTTCGCATCCGTCATGATTCCAGCGGTATCAGCCGAGGGTACGACTGATATTGGCGCACAGAATCAGGTCAAGGCCGTTGCCTACAGCGATGCGTTGGACAAGCTCGATTACAAGGGGATTCGAGTCGGGGGACTGTCGGGTCTCACGTGGGACAAAACCGCGGATTCATATGTGGCGCAATCCGACAACCATGGGAGTGACGAATCCCGGGTGTGGTTCCTCGGCAAGGACCTGCACAACCCGTCCATCACGCGTGATCCGGTGACGTTTACCGATGTTAACGGGACGCCCTATAACGGCAACACGACGGACAACGAGGGCATAGCGGTGCTGCCCGACGGCGATTTCGCCATCAGCTCGGAAGGCATTCCCCCTGCGGGCAGGAATCAGGCCGAACACCCGACAATCAGGATCTTCGACGCCAATGGGCGGCAGAAGGGGGAGCTTGAGGTTCCGCAGCTGTTCGACATCAACACGCCCAAGGGTCAGGCGTCGCATAACCTTACGCTGGAAGGATTGAGCCTGTCTCCGACAGGGCACGAACTCGTATCGGCCATGGAAGGCACGCTCAAGTCTGACGTCTACCAGAACCGGAGCGACGCGCGGCGCTTCCTCGTATACCGTGACGACGTGACGGGCAAGGCCGGCCAGTGGACGCTCGTCAAACAGGTGGGCTTCCACACGGTACCGGGACTGGACATCTCCGATATCGTCCTCGATTCCGAAGACTCCCTGTACGTCCTGCAACGTTCATGGAACAGCGAGACCGGCAACAAGGTGGCGCTCTCGTACGTCTCCGGGCTGAATGGCGCGCCGGATGTTTCCGGTGTGGCGAACCTCAACGACCCGAAGAATGCATCCGAGTTCGTGAAATCCCGCCAGATCGGTGAGCTGGACAAGCTGCCGGAGCTGGGCGCCTCCGCGAAACCCGGCGCTCATCAGGCGAACCCTCTGATGGATAACTACGAAGGGCTCGTCATCACGAACCTCGACCAGCTCGCCACTCCCGATGCCTCGTGGCATCGCGGTGACGGGCGAATACAAGGCCGCTATCTCCATCATCAGCGACGACAACTACAGCGCCACCCAGACCACGCGCATCCTCGACGTCGAAGCGGAACCGTTCCAGAAGACGGCGGCAGGATTCGACGACTCGGCAAGCGGTCGCCTGTCACAGTACGTCACGGCACTCGGCAGAAACGATCGCCTTGACTACTGGTCGGCTAACGGCTTCAGCGACGGCACCGGCACGTCGGAGCCGATAGCGTTCGGCGGACTGTCCTCGACGGCGTACAACAGGAAGCTCGGACAATATGTGTCCGCAATGGACAATCATGGTACCGATGTCGCTCGCCTATGGCTGCTGGGCAACGATCTCGACAAGGCGGCTCCGACCGGCAGCATCGTCCTGACCGATGAGAACGGTACGCCATACAACGGCGAAACCACTGATGATGAGGGCTCGGCGTGCTGCCGAACGGCGACTTCCTGCTCACCTCCGAAGGCCATCCGAACGCGGCAGAAGGCGAGCATGAGCAGCCGAAGATCCGTATCTTCGGCATCGACGGCCGTCAGAAGGACGAGTTGCCCGTGCCTGAACTGTTCGACATCAACTGCAGGGGACAGGCCGTGCACAACAAGAGCCTGGAAGCGCTGACGGTATCGCCATCCGGCCATCAGATCGTGGTCGGCAACGAGTACGCCCTCAAGAACGATTCGCCCAGCGGCAAGGACATCGCCACCACAGCCCGCCGCGCGCTGGTCTACCGTGACGACGTGAAAGGCGCCAAGGGACAGTGGAAGCTCGTCAAGCAGGTGGCGTTCAAGGCCGCCGACGCGAACATGGGCATCACCGAGTTCGCGGCGATTGGCGAGGACGGATTCCTGGTGCTGGAACGCTCCTGGGACCAGACCCATGGGTACGGCATAAAGCTTGCGTATGCGCACGGCATCGCGGCCGCCCCGGACGTCTCCGATGTCGCGTCGCTGTCGAAGAGCGCCGACTCGTCGTTCCTGCCGGTCACGGAACTCGCCGATTTCGGCGGCAAGCTGACCCTTGGCGCCCAGTTCAAGCCGAATGCGCAATACACGGACGCCAACCCGCTGCTCGACAACTTCGAGGATCTGGTCATCACCCATGCGAACGACAATGGCCGGCTCGATCTGAGCCTGCTCACCGACAACAACTTCGACACCACAGAGACGACGCGAATCGTCAACGTGCAGATCGACCGGTCAGTGTTTGTCGCCGACCCGAGCAACGGCGATGGGCAGCAGCATGGTGCAACTATTCAGAGGCCTTCAGGTGCGGGTCTCGGCGGATCGACCGTCCGGCTGGCTCACACGGGCGCGGCCGTGACGGCGGTCTTCATGCTCGCGGCTGTGACTCTCACGTCGGGGCTCGTCCTCATTGCGGGTAGCGGCTGCGGATATCGCGAGAGTAGTCAGCGCCACGGTTCAAGGTTCGAGAAAGCCGCCTTGTCAGGTATTTCACGAATACCGTTACTCATGAAGGCCAGTAATACGGTACCTGTCATGATTACGGCGGTGGTCGCCGCCGCAATCATGTACCCCAGAGAGGAAAGCATGATTCCCGCAATACCGGACGCCAATGAGGCAAGAGTGATGTTAAACAAGGAGAACACTGAGAACACGCGGCCACGCAAATCATTCGGAATGATCAGCGACGCGTAGGCACCAAGACGGAATTGGCGGGAACGACCATGAGATTCATGATCGCCATGCATCCGGCCAGTAGATATGTATTCTGGGTGAATGGCTGTAAAGCGCATCCTACCAGGATGATGATGAAGGAGACTTGTACTGTTCTGCCTCCCGTCAGACGGTTGGCAAGGGGAGTGGTCAGAAACGACCCGCTCAGCAGTCCGACACCGCTTCCGGTTGAGATGAGCCAATCTGCCAGCCGGGAATGTTCAGCATCTGTTGATTCAGAATCACAATGCTGACCATCAGGGTGAGGACACAATTCAACAAGAGCACACTGCTGAATACGGATACTGCTTGTGGCCATCGCGTGTACCATGCAAAGCCTTCGATCAACGATGAATGCGATGAACTGCCGCCAATGTGGTTTCGTGGTGTTTTCTTCGTGGAATCATCGGAATCCGATGGGGAGGCGTCGTTCTTAGGCCGTAGATCCGAACGAATCAGCGGAGTCGCAACGGACATCAGCGCATACAGGACGGCGCTGATCAGGAATGGAATCTCGGGGCCTAATCCGTACAGGAACCCTGACAGCGGTTTGGAGAACAATTGGATGCATGCATCGCGCGATTCATTCGCGGAATAGGCTTGCACCAGCTGATTCCCGGTGACGATTTGAGGCAAGATGATATTGGACACATTGGAAAACACACCGGAAGTGAGTCCCCGTACAATGGCAAACAGGAGTAGCAAAGGGGCCGACATCATTTTCGCAACCAGGGCCAATGTCATCACACACAGTGTTGCAGCCGATATAAGACCGAAAACAATCATGAGTTTCTTGCGATCGATTCTATCCGACAGGTGCCCGCCTGGAAGTGTTCCCAAACCTTCGCACAGTGCGAACACGGTGCCGACCATACCTGCCGTAGTTACATCATGGCTTACCGCATATGCCACCAGCGTGAACGCAAATCCGCCGATTGTGGTTCCCAGTGCTGACGCAGTGTCAGCCACGAACCAGGACCGGTAATCCCTCACCCTCCATGGTGAGATTGTTGATTCTTTTTCCTGACGTTTTTCAGTCACGGTTTTTTCTTCTTTCTGTTGATATGAATAGTTCGATTACATCGAAGAGACTGTTGACGTCATCTCCATATACAGGATGCTCTGCTGTATCGTTCCACCCATAGGGGATGAGGGCTTCCCCTTTGAACGTCAGATATTGTATGCACGATTCCAATTGCTGTTGAATAGTATTTGAGGGAACGTCATATCCGGCAATTTGAAATCGACTTTTCTCATCACCAGGAAGTCAACTATTGATTGAATGTGTCTTTCGTAGTCGCGAGGAGGAAGCGAGACATGTAACTTCCAGAAGAAGGCCGGAAACTGGTTGCCTGTAAAATGGACAAAGGCGAAATGCCCTTTGATTTCTACGGATCTGGTGCCATGTGATTCTAAATTGACCAACAAGAGCAGCACCTCCTGAATAGTGAATAGCTCCTACCATAAACGAGAAAGGGAATGAAGATGTTTCTCTCTGATGCTGATGTAACGAATCATATATATATATCGTTCACAGCGGTGTAATAAATGCGGCAACTGTTAGTGAAAGGAGGCGAATGATTATGGATACCGAAGTCGAGACGTTACCAAGTAAGTCGACTAGACAGGAAGGATATGTTGAGGCGAAGCATTGCCTGTGCATAGAATTACTGCCAGACGTCAATGAGCGCGCGACGCGTATCTTCGCGCCGCAGGTTCGTGTTTCAGACCACATGCTTGATTCCGTTCTTTGCATCAACACTATAAACTGCATCGATTGATTACGTGAGAATGGTGTCATGTCGGTTGTCTCCTATCGGTTCAGCCGACATGTCGTCATTGTCATTATTATGTTCGTTATTCAGCTACTAAGTCATTAGGTGAATTGTCGTTAACCACTATTGCTTGTTCCGTTTCAATTGCATGAGGAACAGCTGATGCAGCCGGAAGATGCCATTGGGGGATTGTTCGGCCGCGACGCGCTGTATAGACGGTATGGCATAATAGACAAGGCTATTCTTGAGCTTTGCCGAAATTGAAAACATGAAAAGGTGAGTTACTGTGGCACAGACTACCAATGACATCAAGAACGGATCCGTCCTGAACCTGGACGGCCAGCTGTGGACCGTCACGAAGTTCCAGCACGTCAAGCCGGGCAAGGGCCCAGCTTTCGTGCGTACCACCATCAAGAACGTGCTGAGCGGCAAGATCGTCGACAAGACCTTCAACGCGGGCATGAAGATGGAGTTCGAGACCGTTGACAACCGCAACCTGCAGTACTCCTACGAGGACGGCGACAACTTCGTCTTCATGGACATGACCACCTACGATCAGGTCTACATCCCCAAGACCCTCGTCGGCGATCAGGCCAAGTTCCTGCTGGAAGGCACCGACTGCGTCGTGTCGTTCCACGACGGCACCCCGCTGAGCGTCGAACTGCCGGCCTCCGTGATCCTGACCATCACCCACACCGAGCCCGGCCTGCAGGCAACCGCTCCAACGCCGGCACCAAGCCCGCCACCGTCGAGACCGGCGCCGAGATCCAGGTCCCGCTGTTCGTGGGCGAAGGCGAGAAGGTCAAGGTCGACACCCGCGACGGCTCCTACCTCGGCCGCGAGAACTGAGAGTAAGGACAACAGGCTTCCATGGCACGTTCCACCGCTCGCAAAAGGGCTCTGAACACGTTGTATGAGGCGGACGAGAAGGGACAGGATTTCCTGTCCCTTCTTGCTGAGCGCATCGAAGAGCCTGGTGCGCAGACCCCGCTTCCCGACTACGCCATCGAGATCGTGCGCGGCGTCGCCGATCACCGGCGTGAGATCGACTACATGCTCAACGAGCATTCCACCGGGTGGAAGGTTCGCCGCATGGCCGTCGTGGATCGCAATATCCTGCGCATCGCCGCATGGGAGATCATCTTCAACGACGACGTGCCCGATCGCGTGGCCATCGACGAGGCGCTCGGCCTGGCCAAGACGTTGAGCGACGGCGACTCCCCGGCGTTCATCCACGGCCTGCTCAGCGCGATTTGCGATGACACCGAAGGACGCGAGGCCATTCTCCACCCCGAAAACGACGAGCCCGACGCACAGCCGAGCGACGACGGTCAAGAGCTTGGTGAGCCTGCCGCTGAAGCGTCGCATGCGGAAGCCGAAACCGGCGATTCCGAAGCGTCCGAGGACGATGACATCGCCGACGGCGTCGATTTCGACGACATGACGTTCGACGATGTATCCGATGACGTTGCCGAAGCTGCATCCGAGCAGACGGCCGATCCACAAGCCGGCCAGCAGGACGGCGAGTCCACAAGTAAATGACGAGAAACCAGCCGAATTGCCGGTGGGGCGCGTCCCCGCCGACAGTTAAGTTGGTACGAATATCCTGAGAAAATAAGGGGGTTTTGGTGAACCAGATTGATTCCGAAACCGTGAGTTTTGCCCCTGATGACGCCGTGCTTGTACTTGAGGACGGGCAAGTGTATGTGGGTGACTCTTACGGCGCGATCGGCAAGACCACTGGCGAGATCGTGTTCGCGACCGGCATGACCGGTTATCAGGAGACTTTGACCGATCCCAGTTACGATCGGCAGATCGTGGTGCAGACGTTCCCGCACATCGGGGACACGGGAATCAACCGGGAGGATCCGGAATCCTCCCGTATCTGGGTGGCCGGATACGTGGTTCGCGATCCCAGCCCCACCGTCAGCAACTGGCGGGCCACGGGCAGCCTTGACGACGATCTCGTCGCCGAGCACATCGTCGGCATCAGCCACATCGACACCCGCAAGCTGGTGCGCCATCTGCGCTCCGCGGGCGTCATGCGTGCCGGAATCTTCTCCGGTGACGCACTGCTCGACGACGAAGGGCGCCTGAAGACCGTCGCCGCGCTCATCGACGAGGTCAAGGCCACCCCGCAGATGAAGGGTCTGAGCCTGTACGACGAGGTCAGCACCAAGGAGACGTATACGGTCGAGCCGTGTGGCGAGTACGAGGGCAAGGAGCCGCTCTACACCGTCGCCGCCGTGGATCTCGGAGTCAAGGGCATGACCCCGCATCGCATGGCCGAGCGCGGCTGCCGCGTGCACGTCGTGCCGTCCACCACCACTTTCGAGGAACTCACCGCGCTGAACCCGGACGGCGTGTTCTTCTCCAACGGCCCCGGCGACCCGGAGCAGGCCGACCCCGAGGTCGAGCTGCTGCGCAAGGTCCTGGACGCCGGCTACCCGTTCTTCGGCATCTGCTTCGGCAATCAGCTGCTCGGCCGCGCACTCGGCTTCGGCACCTACAAGCTCAAGTTCGGCCATCGCGGCATCAACCAGCCCGTCAAGGACCTGACCACTGGCAAGGTGGAGGTCACCGCGCACAACCACGGCTTCGCGGTTGACGCGCCCATCGGCGAGACCGTCGACGCCCCGTTCGACAACGGGCACTTCGGCAAGGTGTTCGTCAGCCACATCGATCTGAACGACGACGTGGTCGAAGGCCTGCAGTGCGTGGACATCCCCGCGTTCTCCGTGCAGTACCATCCCGAGGCGGCGGCCGGCCCGCACGACGCCGCATATCTGTTTGACCGTTTCGTCGATCTGATGAAGACGTCCAAGGAGGAAAACCGCAATGCCTAAACGCACCGACATCAAGTCAGTGATGGTCATCGGCTCCGGCCCGATCGTGATCGGGCAGGCGGCCGAGTTCGACTACTCCGGCACCCAGGCGTGCCGCGTGCTGCGCGAAGAGGGCATCCGCGTCATCCTCGTGAACTCCAACCCGGCCACGATCATGACCGACCCGGAGATGGCCGACGCCACCTACATCGAGCCGATCGCCACGCCCATCCTTGAGCAGATCATCGCCAAGGAACGCCCCGACGCCCTGCTGCCCACCCTGGGTGGCCAGACCGCACTGAACGCCGCGATGGCGCTCGGCGAGGCCGGTGTGCTCAAGAAGTACAACGTCGAGCTGATCGGCGCCTCCCTTGACGCCATCGACCGCGGCGAGGACCGCGAGCTGTTCAAGAAGGTCGTCGACGAGGCGGGCGCCGAATCCGCGCGCTCCGAAGTTGCCCACTCCATGAAGGAAGTGGACGCCGTCGCCGCCGAACTCGGATACCCGTTGGTGGTGCGCCCGAGCTTCACCATGGGAGGCCTCGGCTCCGGCATCGCGCACGACGAGGAGGAGCTGCACCGCATCGCCGGCGCCGGCCTGCATTACTCGCCGACCGACGAGGTGCTGCTGGAGGAGGGCATCGAAGGCTGGAAGGAATTCGAGCTCGAACTGATGCGCGACCGCAACGACAACGTCGTGGTCGTCTGCCCGATCGAGAACGTCGACCCGGTCGGCGTGCACACCGGTGACTCCATCACCGTGGCCCCCTGCTTCACCCTGACCGATCGCGAATACCAGAAGCTGCGTGACATCGGCATCGCCATCATTCGCGGCGTGGGCGTCGACACGGGCGGCTGCAACATCCAGTTCGCCGTGCACCCCGACACCGGCCGCATCATCGTCATCGAGATGAACCCGCGCGTGAGCCGTTCCTCCGCCCTGGCATCCAAGGCCACCGGCTTCCCGATCGCCAAGATCGCCACCAAGCTGGCGCTCGGCTACACCCTCGACGAGATCCGCAACGACATCACCCAGTCCACGCCGGCCTCCTTCGAGCCGACCATCGACTACGTGTCACCAAGGTGCCGCGCTTCGCGTTCGAGAAGTTCCCCGGCGCCGACCCGCGTCTGACCACGTCGATGAAGTCCGTCGGCGAGGCCATGGCACTCGGCGGCAACTTCCAGGAGTCGCTGGGCAAGGCCATGCGCTCCATCGACAAGCGCCACATGGGCTTCAGCTGGGATGGTGACAAGCCGGACGAGGCCGAGGTCGCCGAACTGCTCAAGGCCATCACCGTGCCGACCGAGCACCGCTATCTGCAGATTCAGCGCGCTCTGTGGGGCGGCGCCACCGAACGGCAGATCTTCGACGCCACCAAAATCGACCCGTGGTTCGTCAAGCAGCTGGCCTCATCAACCAGACCGCGATGGAAGTGCGAGACGCGAGAAACTCACCGCCAAGCTGCTGAAGAAGGCGAAGCTCGCCGGCCTGTCCGACCTGCAAATCGCCCACCTGCGCAATCTCGGTGACGAGGGCGAGAACACGATTCGCGAGCTGCGCTGGACCTACGGCCTGCGCCCGGTCTACAAGACCGTCGACACCTGCGCCGCCGAGTTCGACGCGGTCACGCCGTACTACTACTCCTGCTACGCCGACGAGACCGAGCTGCGCAAGCGCGACCGCGAGGCCGTCATCATCCTCGGCTCCGGCCCGAACCGCATCGGTCAGGGCATCGAGTTCGACTACACCTGCGTGCACGCGGTGCAGGAGCTCGGCAAGGACTATGACACGATCATGGTCAACTGCAACCCCGAGACCGTCTCCACCGACTACGACATGTCGAACCGGCTGTACTTCGAGCCGCTCACCTTCGAGGACGTGCTGGAGATCTATGAGGCCGAGAAGAAGATGGGCCCGGTCAAGGGCGTCATCGTCCAGCTCGGCGGCCAGACGCCGCTGTCGCTGGCCGCGCGACTCAAGCCGCCGGCGTGCCGATCCTGGGCACCACCCCGGAGTCCATCGACCTGGCCGAGAACCGCGAGCTGTTCGGTGAGGTGCTGCGCCGCGAGCACATGAACGCGCCGCGCTACGGCACCGCGTTGTCGCTCGAAGAGGCCTGCGAGGCCGCCCACAACATCGGCTATCCGGTGCTCGTGCGCCCCAGTTACGTCCTCGGCGGACGCGGCATGGAAATCGTCTACGACGACGCCCAGTTGACCAAGTACGTCAACCGTGCGCTCGACGAGGCCAAGGCCGACACGGTCGTGTCCGGACGCCTGCCCTCCCCGCTGCTCATCGACAAGTTCCTGCAGGACGCCATCGAAATCGACGTGGATGCCCTGTTCGACGGCGAAGAGCTGTACATCGGCGGCATCATGGAGCACATCGAAGAGGCCGGCGTGCACTCCGGCGACGCCGCATGCACGCTGCCGCCGAGCACGCTGTCCGACGACCAGATCCGTCGCTTCGCGAAGGCACCTACGCCATCTCCAAGGCTGCGGTGTCAAGGGCCTGATCAACGTGCAGTACGCCTTCATGGCCAACACGCTGTACGTCATCGAAGCCAACCCGCGTGCCTCCCGCACCGTGCCGTTCGCATCCAAGGCTACCGGCGTGGCCCTGGCCAAGGCGGCCGCCGCATCATGGCGGGGGAGACCATCGCCGATCAGCGGGCCAACGGCCTGCTGCTGCCCAAGGGCGACGGCGGTGACATCCACCGTGGCCAGCAGGTCGCCATCAAGGAGTCCGTGCTGCCGTTCAAGCGCTTCCGCACGCCCGTCGGCAAGACCGTCGACATCCTGCTCGGACCCGAGATGCGCTCCACCGGCGAGGTCATGGGCTTCGACCGTGACTTCCCGCACGCCTTCGCCAAGAGCCAGCTCGCCGCATACGACGGCGGACTACCCACCAGCGGCAACGTCTTCATCTCCGTCAACGACACCGACAAGCGGCAGCTGCCGCTGATGGCCGTCCGTCTGGTCGAGCTCGGATTTTCCATCTGGGCCACGGAGGGCACCGCGTCCGTGCTGCGCCGTTACGGCATCGACTCGAAGATCGTCGACAAGATCAGCACCCGCGTCGACTCTGACCCGGATGCGGCCGTCAAGGTCGAGCACGCCGTCGGTGGCATCGGAAAGAACGTGGTCGATCTCATCGAAGAAGGCAAGATCGACATGATCCTCAACACACCGAATTCCCGGGGATCGCGTTCCGACGGATATTCCATCCGCGCTGCGGCCATCGCGGCCGACCTGCCCCAGTTCACCACCATGACCGAGTTCTCCGCCGTGCTGATGGCCATCGAAGCCGTCAAGCACAACGATTACCAGATCATGAGCATCCAGGAGCACGCCAAGCAGCTGTTCGAGTTGGAGAGCCAGGAATAAGTTAGGCCAGGAGCAATCATGACACACGCCAGCAGTGAGGAAGAAATCAAGGCCATGCGGTCGGATTTCGGACTGCGCCTCAGCAGTTCGATGGCCAAGTACGGCCCCTTGTGCGTCGGCATCGACCCGCACAGGAAAAACCTCACTGACTGGGGGTATAACGTCGACGCGGAAGGCGCGGAGCTGTTCTCCATGCGCATGCTTCAGGCCATGCGAGACCGCGCCGCCGCTGTCAAATTCCAGGAGCCCATGTTCGAGCGCTACGGTCCAAGGGATTCGCGGCGCTCGAACGAGTGCTCTACGCCGCTCGTCAAATGGGTATCATCACCATCGTGGACTGCTCCATGGAGGCCTGTCCACCACCATCTCCGCCATCGCGGACGCATACTTCAAGCCGGGCGCCCTCTGCTGGCCGACGCCATCACCCTGCTGCCGTACTATGGCGCACGCTCGCTGCGGGGCCTCACCAATGAGGCCCTCAACAACGGTCGCGGCGTCTTCATCGCTCCCTGACCTCCAATCAGGAAGGCGCCAGCATGCAGACGGCCATCCGCCAGAGCGGCGATTCAAGGGCAAAACCGTGGCGTTCGGCATCGCCAGCACTGCCCAGAAGTTCAATGACGACATCGACGGTATGGGCTCGGTTGCTCATCATCGGCGCCACCATAGGCCAGTGGATC
>ENA-OUNI01000356-OUNI01000356.1-human-gut-metagenome-genome-assembly--contig:-NODE-356-length-21085-cov-2.341063_pt1 | contig 21085 bp, 32 predicted proteins | sample MGYA00242499_ERZ504580 | MGnify/ENA primary metagenome ERZ504580 (study PRJEB26092, sample SAMD00036315) | human gut metagenome | host: Homo sapiens | study: EMG produced TPA metagenomics assembly of... | reverse complement strand
AGGCTGGGTACGGGTGCTACCGTCCGGCGAGCGCCTGCGGGCGGACGAGGATGAAGGACGGGGGTTATTGCAGAGACGAAAACAGCGCCTGCGATTCCTCGCAGACGGCTGTCATACATGGGATGCAATTTGTTGTGAGTACCTGTAAAAGTGTCTGGGTACTCCCGTCAGGTATCCAAAAGAAAGTCTGTTAGTCTAATGATCTTGATACCGTCTTCCGTTATGGGGTGATTGCAGTTTCCGGCAATCACAATCTTCTCGTAGTTGTCCCGGATCATTCGCAGAGGAGCCAATTCCCGCTCGCGGGTGGTTGGCTCATTCATGGACTCGGTCACTTGGATATACCGTTTCTGTTCCGCATTGGCAGCAATAAAATCCACTTCCTTGTTGTCCACCTTGCCGATGGACACATCGTATCCCCGGCGGAGCAATTCAAAGTAAACGATGTTCTCGATGATGTGTCCGGTATCCAGGTCCCGGAAACCCAACAGATAGTTGCGCAGACCGATGTCCACAATATAATATTTGCCCAGGGTGCGTAGATACTCCTTACCCTTGATATCGAAGCGCTTGATCTCGTAAAAGATATAAGACTCCAGCAGTGCGCCTACATAGGCTGAATGGTGTGAACAGAGGGATTTCCCTTACGGCTTTGGTCCAGCAGCTTTTCGTTTACGAGGGTATTACTGATGGATGTGATGGAGGTGCTGTTGCCAATATTGTCGGACAGGAACATGATGATCTTCCGCAGCAAATCTGGATCTGTGATCTGCCGTTGACCACGGCGGCGCTCCCGTTCCAGAATATCCCGCACCACCACCGTGGAATAGATCCCGTCCAGCAGGGCCAGCGCTTTATCGGTATCCAGCCCCACATCTGCGATGCCCGGCATCCCGCCAAAGCGCAGATAAGCATCCAGCAGTTCTTGCGGCTCATAACTTTCACCATCGGTATCATAGATCCGCTTCCGCATTCCTCCGGTGGGGCTTTTGCTCTCCCTAACTACATAGCCATGAAAGTCCAGAAACTCCCGGAAAGAGAGAGGAAGTACCTTGATTTCCACGCTTCGTCCAGCCAGGTAGGTGGCATACTCGGAGGACAGAAGATACGCATTGGAGCCGGTCACATAGATGTCGCAGTCAAAATCCACCCGGAAGGAATTTACCGCATCCTGCCACTGGTCGATGCGCTGGATCTCGTCAAAAACAGGTAGGCACGCTTTTTCTCCGGCAGCCGTTCCTTCACATACCGGTACAATTCCTCCGCGGTCATTCGGCGGAAGTCCATGGATTCAAAATTCATCTCGATGATCTGATCATCGCTTACTCCGTTCTGACGCAGATGAAGGACCATAAGTTTCATCAGACTGGATTTTCCACAGCGCCGGATGCCTGTGATGATCTTGACCGGCTCGGTATCCTGAAACGCGATCAGTCGATTCAAATAAAGATCACGGCGGCGCAGTTCACTTCCGCTTTTCAGCATCGTATCACCTCTGGTTGGAGTGTAGCATAAAGGCAGAAAAAAATCAAGTTTGTGCTACCGATAGCACAAACTTTCTCAAAAAATGATATTTTTGCTCTGATTCCGACACTCCCAGAAATGGGCTCCATACAGAGTCAACGCGGTTTACGCTCACAAAACGCTAACAGAATGCTCACACTTTTCCGGAATCTGCTTTGATGGGAAAAATCCCAAAAGCCTTGTGCCGACAATGAAAACGCCGAAACCCCAGTAAAATCAAGGGTTTCCGGCGTTCTGAAAGGCGCAGTGGAGCGCTCAAAATGCTCCAAAAGACACCCGCTTTCAAGGACTCGAAATCAGTTTGCGAGCAATCGCACGAGGGTTCGAATCCTCCCGCTGCGCCAAAAAGCCGCAACAATTTGGATATAGTAGGCTGTAAGTCTACTGTGCCAAGGTGTTGCGGCTTTTTTATTTTCAAAATTTCTGAAGTTCAAAAAAAAGATGCCGAACAGGAATTTTTTAAACCGAATGGACTTGAACTCTGGATTTAGACTTTTTGAAACCCAAGGCAGCAGCGGGCGCTTTTCTAACCAAAAGGCGAGCGTTGAGAACAGAAAAATTATATACGAAAAATAGAGCCCCGGTTTGTTGGTATCAGAGAATCAACAGACCGGGGTTCTTCGTTTTCCGGCGCAAATGAAAAAGGGCGCTAAGCCCAGGAAAGGACGGAATCAGAATGGACAACACACAGCACACCTATTTTGCGGAACTTAAACTTGCTCTCCAGAAAGCCGGTTACACCGTACAGCCTGTGGAGGATGGTCTCCTGCCAATTGAATGGAACGACCGCAGACTGTGCCAAGTCACCGAGAGCAGCGGCATCCGCTTCCGAACGGATGATACTACAGACCCGGAAGCAGAAGTGGCTCGAGGCCGGGTCACAGATATTGCCGGTGTGGTCAGGGAGTACATGACACTCATCGAGCAGGCCCCAGACCTGAAAGCAGATGGACTGGGCGAGAACTATAAGCATCTGGCGGAGTTTAACGGCGCTGTGCTTGCCGGCCACCCCAGCAGGTACGGAGTTGAGTTTGTCACATGGGAGTGGAGCTATGGTCGAACCGGGCTGTGGCAGGGCCATTACTATGACCCCGGAAGCGGCCCCAATGGGTACCTGTCCGCGAAACAAGACTTCTGCGTCCGCTCCGGCCTCATAGATCAGCACCGCCTGTTCACCAATGAACAGCTTGCCGAGGTCTACCGCTGTGTCAGCGAAACATTGGAGAGCGCATATCCCATCACTCCGGAACGGCAGAAGCTGCTGGAGGGCGTGTCGGAACAGATCAGATGGGCTGTGCCGGATCTGCCGGAGCTGGTCAGCCAGTCCAATGAAAGAGAACTGGAGACAATGTCAGAGGAGGAACAACCGGACGTGACGATGGAAATGTAGATCGGGTCTTCTCCTGTACCGTTCAAAAAGGGCGCTAAACGCAGAAACACAAAAAAGAAGCAAAGCAATTAATTTTTAATCTGCGGGATATATTTTCCATAGAACCAATGAAACATTTGTGCTATAATCAATGGTATCCCACAAGCTCGGCGGGCTCTCATACAAACCGGGAAAGCTCCGCAAAAAGGGCGCTATCCACGGTCAGATGGACAGAATGAGCGGCTATCACAGGGCACACACTATATCAGGACTTGAAAGGAAGTGGCCGGGGCATGAAAGAACGGACCTATGTTTGCTGTGATTTGAAAAGCTTTTACGCTTCGGTGGAATGTGTGGAGCGGGGGCTGGATCCCATGACCACGAATCTGGTAGTGGCAGACAAACGCCGCACAGAAAAGACGATCTGCCTCGCCGTCACTCCCTCGCTGAAAGCCTATGCATCTCCGGTCGGGCTCGGCTTTTCGAGGTGGTGCAGCGGGTCGCTGAGGTCAACGCCCAGCGCAGGTGGAACGCGCCCGGACATCAGTTCAGCGGTTCCTCCTGGAATGACCCGGAGGTGCGGCGGGATCCGTCGCTGGAGCTGGACTACATTGTGGCCCCGCCCCGGATGGCCCACTATATCGATTGGAGCACGCGGATCTATCAGGTATATCTGAAATACATTGCTCCGGAGGACATCTATCCCTACAGCATTGATGAGGTGTTCATGGACATTACCGACTACCTGGATACCTACAAGATGACAGCACGGGAACTGACCCGGACCATCATTCTGGATATTTTGAAAACTACTGGTATCACCGCCGCGGCGGGAATGGGCACGAACCTGTATCTGGCCAAGGCGTCCATGGACATTGTAGCGAAGCATGTTCATGCGGATAAAGACGGAGTTCGTATAGCCAAGCTGAACGAAATGACCTATCGGCGTCTTCTGTGGAACCACCGTCCCCTCACCGATTTCTGGCGGGTCGGCAAAGGCTACGCGGCAAAGCTGGAGGCTGCGGCCTCTATACGATGGGCGACATCGCCCGCTGCTCCATAGGAAAACCAACAGATTACCATAACGAGGAACTGCTGTATCAACTCTTCGGCGTCAACGCCGAACTGCTCATTGATCACGCATGGGGATGGGAACCCTGTACCATCGCGGATGTAAAAGCGTATAAGCCGGAGCATAAAAGTATCGTCTCCGGCCAGGTGCTCCAGTGCCCCTATACGTTTGAGAAAGCCAGACTTGTCGTGCGGGAGATGGCGGACGCTCTGGCCTTGGACCTGGTGGATAAGGGACTGGCCACCAATCAGCTGGTACTCACAGTCGGCTACGATATTGAAAATCTCTCTGTAGAAAATCATCGCTATCAGGGGCCGGTGACCACCGACCGCTACGGGCGGAAAATCCCCAAGCACGCGGTTGGCACAGAAAACTTTGACTACACCTCCTCCGCCAACGATCTGCTGAGAGCGGTTGCAGCTCTATGACCGGATCGTGGATCGGGACCTGCTGATCCGCCGGCTGAGCATCAGCGCCAACCGCCTGCTGGATGAATCAGCTGTCCCCATGGATGATGGGTGCGAACAGATGGACCTTTTCACCGACTATGCGGACAGAGAAAAACAAAAGGCGGAGGCAAGCGCCACCCATGCGCGGGAGCGGAGGATCCAGGAGACCATGCTGGATATAAAGAAGAAATATGGGAAGAACGCCATTCTCAAAGGCATGAATCTGGAGGAGGGCGCTACCGCAAAGGAACGAAATGAAACCATAGGAGGACATCAGGCATGACGGGACCCTACGACGATATGCTGAACCTGCCGCACCCCACCTCCAGGCGGCATCCCCGGATGTCCCTCTCGGACCGTGCCGCCCAGTTTGCCCCTTTTGCGGCTTTGAGCGGACACAGCGCAGCTCTCGTGGAGACTGCCCGGTTAACAGAGCGGCGCATAGAGCTGGATGAGGATGTGAAAGCGGCTCTGGACCTCAAACAGCAGATGCTGGTGGATCGGATCGATGAACATCCAGATGTGTCGGTGACATGGTTCCAGCCTGACGGGAAAAAGGATGGCGGGCGCTATGTTACCACGACCGGACGATTGAAGCGGATCGATGAGGTTGAGCGTGTTCTGGTCATGGAGGACAAAACAACGGTTCCCCTGGACGATATCATCAGCATCGACGAGTGCCGCAGTCCTGACTTTACCTCCGACCTTTAAGCGTCTCCACGCCGCAGATAAGGGACGAAGCTGAGAAACAGACCAATAGGAAAAACGGCCCCGGTGTGATCGGTCACAAACGATCACACCGGGGCTGGTTTTCTGCCGATTCAAAAAGGGCGGCAAGTAACTGTATGTAAATTATAAAACAGGATGAGGCCGTGATCCCGCAGAGGGAAACGGCCTTTTTGGGCGCCTTTTTCGGGATCACTGTTCTGTCCGGAAAGGACAAGCGTATGACAAAGTATTTTCTCAAGGACACCCCCCTGGCAGAACTGGAGCGGCAGATGATGACGCCGCCCAACTTTTCTCCCCGCGGAGGAGGGCAAACCGTCCTCTGCCGGTTCCGATACCGGCCGGAAGACGTAGTCTGCAAGCACTGTACGGAGTACCGGCGCGGTGGCTGTACGGAGGAGGTCTGCCCCTGGCTGGAGGAGCGTGTCGAGGCTGGAACCGTCACCTATACATCTTTGGCCGCTGAATTTTACCGGAAGTGGCTGGGAACCGCACTTGGGGAGCGGATCCAGGAACTGCTCCGGGGAAAACGGTCTATCGCTTACTATGACTCCGCTCACACTGACCGGCTGGCACTTTACGCCCTGTTTCTAGCCAGACACCGGAGCGATCACCGGGCACTGGCGGCGATGTACCTGCTGACCGCAACGGAAACACTCCGACGCTGCGCCATCCCCCGCATATTTGATCTCTGGGGTATTGACATCAGGAGCTGGAGTGCCGTGCGGACACTCAGCGAGCAGGAGTATGTGCTGTTCCAGGCCGCAAAGGGGATCTGGCAGAGCAGAGGACCATCACTATTCCGGAGCTGTGTGACCGGAAACTGGTGGAAGACAAGACTTTGGAGCTGATCCTGAACGCGGCGCTGATCGCCCACTACGGCAGGGCCATGCTGGCCTTTGACAGACTGGAGGGCAGAGCATGATGCAGATGGCGCTGAGCAATGCCGTACACCCGGAATATGGCGTGGTGACTATCCCGTTCCCCATCCCGGAGGAGGAATACGGCCACTGTCTGGAACTGCTGGAGGCGCTGGAGATCGGAAATGCTGTCAACCGTGACTGCAAGGTACAGGAGATTCAAGAGGGGCCGCCCATTCTGAAGCGGCTGGAGGGGAGCAGGGTCAATCTGGATGAGCTGGACTATCTGGCCAAGCGGCTGGACAGCTTCACGGACCAGGAGCTGGCACAGTTCCAAAGTGCGGCTGTCAGCTATGACTATTCCAATATCGTCGACCTCATCAACCTGACCTTCTCCTGTCAGGAGGTCACGGTCATCACGGATTTTTCCGACCTGGAGAGTATTGGACGAAACCACTACATGACCCTAAATGCGGAAGCGCCAGAATGGAGGAACTGGACAACCTGGACGGGACTGAAACCGCCCTGCTCCTGATAGAGAGCGGAGATGGAGTCATCACCCCCTATGGCGTAGTGTATGACAACTGCATGAGGCTGTCACAAGACTATGACGGGCGCCACCTCCCGGAGTATTACTACACACGCTGCACGGTCTCTGTCATGCTTTCTGCGGATGGACGCCCGGAACAACAGGAAATGCTTTATTTTCCCTGCGCGGAGAGCAAAATCAGCCGTGCTGTGCGGCGGCTGGGCGTAGACAGGCCGGAACAATGTACAGCAACGCTGAAACTTGCCGAGGTCAGCGATGCGGTTAGGGGTATATTTGGGCACGAATGCCCGCTAAATGAGCATCTGGACACCCTGAACGCGCTGACCAGATACCTCCAAGCGTTTGATGAACAGGCATTGGAGAAGTTCCATACTGTCTTCGACATAGTCTGGCCCCAGACGCCGGAGGAGGTCCTGTCCCTGGCGGAGAATCTCCATGAGTTCACGGTGGTGCCGGACATCAGCACCGCAGAGGAATATGGGCGGTATATCATTCGGGAGTCCGGCCATTTTGAGGTGGACCCAAATCTGGAGGACTACATCGACTACCAGAGCTACGGAGAGCGCCGAGTCCGGGAGGAAGGCGGCCTCTTCGGGGACCAGGGCTATGTGGCCTATCTGGGAACAAAGCCGGAAATGAATGAGATCATGGCCCGGAATATTCCGGCAGAGCGGATGGAACAGGGACCGCAGATGGGAGGACTTACATGATCACAATAAAACTGGCCCGCGGGGACAACTATGAGAGCGTCCCTCTTCGGCTCCCTACCACCTCTGGCGAGGTGGACGAAGTGTTTGCCGCGCTGGACGCGGCCAGCCGCTATGCCGGAGAAGTCCAGATCATTGGGGTGGACAGCGGCGTCCCCAGCCTCGCCAAGCACCTCAAAGGCGCCGATCTCACCGATCCAGACGCCTTTGACAAGCTGAACCGGCTGGCGGAGAAAATCGACGGCATGGACGAACGGCAGCAAGATATCTTCTCCGGGGCTTTGGACGCGGAGAGCGCCGGCAGCCTGGATGATGTGCTCCGCGTCTCAGACTCGTTGGAGGCGTACACGTTCGTCCCCAATGTGCGGTCCGATAAGGAGCTGGCAGATATGTCGTTGTTGCCGGCAGATCCATGGCGACCGGTGGTTTCCCGAAGAAGCGTGGCCGTATTTGGACTTTGCCAAAAATCGGCGCGAGTATTTTTCCGGCCACGGCGGCGCCTATACTGTCAGCGGCTATGTGATGCGGCGGGAAAATGGACAGCAGCAAGTGCAGGAGAGTAAACCCATTTTTGAGCTTTATCTGCTCCACGGCCAGATCAGATACTGCTGGATCTCCCAGCGGAGGAGCTCCAGCTGGATATGACAAAGCGGAGCCTTGGCGTCGAGGACTTTGCCCAGGCTGCCATCTACCAGACCAAGTGTGAGATGGAGCCTCTGGCCGGCCTCCTCCCTATGGACTGTGTCAGCGTGGAGAGCGCCAACGAACTGGCGCGGACGATCCGGGAGATGCCAGACGGCGACCTGCTGAAATACCTGGCGGTCCTGTCGGTAGAGCCGCCAGCGGACTTCCCTGGCGCCCTGCGCCTTGCTCTGGAGTTGGACGACTATGAGCGGATCACCGAGGGAAGCTATGAATACGGACAGTCTGTACTCCGGCGTATCGGAGCGGATGAAGAGCTGATCAGCGTCATAGACGGCTATATGGATTTCGAGCAGTTTGGTGAGGACTCCATGAAAGAGGACGGCGTCCGTCAGACGGAGTTCGGCCTGGTGCGCCGCCTGAGCAGCCCTTTTGACGGCCAGACGCCGCTCCAGCAGGTGTTCTGAGCGGGGTGCGGCCATGGGAAAGAAAAATACCGGCCGTGAGTATTTCAACCGCCGCCAAGGGGGTGTGAGATGAGCGGGAAGAAACGGGGGTGGCCCGCGGAGACCAACCTTGCCGCCCTGAAGACGCTGGCTCACACACTGCTGTGGTTCGATATCCAGCCCACGGAACTGTCGCCGCTGGTTGTCAAGCACCCTTTTACGGACAGTGGACTGGTCGGTATCCGCAATGAGGACGGCAGCTTGTCGGCTGGAAATCTGCTGGATGATCCCAGCGTGCTCCACTCCTGGAGAGAAAACGTGAGACAGCAGATCAATGAAGCGGAGACTGCGCGGGGCTGCTCCTGCTGGTCACCAAGCCGTACCGGTTGGGTTACTTGAAATTGGCGGCGCCGCATCTGTGCGAGCAGGACGCGGCCCTGTTTCTCTCGTATGCGTGGATCAGCACAGAATCCCCCAACGATGACCCGAATCTCAGCAAAAGAAGCCTGCTGGCCATGTTCCGCTCCATCGCCCCGCAGAAGCTGATGGATGAGGAGGAGCGTGAGCTGTTCCAGAGTCTAGATGATGTGGTGACGGTCTACCGCGGCGTAACCTCCTACAACGCTCAAAATGTTAAGGCGCTTTCGTGGACGTTGAACCGTGAGGTTGCTGAGTGGTTTGCTCATCGATTTGGTCAAAATGGCACGGTATATGAGGCGCAGGTCAAAAAAGAGAACATCTATGCCGTATTCTTGGGTAGGAACGAGGAGGAAGTAATCGTGGACCCGGGACGCCTCATGGGTCTCTCCCAGCTGCCGGAGCAGGAGCAGGGACAGGGAATGGAGATTTCTATGTAGATACCGAAAATAGTAGACTTTCCCAGTGACTTGTGGTAATTGTTGTTGCTATAAAATTGGAGGTGATCCTATGAGCATCAACATCAGAACGGACTTCATGCAACATGCCGAGCTGTTTGGGAACCCTGTGCTGTTTACCAATTGGCTGATCCAGCGGGATACGATCCCCAAGGACTGGTACTGCTATGACCTGCGGGGCACGCGGCAGTCCCCCAACGTAAAGATTGCCCTGGTGGACAAAACCGCCAGGTATCATGCCGGCACGGTACTCTCCCCCACCCCCCTTAAGCGGAAGGAAACGGCTTCACGTCGGGTCAACAGTGCGTTCCACCTGTTGGGCGAGGAAATGACACTGGAACAGTTTTGTGAAGAACATTCTTTGGAATATCCCCAGGACGACAGAAAATTTGCCATCAAGGCCGCTTCTTTCGATGAAGCGGCCCTTTTTTATGCCATGACGCCGGAGGAGGACCAAAGGCTTGGCTGCATTGGACATGTCCGAATGGACTTCGGCCACCGGGGACAAGAGTTCTGGCACACTTGGTGGCCCCGAGGTCCCGAGGAACTGAACAGTCCTGAGTTCAAGGCTGAGTTACAAGAGGTCGTGGACGAGCTGCGAACCAGTGTATTGAAAGATCTGGCCGGCATGACCAAGTATTGTTGGGGCCATGGCGGAGAGGTGGGCGGCTGGCCGGCCAACTATGGCTATATCGTAGAGACGGAGAATTACCGCTACTGTCTGCGATGCAACCCTGTTCCCGGCGACTATCAGGCATATCTGACGGCCTTCGACCTCCGTGTCCAGCGGCAGAATTTGGCGGAGCAGCCTGCGGTGATAGGCCGGGTCTCCTTCGCCAGCGGCGAGCAGGTGGATTATACGGACCCGGAGCGTACCTCCAGTGCATCCGGGAGGAACTGCCGAACCATCCCGCTACCGGATTCCGGTATGAAACGCTGACGGATGATCCGCTGTCCGCAAGCAGGTGGATGATATCCTGTACGACCTCTACGGTGAGGAAAACCCCCGCCCGCTGGAGGATTATAAAAATGCGCCCCAGGAGGGCATGACAATGGAGGAATTTCGCTATGAACACGCCGCCGAAAGAATGGCTGGCCTTTCTGCGGGAACAGTTCCCGGAGGGAGCCGGATCAGGCTCAGAGAGATGAAAGCCCCCTACCACCCAGTGCCGTCCGGTACCATGGGCACACTGGAAAACATCGATGACGCTGGGCAATTCCATGTGAAATGGGACAATGGCAGCGGTCTGGCCCTGATCATTGGAGAGGACAGCTTCACTGTCCTGCCGCCCGAGCCCACCACTATGAAGCTGTACATGCCGCTCACCGCTGATTTCTATGGCCGGGACGAGTGGGGGGACATGTCGGAGGTCAGCGAGGAGTGGGACGGCCGCACGCTCCTGGATCATGAGGGGAGCGTCCTGGCAGCCCTGGTAAAAAATCGTGTGCCGGAGGAGTCCAAGCGCGGCCTCATGCACTGGTATGGCGAGGATGATGCTGTAAACGAAAAGGTTCAGTCGGCGGTCTTTACCACAGAAGGCCGGAATGGCCGGCTCTGGGGTGTGGCGGAATGCCGTGTGGCAGGCGCCCTCTCTCCCGAAGAGCTGGATACGCTCAAAGAATATGTCACCGGACAGGCTTCGGATGCCTGGGGCGAGGGCTTTGAGCAGCGGCCCATTGAAGTGGACGGCGGCGAGCTATATGTCCACCTGTGGCAGAGCGATGATTGGAGCATCCAGACTGAGGAAGAACGATTTGCCCCCAAGGTGGCCGAGGGCCTGCCGGAGCTGTGCTTTTCCATCCTGAAAACCACCGGCCAGCTCATCTGCATCAAGCGGGGCGAGAGCGGCTACTATCCTTCGGACTGGGATACCGGCGATAGGGAGCGAAATGTGGAACTGGCAGATGAGCTGAATGAAAACCTGGGCGTCAGTCCTGTTCAGCGGCAGGCTATGGAGATCGGGAGCCTTGCGGGATGGGGCGTTCCCGGCGCTGACCCGAAAGCCTACGAGCAGGATGCGCTTCAAATGGGGGGAATGTGAAATGGAACTGGATGAGGCAACAGAGCAATTTTATGAGAAGCTGTCGGAGCGTCTGAAGGAAAAGGGATTCTCCACACGCATCATTGAGGATGGGTGCCTTGAGGTGACTTCGGAGAAGATACGGGGCAAGCAGAAGACGCATTGCGCGGTAGGCAGAGACGGCGAGGTATACTGCCACTCAGAGGATCTGGCGAACATCGCCCGAAACAGAGATTTGAACACTGTACTGGAGGCGGTGAATGATCTCTATCCTCAAACAGAGCACTCCAATGCTCCGGAGCAGGAGCCGATGGGAGGAATGACCCTTGGCTAAGAAGATGTTTGAAGTGGAGATCCGCAACAACGGACCCAAGGGCTATGAAACAGCCGTCTCCCTGCGGATGCCGGCCACCTGGTCGGAGTTCCACGACGCACTCCAAAAGGCTCGGATCAAGGATGGCCGATCCTGCGGCAATGAGCTTCTCTATGTTGGGTATGACGGGCTTCAACGTGGCATGATCGGCAGGAACATCAATCTATATGACCTGAATCTGCTGGCCCAGCGGCTGACCGCACTGACGCCGGAGGAAAACACAGGATGGAGACTCTGCTGGCAATGGAGTGGAGCCGTCACAGGGTTCTGTCTCTCTGGAGCACCTCATCAACCTGACCTACAATACCGACGTCTGCTGTCTGGCACCCCAAGTTTCCAATTTTCAGGAGCTTGGGGCGTTTCTCTATGAGAGTGAGATGCTCTCCAAAGAGGCTATGGCCTTGCTGGATACCACAGAGGAAGGCAGCGAATTTCGAGCCAGTCTGCTGAAGCTGATGGCCGAACAGCACAAGGAGGATCATGGCGGCGTATTCACCAAACGGGGCTACGCTGAACTGGGTGGGGAGATCAAGCCATCTATATGTACCAGCCGGGAGAAACAATCTACTTCCATCGGTCCGGGCCCGGTGGTGCTGGAGGTGCGCAAGGGTTTCTTCAACGACCCACAGTACGACAATGATAACACCGCTATCCTGAACCTCCCCGCGATAGACAAGGACATCTGGCAGGCGGTGGAAGCGGTGGATGCCGCCTCCGTGGAGGAGTGCGTATTCCGCTGCACAGACTGCCTCATCCCCTCCCTGCGGGACGCAATCGATGAGGCTCTTGAGGACGGCGGCCTCGATCAGGTCCGCGAGTTCGCCGGGCAGCTTGCTCAGAAAGAGCGGACTTGGGGTGCGGCGGAGTTTATCCGATACAAGGCCCTCCTGGCGGCCAGCGGCCAGCCCAGTCTGGGAAACGCTGCCCAGCTTCTGGAGGAGGCGGAGCAGTATGAGCTGCTCCCCGAGGTGGCGGAAACCTGGGACTATGTGGAGTTGATGGCGCGGGAGAAATACCCGGATCTTCCGCCTGAACTGTTCCAGACGCCCCAGGCCGCCAATGTTGGAAGAACGATGCTGGAGGAAGGAAATGCGACTATCACAGACTATGGCTACTCCGCAGGAAGGATGGACAGCCGCTTCCAAGCTTCACACAGGAACATCAGAGCGAGGAAGTTTCCAGCCTCAGATGGTGGGGATGTAGAATGTGGAAATGGAGGAACGATCATATTGAGAGGTCAAATCAACTCCCTGAATGAGATCGATATGGAGCACTTGGACTTCGAAGATATTCGATGGTGGCATGGCACATTCCACCCAATCAGCACCGGCTCAGGCCGGGATAAGAAGTACAGCTCCTGGCGAGGCGTACAGACACGTCTGGGTGAGATTGAAGAGGGCCTCTGGTACCAGCTGGCGGAATTGCTCATCCAAAGAGCTGGTGAACAGAAGCTTCTGGAGGCGCTGACCGACTGGGAGAGCCGACACAACTACGCCAAGGATTCCGCCCGAACTGTGCGGCACAAGGCCCTACAGCTCCATATCAGCCGCATCTTTGATAACCCCCGCTGGGTCAACTTCATCCCGTTTAATCGGGAATACCGGCCGGAGGTGCTGGAACACGCTAGTCTCGTCACTGTAATCAACGAGTGCTGCGGAAAACCGGGTGAGGTGACGCAGGAACAGATCGATGGCGCCTGTACTGGAACAGTGGCCTGTCCGCACTGCGGGCGGTGGAGCAGCTTCTCTATTGTTGAGCCGAAGCAGGCCGAAGAGCAAGGAATGGAGATGATATGATGGACATCCAGAAAAAGCGGGATCTCCTGATGAGCCTTCCGCTCATGGAACAGGAGCAGCGGTGGATCATGGAGCGCCTTGACACGCTCTCTGTTAAGGAACAGTACCAACTGTCCGCGGCGATCCTGCGGACCGGGAAGCTGGAGGAGCTGGCGGGCAAGACTGGCTGGGAACTGGAAACCGCCATATTACACATGGACCCGGAAGTGGCTGTGGACGCGGTCAACTGCCTGCTTTCGCTGGAGGATTACCAGATCTGCTTCCCCGCGGGGAGCTATGCGCAGCTGGGGAGCTTCTATCTACGGCACGAAAGCCATCTGCCGGAACGCGCCATGTACTATGCGGACCTGGAGGCGCTGGGCCGCCGCTATGAGGACCGGCACCCCGGCCTGTTCGTTGGAAACTGCTATGTGGAGTACCCGGAACACCCCTCCGCACCTCGTTACACCGGCCAGGGACTCATCCCGGAGGATGACGGTTGGAGTATGAAAGTGAAGCTGGCCTCTTCGGCGGTACCGGAGGGGGTGTGGCTCCATCTGCCGGACTACTCCGCCATGACCGACCGGCCCGATGAGGTGGCGCTGGCTTTGGATGAGTTGAAAACCAGAAGCCTGGAAAACTGTATGCTGCTGGATGTCCGGTGCAGCCTGCCGGAGCTGGGAAATCTGATGGAGCAGTATGACAGCGCCTTGGAACTGGTCAATGACGGGAGCGATCTGGGCTATGTTCTGGATGAGCAGGGACAGGGGATGCCCCACTTCATGGAGCGTTTTGCCGCTGCGCTGGAGTTCGAGCACTGCCGTGACCTCCGTCTTGCCTTGGACATCAGCCAGAACCTGCACTGCTATGAATGGGTTCCCCGCGATGGCTGAAGGACTTCGGCAGGCGGAAGCTGCTGGAGGCGGGGGTATCTGAAGAACTGCTGGACTCCGGCTGCATCGACTTAGAGGGCTATGGGGAGGATCTGCTGGAGGAGGCAGGCTATGTCCTGACCGCCGACGAAAGCGCCTACATCACCAGAAATAACCTGGAATTTCTCCGTGACTGGAGCGCCCCGGAGGCGGGGCTGAGCATGGAACAGCAGTAACCAATTTATTAACACATAGGGCCGTTTTCCCGGTGGGGACGACGGCCCCTTCTTTTTTTGCGCCCATTTTCGGGAAGACAGCCCCGGAAAGGAGCGAGCATGGAGAAGGAACGGCTGGCAGAGCATCTGGAGCGTTACCATTCGGGCGCCTCCAACGCCGCCACCAGCCGGGAGCTGGAGTGTGCCTTTGGCATCAAGGGAAAGGAGCTGCGGGACGCGGTCAACGCCCTGCGGCGTGAGGGCGTTCCCATCGCCAGCAATGGCAGCGGCTACTTCTGCGCCGCCACGGAGCAGGAGGTGCGGGCTACCATCGCCCACCTGACCCACCGGATCGGCGGCATCGCCGCGGCGATCCGTGGGCTGACCCGGTCGCTGGATGTGTTCGACACCGCCCAGACCCGCCTCCCACTGGAAGGGGGTGATGGCTCTTGAACAGCTTTATGAGCTGGGTGGGCGGCAAGAAGGCGCTCCGGGAGGAGGTGGTCAGGCGATTCCCCCTCTACTATGAGCGGTATATTGAGGTTTTTGGCGGAGGCGGCTGGGTGCTGTTCCATAAGAGTCCCGGAAACGACTTTGAGGTCTATAACGACTTCAACGGCCTGCTGACCAATCTGTACCGCTGTGTGCGGGAGAAGCCGGACCTGCTCATGGGCTCCCTGCGGTATGTGCTGAACGCACGGGAGGATTTTGACCGGGCGCGGCTGGCCCTGCGGCGGAAACGAACCACATCAGTCCAGCGGGCGGCGTGGTTCTATCAGATCATTCGCCAGAGCTACGCCTCCGCTCTCACCAGCTTCGGCAATCAGCCCCACGATCTGTGGGCGGATTTCCCGCTCATTGAGCAGGCCCACCGCCGTCTGGCCAGGGTGGTCATTGAGAACAAGGACTTTGAGAAGCTCATCCGGCACTACGACCGGCCGGAGAGCCTGTTCTACTGCGACCCGCCCTACCACTGCACGGAGGGCTACTACTCCAACATCGGAGAGGACGGCTTCACAGAGAAAGACCACATCCGTCTGCGGGATGCTCTGATGTCCATTCAGGGGAAATTCCTGCTGTCTTATAATGATGATCCTTTGTCCGGGAGCTGTACGACGCCCCCGGCATCCAGATCGAGCCGGTGACCCGGCTGAACAACATCCGCCAGCGGTATGACCCCAACTGCCAGTTTGCCGAGCTGCTCATCGCCAACTACGACCTGCATGAGCGGGAACGGTCCTCAATCCAACTGAATCTGTTTGATTTTGATATGAAGGAGACTGACTATGAAATTTGTAAAAGAAACCACTTCCAAAGGCCTCCAGATCCCCACGGCAGCGATGAAGCTCTCTGGCTTTGAGAGCAGCGGCAAGGTGGAGCTCCACGCCTCGGAGGACACACTGGTGGTGCTCAAGCAGCGCATGACCGCCATGGAGCTGGTCCGCGCCGCCAGATCCCTCCAGAAGCTGGCCACGGACCTGCATGTCCATCTGGCAAGAGTATGCGGCCACTGCGATGGCTGTGACGGAGAGTGCCCCTTTGGGGGCGGGGACGAGGTGGAGCTGCCGGACTATCTGCGGGAGGAAGCCGGCATCCCGGAAAAAGCCAAGTTGTGCGCCAGCGTGGATGAGGGTGAACACTCGGTGACCATCTCCGAAGCGGATTATGACTATGACCTGCGGGATGTGCCGGAGGAGGTGCTGGAGATGTTCAGGGACGCAGAGATCTGTGTCGGAGAATTGGAGGAGCGGCTGATTCTGGGAGACGTAGTGTATGGAGATTGAGACGTATCTCTATCCCTATTCCGCAAATGAGGCTCGGAAACGGGGGGAACTGGCGCTCTGGCGGGCCAGCCACCAGGCCAATATTTCCTGTAAGCGGGCCATTGAGGAGAGCATCCGCCAGAACTTCGATGGGATGCGCCTGAACAATGGCTGTGTGGATGAGGTCATTGCAAAGTATGGATACAAAAGGACCGCGTGGGTACTGTCAAACACGATCCAGCAAAAGGATCAGGATGGCCGCTTCAGCCAAGCGAATAAGCAATGGGCCAAGAGAACTTGCATTCCCTCAGATCACTGGCACAACAGCGATTTTGTAGTAGAGAGCCATCCGGCAGTGCTGGATGGCTTTGTCACACAGTATTGCAAGGCGTATCAGGCGCTTGGGCTTTTCGGACCGGAGCACTGCCACCCAGACTCCTTTTCCTCTCTGGACTACGAGGGCAAAGTGCTGGTCCTCTCTCCCGACATCTTGAAAGAGTCCTATTGGAATGAGGGCGCCATGCTCTGGTACGCCCACGACGGCTTTGGATGCAGTCCCCACGCCATTGGGCGCTCCATCCGCTGTACCTGCCTGGGCGACGGAGATGACCCGCTGGAACCGGGCGGATTTTATGGGCGTGCTGAAAGATCAGTTTCTGCCGGACTGGGCCGCGGAGAAACTGGCGGAATTAAAAGGCATGGAACAAACGCAAAGTGAGCACCCAGCTATGGGTGATATGACGATGAAGTGAGGAGCAAGAAGAAAATGAGGATTTCTTTTTATACCATTGACGATCTCCGGCTGGGGCATGACCCCAAAGGCGTGACCGGCTGGCGGCTGTCCCAGTTCCTGAACTGGCGGGACGCGCTGGAGCATTACTACAGTTTGCCCAATGACAGAGTGAAAGAGTTTGGACTGTCCAATGGGGTGCAGGTCCTGCAGCTGGTACGTTGCCTGCCTCTGTTTCCCGGCGACAGGAGAGGCCATGACGTCCTCTTGACGGACGGCATCGTCCAGCCACTCTGGAGGGCCGAGCCGCGGGCGGCCGAGACAGCCCGGACCGTCGTTACCCATCTGGACATCCGGTACTGCCTGGATCACAACCGGATCGTTCCCGCCCCGGAGCCGTTGCCGGAGCATCTGGAGGATGTCCGCCTGCCGGATGGCGCCAGCGCGGTCAGGCGGGTGCGCGTGGCCGGCGAGGACTGGCTCACGCCGGAGGAGCTGGAGCGGCGGTCTGCGTCCGACATCCGGGACTATCGCTACCCGCTGGTCCTGATGTATCTGGTGGACGCTGTGGCCGCGGACGGCCAGCCCAGGACCAGGAGGTCACCCCCTGGGCATACAGACGACTGGAACGCGCGCGAAACAGGGCGCCTGCCAGAATACAATCTAAAGGAGAAGTGCTGTCATGAACGAAGAAAACACTGTCATTTCCTCGCGGGAGGAGCATTGCTTACCGGTCCTGCCCACACAGGTGAATGTACGCATCTACGCGATCCATACCTCCGGCCCGGTCCTGGCGGAAGCCTCCGCCAATCTGAACGGCTGTTTCACCATCCGGGGCCTGAAGGTGGTGGACGTGGGGAACGGACCCTTCATTTCCATGCCGGATTACCGCACAGGCGGCGGATACCGGGACGCCTGCTTCCCCAGCGAGAGGGAGTTCCGCCAGCAGTTCCGTCAGGCGGTGCTGGACGCCTATGAGCAGGCCCTGTATCAACTCCCCCAGCGCCAGCAGGAGTACCAGGCCGAGTCTACGCAGAATAGCGAGAGTATGTAAGGAGGTGGTCATCCATGAAACGAGCATTCAGCCTTTGCGCCGCGGCGCTGATGCTGACCCTGGCCCTGCCGGTCAGCGCCCTTGCCGCCGAGACCGCGGCGGTCTGCTATCCAACCTCGGTGACCCGGAGCGAGGATGGTACGGAGCTGAAGAAGATCTATGACCTGGCCCCGGAGGAGGATCCTGCCGGTATCCCCCGGTCCGACTTTGAGCAGGACGGTTTCCGCTACACGCTCACAGACCTGCTTAAGCAGGACCTCCCCGAGCATGAGGAGCGGCAGCATACAGAGACTGTCTCTCTCCCCAGCAAGAACAAGGACATGGCCTCAGTGCTCGCCCTGCTTCCCCAGGAGCGTGAATTCGTCACCGATGACGGACTCATGGGCACCCTGACGCTCCAGCTGGACACCGTCCGGGTGGAGGTGGCCGGGTATGGAAGCTCTACGAAAGAGATCAGCGCCACCCGGTCCTATCCCAATCTCGCGGGCCAGGATACCCAGTACATCCCCAAGACGATTGAGGAGAATGGAAAGACCCTGACGCTCAAGGATATCGACTGGCAGACAGACAATACCGCCACCTCAGACGGCTACGCTCTGGGGGACCGCTATACCGCTGTGGCCACCTATACCGCTCCGCCACCAGCAGCTACGTCAAGGGCTACACGGTAACGGCGGACTACACCGGGACGGTCAGCCGGATCGCCCTGAACCGGACACGGTATGTGGCTATCTTCGAGGGCACGCCCCTCCAGCCTGTGGCAGCCCCGGAGGACCAGCTCCCCGCCCAGTTCAACTGGCGGCCGTCCTGGTCCCCTTTGGCATTGTGGCTCTGGCGGGCGCAGGGATCGGAGCGGCGGTCTTCATCCGGCGCGCCGTGAGGCGGACGATGATGGCGGCGAGTCCGCCTGATGGGAGGAACACACCATGAAACGAACCATGACAGCCATGCTTACCCTCTGCCTTGCTGCGGGGATAGCCCTGCCTGCCAGCGCGTTAGAATATACCATTGAAGCTCCGGATGGTCCGGACTATGGCAAACCCACTTCTGTGGAGGTAGTTCATACGGCGGACGGCGGCGCAGAAAGAATGAGGACGTCAGCAAAAACGCCGCCCTCATCCCACCCGGTTTTGGGACACCCAGCATGGATACCAGGAACACCGGGAGCTATCTCACGCCTAACCTGGCCCCCGGCGGCGCTCCTGCCACCGGGGCGGTGGTCAATGGGAGCGGCTCAAGTGTCATACGCCCGGAAGTCCCACTGGCTCCGTGACTGTCCCCGACACGACCGCCCCTCTACCCGCTACACGGAGGTGACGGATGATCTCTACTACAAGGGCGGGTATCTGGCCACCCTGAAGATCCCGGCCATCGACCTGACGGTCAAGGTCTATGAGGTACGGACAGCAAGACATTGGCCAAAGGGGCCGGTCATTTCGAGGACACCTCCATTTGGCGTGGAAATATCGCGCTGGCAGCACACAACCGGGGCGTCAACAACCATTTTGGGCAGCTCCACACGCTGGAGATCGGGGACAAGGTCACCCTGACCACCAAGCTGGGGACCAAAACCTATGAGGTGGCCTCCGTGGAAAAAGTCAGTGAAAATGACACCTCCGGCCTGAACCCCACCGCCAACGACCAAATCACCATGTACACCTGTGTCCGCAATCAGCGGGACAACCGCTGGAAAGTGGTGGCGGTGGCCAATTGATTCCCGAATCATAAAATAGACGCTGATTTCTCCCTTTTCACGAACGCTTTCCGCTCGACTTTCAAAACCTTTTCTGATATGTTGGGCTTGCAAAGGCAAAGCCTAATAACATCGAGGAGGAAAACGGTATGAGCAGAAGAAAGAACGTGCTGATGGTGACCACAGGCATCCTGATCGGGCTCCTGATGGCCAGCACCGCAGCCCATGCGGCAGAGGCGCCTCCCATCCGGGTGAGCAGCTACAAGGGCGCTGTACTGGAAGTGGGGGAACGGAGCGGCCTTGTAATCGGCCCCAGCGGGGCGGCGTACACGGTGACCTCCAGCGACCCGGACACGGTGGCGGTGGAACAGGTGATGAGCTGCTGGGTGGCCGTTGCCAAGTCCGAGGGGAGTGTGGAGATCACCGCCTCCAACCAGGTCGGGGAAACCGGCGCCCTGACGCTGACCGTGGGGCCAAACGCACCGCAGGCCCCCACCACCGGGGACAGCCCGGACCAACGTGAGGTGTCGGATGTGCGGTTGGAGCTGGTACGCTGGTCAACGAGACGCGCCGGGAGAACGGTGCAGCGGAGCTGACCGTCAATGAAGCCCTGATGGACGCAGCCCAAAGCATCTCCGACAAGGAATATAGCTGGCATCACACGAAAGAGGAATGTGAGGCAGCCCTGACGTGCGGCTATCCCTACGGGTTTGGTGTGAACCTGACCGTGTTCACCGGCGTAGCCACGGAGGATGCAGCCCAACACGCCCTGGAGAACTGGATCAGCTCCCCCGGCCACTTCGAAACCATGATCGATCCAGACGGTGACAGCATCGGTGTGGGCGTGACGGAGCGCGACGGCGTGACCTACTGCTACCTGTTTGTAGGCTGCCCGAACACCCACAACCCATATGAATAAGCATACCAGCCAGATGCCTCTCAAACGAGAGGCCAGCTTTTATATCAGCCCGAGAGGAGGTGGTCACACCCCAGTAAACACTTCGCCGGAGCGATCCGCATGAGCTCCGGCGCCGCGCGCATCAATAAATTAAAACGCAGAAAAAGAAACAGGCCGTAGGGACCAGGTCCCCGCAGCCTGTTTTTATTGTTGGGAAGCATGGTCCCCCGGCCTTTCCTTTTTCGGAAAGGAACAAGGTATGCGAAAGATTTGTTTCCCATACAAGCGAATGATCTCCATGCTGCTGGTGCTGATCTGTATGCTGGGTCTGCTGCCCACCGCCGCGCTGGCGGCAGACGCCCCCAGTTCCATCAAGATGGAGGACTGCACCCACAACGGCGTCCACTATGAGTCTCCCAGCCTGGGGACCTGCTGGCTCCATCAGATGACCTTCGATTACAACCAGAAAAG
>ENA-OUNI01000355-OUNI01000355.1-human-gut-metagenome-genome-assembly--contig:-NODE-355-length-21089-cov-5.889610_pt1 | contig 21089 bp, 26 predicted proteins | sample MGYA00242499_ERZ504580 | MGnify/ENA primary metagenome ERZ504580 (study PRJEB26092, sample SAMD00036315) | human gut metagenome | host: Homo sapiens | study: EMG produced TPA metagenomics assembly of... | reverse complement strand
TACGCTACGGAAAACAGTATACGATTAGCGGAAGGCACGGTAACCAGCTTCGCCCCGGGCCAGGTGACCGAGGTCAACATGCTGGAAGGTATGCAGCCCAGCGCCTCCGGCCTGCTGTTCCACCCCGACCTGATAAAAGGCACCTCACTGGGACAGGGAATAAAACAGTACTCCTTCTTTTCCTATTCCTCTACCGAGGCGCTGCATTTGTCCGAAGACGAGAAAGAAATCTTCCTCGACTGTCTGAAGAAGATTAAGATGGAAATCCAACGCCCCATCGACAAGCACAGCAAGGGCTGATTGCGCGCAACATCGAACTGCTGCTGGACTACTGCATGCGTTTCTACGAACGCCAGTTCATCACCCGCTCGGCAGCCAACAAAGACATCCTGATGAAATTTGAAGCACTGATAGACGACTATTTCCAGAGCGACAAACCGCAGACCGAAGGACTGCCTTCCGTGAAATACTTCGCAGACAAAGTGTTCCTCTCCTCCAACTATTTCGGAGATTTGGTGAAGAAGGAAACCGGAAAGACGGCGCAGGAATATATCCAGAACAAAATCATCGACCTGGCCAAAGAAATGATTATAGGAAGCGGGAAGACGGTCAGCCAGATTGCCTATGAGCTGGGATACCAGTATTCGCAGCACTTCAACCGCGTGTTCAAGAAGAACGTAGGCTATACTCCGAGCGAATACCGGCACTTGCAGGTTTAGACAATAAAGTTTCACCACAGATTACGCGGATTAGCACAGAGTTTTTTCGGTTTCGTCAAATATAAGTTCTATCTTTGTATGCCAATAGAACATATGGATATGAAACACCCCAAAATAATTGTTGCCGGCATCGGACCGGGCAATGAATCGGATATAACTCCCGCCGTAATTTCCGCTTTGCAAGAATCAGATGTAGTGGTGGGATATAAGTACTATTTCCAATTTGTAACCCCTTATCTCCACCCCTCAACAGCATGCATAGATACCGGCATGAAGCGTGAGCGCGCCCGTGCCGAGCAGGCTTTCGAGCTGGCAGAGCAGGGAAAGACGGTCTGCGTCATCAGTTCTGGGGATGCGGGCATTTATGGTATGACGCCGCTTGTCTACGAGATGAAGCGGGAAAGGAACAGCGACGTGGAAATCGTTTCGCTGCCGGGCATCAGCGCTTTCCAAAAGGCAGCCTCACTGCTGGGAGCTCCCGTAGGACATGACTTCTGTGTCATCTCCCTTTCAGACCTGATGACTCCCTGGGAGCGTATTGAAAGGCGTATCATCGCAGCCGCTGCCGCCGACTTCGTGACGGCAGTCTACAACCCCAAAAGTGAAGGACGCTACTGGCAGCTTTACCGCTTGAAAGAACTCTTTCTGCAGGAAGGACGCTCACCGGAAACGCCCGTGGGATATGTGCGCCAGGCAGGACGCCCGGAACAAGCGGTACACATCACCACACTGGGAGATTTCAATCCCGAAGAGGTGGATATGTTTACAGTCGTATTGATAGGCAACTCACAGTCCTACGAATGGAACGGAGCCTTCATCACTCCGCGCGGCTATTACCGGGACACGAATACCGAAGCCACGGGCATCGGGCAAGACATCATGATTCGCAGTTTCCGTACCATCGAAAAGGAACTGAAGAACAAGCATATTCCCCTCGACCATAAATGGGCTTTACTCCATGCCATACATACCACCGCCGATTTTGAAATGGAGTATCTGCTGCATACGGACGAAGGTGCCGTGGCTTCCTTGTATCAAGCCATCGAGAAAGGCGGAATCAAGACCATTGTCACAGACGTCACGATGGCAGCCAGCGGTATCCGCAAAGGAGCTTTGCAGCGGCTGGGCGTAGAGGTGAAATGTTACCTTGGCGACCCGCGTACGGCGACGATGGCTGCAGAGAAAGGCATTACCCGTACCCAGGCAGGCATCCGCCTGGCTGTGGAGGAGCATCCCGATGCATTCTTTGTATTCGGCAATGCACCTACGGCACTTATGGAACTCTGCGACCTGATACGTAAGGGCAAGGCACATCCGGCGGGCATTGTTGTCGCACCGGTAGGCTTTGTGCATGTGCAGGAGTCCAAACACATGGTGAAACCCTTTACGGAAATACCCAAGATTATCGTAGAAGGACGTAAGGGAGGCAGCAACCTGGCTGCCACGCTGGTGAACTCCGTGTTGTGCTACAACGATGCGGAGCAGTTGCGCCCGGGCAGGGATGTGTAAGTGAAAAGAGACATTCCATAACATTACTTGTTACGACCGATAACATTACTTGTTATGCCCCCTTACATTACTTGATATTTTCATAAGATTACTCATTGAATGAAACACAGATTTATAATCATAGGAATGGATGACAACCGTTCCCCCTTCTTTCCACCGGAAGCACTGGCACAGATACGGAAGGGGAAGGTCTTCTCCGGTGGCATACGGCATAAGGAGATTGTCGGTCCTCTGCTGCCTGCCGGAGCCGAATGGATTTCCATCACCGTACCGCTGGACCGCGTCTTTTCCCGTTATGAAGAAATATTTGCCCGCTTCGAAGAGACGGCGACGGACGACTCCATCATTGTATTCGCTTCCGGCGACCCGTTATTCTTCGGTTTTGCCAATACCATAAAGCGTAAGCTTCCCGAGGCAGACATTCTGCTCTATCCCGCTTTCAATTCCTTGCAGACATTGGCACACCGCCTCGTCATGCCGTATGACGACATGCGCACCGTCTCCCTGACAGGACGCCCGTGGCAGGAGTTCGACCGTGCCTCATAGAGCGTGCACCCAAAATAGGCATCCTCACCGACCGCGAACATACCCCGGTCACCATTGCCGCCCGCATGCTGAAATACGGGTACTCCCATTACACGCTATACATCGGCGAACATCTCGGCAATCCCGAAAAGGAACGCATACGCCGGATGACACCCCAGGAAGCGGTTTCCGGTGACTTCGAACATCCCAACTGCCTGCTGCTGGACAGCCATCTCGGACAATGCCGCACAAACTCCCTGCACGGTAGCGAAGCCCCAGACTTTCCAGTCCGTCCCTTCGGCATCCCCGATGAAGAGTTTGCACATCTTGACGGACGCGCCCGCATGATAACCAAGGCTCCCATCCGCCTGCTCACCCTGCAGGCATTGGAACTGAACCGCCGCCGCGTCTTCTGGGACATCGGTTTCTGTACCGGTTCCGTCTCCATCGAAGCCCGCCTGCAATTTCCTCATCTCGCCGTCATCTCCTTCGAGATACGCCCCGAAGGAAAAGAGCTGATGGACACCAACTCCCGCCGCTTCGGCGCACCGGGCATTACGGCGGTAACCGGAGATTTCCTGCACACCGACCTCACTCCCTTTGCCCGCCCCGATGCCGTCTTCATCGGTGGACACGGCGGACATCTGGAGGAAATGATAGAGAAAGTGAAACAAGTGCTGCACCCCGAAGGCTGCATCGTCTTCAACTCCGTATCGGCAGAAAGCAAGGAGGCGTTCTGCCGAGGAATCGAGCGGAACGGAATGGTGCTCCACCCTTCCACCCATATCGCCTTGAACGAATATAACCCCATTGAAATTATGAAAGCCACGCTTTCTTAAACATACCCATTATGAAAACAGCTATTATTCTAATCTCCGAAGCCGGTTTGAGCATAGCCCAATCACTGCTCAACGAACTTCCCGACTCCGAAATCTTCACCCTCAGGCACGAAGAGGGATGCACACATATAGAATCCGCCGGCAAATTCACAGCGGAAAACTTCAACCGCTATGATGCCTTTGTCTTCATTGGCGCCATGGGAATCTGTGTCCGCACCATCGCTCCTTGCGTGAAGAACAAATATACCGACCCTGCGTGGTTTGCGTGGACAGTACCGGTAAATTTGCCATCTCCGTACTTTCCGGACACATCGGAGGAGCCAACGAACTGACCCACCAGGTAGCGAATATCCTCGGGGCCGAACCGGTAGTCACCACGCAAAGCGACTGCACCGGCCTATGGGGACTCGATACCCTGCCCCAACGTTTCGGGTGGTTTCCGGTCATCAACGCCGAGCCCTCCACCCTCCTGTTGGCAGAACTTGCCAAGACGCCCGAAGAGAAAAAAAGAGTATGCATGAACGAGCATATCAGCCTCTTCGTTTCCGGCAAGCCCACCGCCCTGCTGCTCACGGTGCGCAATGAAGGCACGGACTGGATGGAGGCGCACCTGCCGCCTCATGTAGAAGTATTCTACCGGGTGCAGGACATTAAACCTTCACGCTTCAAACTGATTCTGTGCGTATCTCCCCAAGTCCCCAACTTCCCGGAAATGCCTATGATATGCTACGTGCCCTGTGTCGTACACCTCGGCATCGGCCTTGCCCGGCTGGCAGGTCCCGTACGGAAAGTGGAGAAAGAGATTATGAACACGCTGAAGGAATACGGTATCATGCCCCAAAGCATCGCCTCCATCTCCACGATTAAAGCCAAAAGTGACGAACCGGTAGTGAAAGCGCTCCAAAAGAAGTTCCCGGTCTACTTCTATACAGCCGAGGAACTGGCAGAGATAGAGGTGCCCCATCCCAGCAAAACCGTCATGAAGCACATGGGCACCCCCAGCGTCAGCGAAGCCGCCGCCTTGCTGAGTGCAAACAACTCCCGGCTGCTGGTGCCCAAGAAGAAAGGAGAGAACTATACCGTGGCCGCCGCCCTCGACATAAGAACTGTGCGCCAGGGCCACATCGAAATAGTAGGTGCCGGCCCGGGCGACCCGGACCTGGTTTCCGTACGCGGACGCCAAATGCTGGAACGCGCCGACCTCATTCTGTATGCCGGCAGCCTCGTTCCCAAGGAGCTGACTCTCTGTGCCAAGGCCGGAGCTACCGTACTCAGCTCCGCTTCCATGGATTTGGAGGAACAATTTGAAGTGATGAAGAAGTTCTATGACAAGGGAAAATTCATCGTACGCCTGCATACGGGTGACCCATGTATCTATGGTGCCATTCAGGAACAGATGAACTACTTTGACCAGCACGGTATGAGCTACCACATCACCCCCGGCATATCCTCCTTCCAGGCGGCGGCAGCTGCCTTGAAGTCGCAGTTCACCATTCCGGAAAAAGTGCAAAGCATCATCCTAACACGCGGCGAAGGACGCACGCCCATGCCCGAACGCGAAAAGCTACATCTCATGGCACGCTCACAAAGTACCATGTGCATCTTCCTCAGTGCAGGCATTGCGAAGCAGGTGCAGGAAGAGCTGTTGCAGGAGTATCCGGAAACTACCCCCGTAGCTGTCTGCTACCACTTGACATGGAAAGACGAACAAATATTCAGGGGGGAACTCAAAGACCTTGCCAGAATAGTGAAGGAAAATAACCTCACCTTGACAACCATGATTGTCGTAGGCGAAGCCATCGGCAACCGTGAAGGTCTGTCACGGCTCTATGCACACGAGTTCAAGCATCTGTACCGGAAATAAATCAACGATTAATCACCCATAAACATTCAAACATGATATTAATATTTGGCGGAACCACCGAAGGACGCATAGCCATCCAAACCCTTGAAGAAGCCGGAAAAACTTTCTACTATTCTACCAAAGGGGATGAGCAGGACGTACTTCTGCATAATGGCATCCGCCTGCAAGGCGCGATGGATGCAATAGAAATAGAAACATTCTGTGCACAGCATCACATAAAGCTGCTGATAGACGCCGCGCACCCCTTTGCCACACAGCTGCATGAGACTCTGGAACAAGTCTCCGTGGAATCGAATATCCCCGTCATCCGTTTCGAGCGTATCTTCCCGAAACGCGATGAAGAACACATCACCTGGTGCAGGGATTATGACGATGCCATCGAGAAGATACAGAAAGAAAAGATTTTCATCTTACTTGCACTGACCGGCGTACAGACCATAGGTAAGCTGAAGCCTTTGTGGCAGAATGCCTGCTGTTACTTCCGCATCCTCGACCGTGACAGCTCGCGCAAGCTCGCCCGGGAACAGGGCTTCTCCGAGAAGAACCTCTACTACTACACACCCGGAGAAGACGAGCAAGTCCTGATGAAACAGCTTCATCCGAAGCCATCCTCCTCAAAGAAAGCGGGATATCCGGCGGATTTTGCGAGAAGGTGGAAGCTGCCCGGCAACTGGGTATACGCATCTTTGCCATCCGACGCCCCGAGACATCCGGCAAGTTTATCTGTGTAAACGGCGAGCATGGCCTGCGCCGCATAGTCGAGAAACATTTACCCGACTTCTTCCCCCTGCGCAGCGGACTGACTACCGGAACATGTGCCGCCGCTGCGCCGTAGCCGCCACCTGGGATGTATTCAATATCTACTTCAAAAAGCGTCCTACAGAATTTCCGGTAGTTCTTCCCAACGGAGAAACCATACAGGTTCCCGTAGAGCCGCAGCACCATATTCCCCACTCCGACCTTCTGGAAAACGGTGACGGCATGTTCGAGACAAGCGCTACCGTCATCAAGGATGCCGGCGACGACCCGGACATCACCAACGGGATGAAAGTTGTGGCCAATATAGCCATACCTTTCCGCATAGACGACCCGCTGCCGGAAGACACTCCCCAGGACGACTACAACATCATCGTCTGCGGCGGCGAAGGCGTAGGTGTCATCACCATGCCCGGTCTGGGACTTGAGCTCGGTAGCTCTGCCATCAACGACACCCCACGCGAAATGATAAAGAAGAACGTCAAGCTATGCTTGAACGCCTCCATATTGCCAAACAGCCCAATCCTATTCTCATTACCATCTCCATCCCCGGTGGAGAAGAAATAGCCAAACGCACCTTCAATCCCCGCCTCGGTATCGAAGGAGGCATTTCCATTATCGGGACCTCCGGCATCGTGAAGCCATTCTCCTCGGAAGCCTTCATCAATTCCATCCGGAAGTCCATGGAAGTGGCAAAGGCAACCCGGAACCCTCGTATCGTCATCAGCTCCGGCGCAAAGAGCGAACGTTTCATCAAGGCGTATTATCCCGACCTCCCCACCCAGGCTTTCGTGCATTACGGCAACTTTATCGGCGAAACCTTGAAAATAGCAGCCGAAGAGCAAGTACCGCACGTCACCCTCGGCGTGATGATGGGAAAGGCCGTGAAACTGGCCGAAGGCAATCTGGATACCCACAGCAAGAAAGTGACCATGAATAAGGAATTCATTCAAGACCTGGCACGCCAGACGGGATGCAGCGAAGAAACACTTGCCGCCATCGGACAGATGAACCTGGCGCGCGAACTCTGGGACATCATTCCCGAAGAGCTGCTGGAAAAGTTTGGCAAGGCACTGATTGAGCTCTGTCACCGGCACTGTGACCCCTTGCTGCCCAACAGCGAACTAACAGTATTACTCATAACCGAAAACGGAAAAATTTACTCATGAAGAAGAAGATAATCATTACCGTCTGTATGGCAATGACCGTACTGACCGGCCTGGCACAAAGCCCGCTGTCCTTTCATGCAAAAGCAGGAATCGGTACCTCCCATTTTCATGGAAAACACTCCAGCAGTGACACCCAAATAGCTTACAAAGCTGGTGTCGGTACAGTATATGTCCTCAACAAGACCTGGGTGCTGCAATCCGCATTGGAATTCGTGTCCATCGGCGGTAAAGACGAGATAAGCCACATAGCAAGGCCAAAATGCATGAACTGTATCTGCAAATCCCCCTCATGATAGCGGCCCGCCTCCATCTGGGCAGGGATTATCATGCCTCGCTGAGCGTCGGCCTTATGCGGCCATAGGCGTGGCAGGCAAGACCTCCGGCGAGACCTACGATTATAGCAGCAGCAGTATGCAGGGAGGATACCAGTTCAAGATAGACACTTTCGGCAGTATGGTAGACGGGAAAATGGGTAACAACCGTTTCGATGCAGGTATTGCCCTGGGACTTACTTTTGAATACAGAAGATTCATCATCGGTGCAGAGACACAAGTGGGACTGGTAAAAGTCAATGAGCAGATAAACCAGATGATAGGTCATTCGGAAGAAGGAGGATATTTTCCCAAGAACTTCGCCGCATTCTTTACGCTGGGGTACCGGTTCTGGTAAGGGAACATTTTGCCATACAGAGTTGTTTAGTATACAAACAGATACTCAACAATATAAACTGAATAATATGGCAAAAAGAATTCCTATCCTGCTGGCAGCAATGACAGCCCTCACCTTCGCCCCTCAAACAGCAGAGGCATGTACCGGTATCACCCTGACGGCCAAAGACAATGCGCACGTCGTAGCTCGCACCATCGAATGGGGAGGCAGTGAGCTGAACAGCCAGTACGTCATCGTACCGCGCGGTTATTCGCAACAATCACTGACACCCGGAGCAGTCTGCCCGGCATGGAGTTCACCTCACGCTATGGCTACGTAGCCTGGCAGTGGAGCAAAAGGAGTTCGTGGCCGAAGGACTGAATGAAGCCGGGCTCTCCGCCGGGCTGTTCTACTTTCCCGGATATGGCAAATATGAGGAGTACGACCCCACACGAAAAGCGTCGAGCATAGCCGATTTACAATTGGTATCATGGCTGTTGGGAAGCTTTTCTACTGTGGACGAGGTAAAGGAGGCTATTGAAAATGTAACGGTCATAGCCATTGATCCGCGTGCCTCCACCGTACATTGGCGGATTGCAGACAAGACCGGCCGCCAACTGGTATTGGAGTTCATCGACGGACAGCCCCGTTTCTATGAAAACAAACTGGGAGTATTGACAAACTCCCCCGGCTTTGACTGGCAGATGACCAACTTAAACAATTATGTGAACCTCTACCCGGGCAGTGCCGAAAGCAAATCGCTGGGCAATGTGACTATAGCCCCTTTCGGTTCGGGAAGCGGCTTTTTGGGAATTCCGGGAGATGTGACTCCCCCTTCCCGCTTTATCCGTGCCGCTTTCTACCAGACTTCTACACCACCACAGAATACCGCACAGGAAACCGTTCTCCAATGTTTTCAGATACTGAATAACTTTGATATACCCGTAGGCATCGAGTTTCCCCTCGGCCAGGTTCCTGCCAATATTCCAAGTGCCACCCAATGGACATCGGCCACAGATATGACAAACGGTATCATCTACTATCGCACCATGTACAACAGTACAATCAGAAGCATTGATTTGAGACAGATAGACTTCGGGCGCATCGAGTACCATGCAGCTCCCCTCGATAAAGTGAAGCGGCAACCGATAGTTCCCGTGAAAATTGAATAGGGACGCAGAAACTTCAAGATTGCCGCTGTTGCAGTTGTTCCGCCTCCTTCCTCTTCATCTCCGCCAGCACCCCGCAGGTCAATGGAATGGCGAGGAAGAAGGTCAGCATGTCCGACGCCGCCTGGCACATCTCCACCCCTTTCAGTCCTAAGAAATAAGGAAGAATGAAGATGAGGGGGATGAAGAACAGCCCTTGACGGGCAGAGGAAGTATCGTAGCGCGTACGGGCTTGCGGATAGTCTGCAACATCATGTTGCTGACCACAATCCATGCACCCAACGGATAGGTGATGAACTGCCAGCGCAATGCTGCCGCACCGGTAGCTACAACAGCAGGGTCTCCCTTGCGGAAGATGGAGACAATCTCCTCGGCATATCCCATACCTGCCACCGCACAAACCAGCAAAAAGAAAAAGCCTACCTTCACACAGAACCAGAATCCTTGGCGCACTCTGGCATACAGCCCGGCACCATAATTGAATCCGCATACCGGTTGGAAGCCTTGCCCGAAACCAATTAGGAAAGCATTGATAAACATAGAGATACGCGTCACAATGGACATCCCCGCAATAGCTGCGTCACCATATGCACCGGCCGCCACGTTCAGCAAAATGGTTGCCACGCTTGCCAGTCCCTGCCGGGTGAGTGACGGAGTTCCACCCCCAATAATTTCCTTGATGAAAGCCAGTGTAGGCGTAAAGTTTCTGTAACGTATACGTATATTTCCTCCTCTGCGCCCCATATATAGCAAAAGGATGAAACTACATATCTGGCTGACTACTGTGGCCAGTGCGGCACCGGATATGCCCATATCGCATACAAAAATCAGGATAGGGTCGAGCACCACGTTGATGACCGCCCCACTCACAATCCCCACCATGGCATACGCCGCATTACCTTGAAAACGTATTTGGTTATTCAGCACCAATGAGGCGGTCATAAAAGGAGTACCCAGCAGAATGATTCCCAAATAGCGCTCCGTATACGGAAGAATAGTAGGCGTCGACCCCAAAGCAAGGGAAAGCGGTGTAAGGAACAGCAATCCCAGCACAGCCAGAGCCGCTCCGATAAACAAGGCAAAAAAGAAGCCGGTGGATGCCATCTTCTCGGCACTCTCCGTTTCCTGCGCCCCCAACTTACGGGAGATGTAGTTCCCCGAACCATGACCGAAGAAGAATCCCACAGCCTGGATAATGGACATCACAGAAAACACGATACCTACGGCAGCCGTAGACTGGGTATTTATTTTACCCACAAAATAGGTATCTGCCATGTTGTAGAAGGACGTCACCAGCATGCTGATGATGGTCGGCACAGCCAATGACGTAATCAGCCGGGGGACCGGAGTCGTCGTTAAGTGGACATAATTATCCTTTGCAGAATGGTGCATCATAGGGAATGGAATGACAAGACTATTTGCAGCAATTTCTCAATGGAGTACACTGTTACCGGCTCCTTGCCCGGTCGATGGAATACGAAGCTGCCGTCTCCCTTCAAATCTCCGGTTTCGATATAAATCTCCGATTCAACATTCCGGTTTGCCAGAATCCCGTTTCTCTGGAGTGCCTTGCGCACCATGGCATACTTCTGCCCGTGACCCGCCAAACGTATCCGGGAGGTATATTCATTGGCTACCCTGAACAGTCCCGTTTCCAAATCAAAGGCAATACCCTTACGGGCAAAGAAGTTGCTCAGACTGCCGTTCAGCGAAAGGTCCTCGGGTGTACCGATGGTCACTCCGTTCACCTTATCCATCAGCCATATTTTGTCCGCTATCTGCAGGGCCAGTTCCAGGTCGTGGGTAGAAAGGAAAATCGTCTTGTCCGTTTGCCGGCTGAGCTGGTGAAGCAGTTGCATCATCTCTACTTTACTGGGAAAATCGAGGAAAGCTGTCGGTTCATCCAGATAGATGACAGGAGTTTCCTGGGCGAGCGCCTTGGCTATCATCACCTTCTGCCGTTCACCGTCACTCAGCGTATGCACCATGCGGTGTGCCAGATGGGGAATGCCTACCAGGGCGATGGATTTGTCCACCACAGTCTTGTCCTCTTTCGAAAGGGTTCCCCAGAAACCGGTGTAGGGGCTGCGCCCCAGACCTATCAGTTCTACGACGGACATATTGCGTATATCGCACTTCTCTGTCAGCACCACACTGATGACGCGCGAAAGCTGCTTGTCGGTATAGTCCCCTATCTCTTTTCCTTCAATAAATATGTTTCCTCCAAGTTTAGGCTGGAAGGCGGACAACGTACGGAGCAACGTGGACTTCCCCACTCCATTAGCTCCCAACAAGCAAGTCAGCTCACCACTGTTGATTCCGGCACAAATGCCGTCTGCCACCACTTTCACATCCCCCTTACCGGGGTAACCGATGGAAAGATTCTCTATATGTATGGTTTCCTTATTCATTCAATTCTCCTTTCCGTTTTCTAAAAAGTACAGAAGCCACTACCGGCGCACCTACCAGTGCCGTCACCGAGTTGACCGGCAAAGCTCCCTCGAAGCCGGGCATACGGGCTATCAGATTGCAGACCAATGCCAGGGAAGCGCCTACCAGCAATGTGGCAGGCATCAGCACCCGATGGTCCGAAGAGTGAAGATGGCACGGCACAGATGGGGAACCGCCAGCCCGATAAACATAATCGGACCGCAATAGGCCGTTACAATAGCCACCAGCACACCGGAGCATGAGATAACCAGCAGGCGTGCCCGCTTGATGTTCAGTCCCAGATTGCGTGCATAGCCATCGCCCAGCAGCAACAGATTCATCGTCTTTATCAGCAGGAAGGACAACGGAAGCAGCACAGCCATGATGCAGACAAACAGCACCATCTGGTCGCCCGAGACACGGGCAAAGCTGCCCAATCCCCAAATGACATACGCACGTATATCCTCCTCCACACTGAAATATTTCAATACGCCGATGACGGCACTTGCCACATAGCCTATCATCACACCGATTATCAGCAGCGTCACGTTGCCCTTCACCTTCTGGGAGACATAGACAATGAGCGCCATCACAGCCAGCGCACCGATAATGGCGGCAACCGACAAGGCAACCTCGCCCATATACCCCAAACGGCTCAATGCCACACCGCCCATCGCCCCGGACAGCAATACCACACAAGCCACACCCAGGCTGGCACCTGAACTGATGCCCAATACCGAAGGCCCTGCCAGCGGATTGCGGAACACCGTCTGCATCTGCAGACCGCTGACCGACAGCCCTGCTCCCGCCACCAATGCCGTCAACGCCTGGGGCACGCGGGACTTCCAGATGATATTCTGCCAAATAACGGATTCTTCCGTATTTCCCCACAATATATTCCACACGGAGCGCAAAGGAATGTGAACCGACCCCAAAAGCAGGTTCAGCAGGAAAAAAAGAAAGATAGATGCCAGTGTCAGCAACATCAACGGAAGTACGGGTCTTTTTATCATTTCAGCAGTTCGTAGTAAGTCGGTTTATAGTCAGGCAACAAATCGGGATGGAAAGCATGTATCAAGTCTTCCAATACAATTTCGGGCTGCATGGGCATACTTTCGTAGAAGGGTTTCTCACGCATGTTGCAGTATACCACTCCCTTCTCACGAAACGCACGGAAGTCGGCATAACGCGGGTCGAGGGACTTCAAGGCATCATACGTGAATGTCCCGTCATAGCTGTTGACAATGCGCCAGTAGTCGCACTCTCCGCCTGGCTATATACGGTTTCAAAATCCAGCGTGACACCTCCCGAACGGGGATCGTCTTTCAAGAAATAATCCGCACCGGCATCACGGAACAGTTCGGCAAGAAAGCTCTTTCCTCCCACTGCATACCAGTTGCCACCCCGTATCTCGCCGCTGAATACCACCGGACGCTTCTTCACGTTGGCAGCCAGCTCCTTCAATTCGTTATAGCGCTTCTCTATCGCAGCAAACTTTTCATTCGCCTCCACTTCCCTGCCAACGAACATCCCGATGAATTTTATCCATTCGGCCTGCCCCAGCGGAGTCATTTCCTTGTACCCAAATGGGGAACCAGTGGAATACCGATTTCACGCATGGCATCATATCCGCCCCGCTTAAAAGGAGAGATGAAGATAACATCCGGATTCATGCTCATTATCACTTCATTGTCAAAGTTCCCTTCGATGCCTATCTTCACGGTCTCGCCGGACTTCAAACGGTCGTTCATCTCCTTGTTGAAGAGATGGCGCGTGCTGGTGATGCCCACCACACAATCGCAAGCGTCCAGACGGATGAAGTTGGAAAGTTGCAGGGATGTCATACACATGACGTGCTCTACCGGCGTTTCAATCACCGTATAGTCGCTCGGTATGCCGACAGGCTTTATGCCTTTCGGTACCAGCGCATAGTGGAAAGTGCTGCTGCTTTCTTTTTGAGGGTCGTGTATATCCACCAGACGGACATGGTGCGGAAGATATTTCACCGTATAGCCTTTGGCATAGCACGGTACAATGGTAGCTGCCGTGTCTGTCGTAACCGGAGAATAGCCCGTTTCGGAAGAAGATTCGGTAGTAGTCTGTCTTGATTTTAAGCCGCAAGAGGTTACGCATAAAATGCACAGCAGTGCAATGCCTATGGCAGATATCCGGGTCATGACTATTGGGGTTTATAGAATTCGGGCACAATATTCGTCATTTTTGGGGAGATACGCAAATGCTCTTCCTGCAAATTGACGGATATTGTGCCTAAATAATCTTTAAAAGCCCATCAAGTCATTCAGTGCTTCACTCATGCTGGGATGTGTAAAGACAAAATCACGGAGGAAGGTATATTCCTGCCCGGTCTTCATAGCCATTGCCACCAGTTGATGACCTCGCTCGATTCCGGACCAAACAGCGTACATCCCACTATCTTGTCCGTATCGGCGTCCACCACCACCTTGAAGAGTCCGTTCGTATCGCCCAAAGTCCTGGCACGCGGAATGGCGGCTACCGGCAGCTTGTTGACCTTTATATTCAATCCCTTCTTGCGTGCTTCCGCTTCGCTCAGCCCGATGCGTGAAAGCGGCGGGTCGATGAATACCGAATAGCTCACCGGGTCACGGTCGGACACCTTGCGTTCTCCCGCCCCGAAAAGGTCTTCGCGCAGAATGCGGTAATCATCCAAAGAAATGTAGGTAAACTGCAAACCGCCCTTTACATCACCGATAGCATGTATCTTGGGGTTGGTAGTCTGCAAATAGTCGTCCACCACAATGGCACCGCGCTCATTCACCTCTACACCTGCCGCCGCCAGATTCAAGCCAGCCGTATTCGGACGCCGGCCGGTAGCCAGCAGGATGGCATCTGCGTGTAACTGATGTTCCTCTCCCGTGACCGCATCCCGGTAAATGACGTCAGAGTCTTTCACGGACTGCACGCGTGCATTCAGCCTGAAAACGATTCCTTTCTGTTCCAATACCTCCCGGACACTGTCCGCAATGTCCCGGTCCTCCCGGGATATCAGTTCGGAAGAGCCCTCGAGCACCGTGACTTGCGAACCGAACGAAGCATACATGGAAGCAAATTCCAGTCCGATGTATCCCCCGCCTACAATGACGAGCTGTGCCGGCAGCTCAGTCAGTTCCATAATGGAGGTGCTGGTATATACCCGTGGGTTACCTTGTATCCCCTCTATCGGTGGAATGACGGTTTCGGCACCCGTATTGATGAATATCCGGGGAGCTTGCAATTGTAATGTCCCTTCCGCCATCCCAACTTCCACCACATCCGGACCCGCAAAGGAGCCGATGCCTGTATAGACCGTTACATGAGGATTGTCGGCCAGATTGTGATAATTCTTCTGACGCAGGAAAGAGACGACCTCTTCCTTCCTTGCAATGGACTGACGATAGTATGCCTTCTTGACCTCCCAAGAAGCGTCTTTATCCGCCTGCTTTGCCGCATGCACCAATGTTTTTGTGGGAATGCAACCGATATTGATACATGTCCCTCCGTACATCTTTTCCGAACGCTCCACTACGGCGACGTCCAGCTTCCGTTTTGCCAACTCGGCAGCCAGCGTCTTTCCGCCTTTGCCGAATCCGATGATAATGGCATCATACTGTTTCATACGTCTATTTCCTTAATTGGTTCAATACTCTTTTTGCACTGTCAGACAGTACGACAATGGCACCGGCAAGAATGGCCGTATCCTTGATGACCAAGCGCCCTGCCCCCGTCAGCAACGGAAAGCCGTGCTCCCCGCTTCCCAAGTCGGGCACCCACACCTCAGGGGTTGTCACCAGGAAAGAGAGGGTACCCATCGTCATGACAATGGCAAGTGCGGCTCCCGCCAGTCCGATTTTCGGAGAGAATATCCCCAGAAATGTCAGGATGCCGATGGCCATAATCAGAATGCCCAGACCGTGGGAGAAACCATACGTATTGTTCTCCACGTGCCACTGATGTTTCGCCTCATTGAACTCGCCCTCTTTCAGCTTATACTCCTTGTACTCCGGGGCACTCTTTGTATAAAAGAAGCTCATGAACGGGCTGTTCGCCACAAAAGGGACAATCCCTTCAGCCTCATAATTCCAGAATTTCAACCCACCAATCCATACGAAAATAACCAGGATGGCTACACGAATCAAATTAACACCCAACTTTTGAGTGGAAGCGGCCAGCGTCAACGCAGCCATAAACAAGTTTTGCAATTTCGTTTTCATCTTTGTTCTACTTTTTAAATGGTTTCAGTAATATGACTTGATTTTTGTTTTTGCAAAGTTCCTTGTTTTCCACCACGTACGAAATGGCAATTATTCCGCAACAGTTGGCAATTCTTCCCGTTTCACTCTTTTCCGGTAGTCCGAGACACTCTCGCCGGTCATTTTCTTGAAAAACGGCTGAACGCGGACAAGTCTTCGAAGCCCAGAATGGAGCTGATTTCCTTAGCGCTTTTGTGGGTATACAGCAGCAATCTCATGGCTTCTGCCTCAATGCGGTCATGAATCACCCGTAAAGGGGAAGGCAACCCGCAGGTCGAGAACAGATTGGAAAGTGTCTTGGGAGAACGGCAAAGAATATCGGCATAATCCTGCACTTGCTTCTTCTCCTTGAAATGCCGGTCCACTAATACGTAATACTGCCGGATGATGTCAAACGTCTTTTCCTTCTCCTGCCCCACCCCGAAACGCTGGCGCGCAATGCGTGTGCAGGTAATGATGAAACGTTTCAAGACAATCCGCAGCATCTCCTCCTGCAGATTGTCATGGATGACCGATTCCTGCCGGAAAATGCGGACTATGTCATGCAAGTTGGAAGACTGCCCGGCAGAAAGTGCCAGTTTCATCACCTTGGAAGAGCCATAAAAAAGGAATCCATTGCAAGAGACCTCGTTGTCATGTCCATAGATGCAATAAAATTGCTGTTGAATACAAACGTCAGGTATTCACCGTCCACCTCTTTTACCTCCAGGTGATGCAACGGGGTCAAGGTCACGATTTCATCCTTTTCCAGGCGCATGGGGATATGGTCTATTTCCAGAGTCAGCGTACCGCTCTGTACCCAAATGAATTTATACAGAGTCTTGTCACGTTGCAGCGACGCACGCTCATGGTAGCTGGAAGTCATGGCTATGTTGCCATTCAAGCGGGTGTTCAGTTGATAATCCATAAAAAACAGATTGTTTTAGTAAATAACAAAGATAGCGAATATCTTGTTTGCTACTGATTATTTCCCCACTTTTGTAGCCGTTTTGCTGTTCTTTAATTTTTAACCTTTAATGTCTTCATGCAAATGTTCCCCGTCATATTTGTATCTCTCGGTCCCGGCGAACCGGAACTGATTACCGTAAAAGGCTTGAAAGCCCTGCAGACAGCGACTGTATATTCTGTCCCGAGACACTGGCCAAAGATGGAAACAGAGTTTCACGCGCAGCGACATCCTATTGCAACTCGACATTCCGGAAAACACGGTGCACCGCTTTCCACTCCCCATGAGCAAACAGCGCGAAAAAGCCCTGAGCGCCTACGACGAGGTCTATATGGAGAGCTCCACCCTCCGGCAACAAGGAAAGAAGGTCTGTATCGTTGCCGAAGGAGATGCCGGATTCTACTCTTCCATACATTATGTATATGACAAACTGCAGGCAGACGGCATCCCCGTGAAGCACATCCCCGGTATCCCCGCCTTCATTGCCGCCGGCGCACTGGGCGGGCTCCATGTGGCCAGCCAGGAAGAGCGGCTGACGGTGATACCCGGCATTACTACGACAGAAGAGATAGAGAAACTGACAAGCGAAAACAGTGCGGTTGTCATCATGAAGCTGTCCAGATGCACCGATGAGATTCACCGCTGCATCCGCCTGCATCCCGAATACCGGTATCACTATTTTGAGAATGTAGGCACTCCGGAAGAGAAGTATATCAATGACAGCAAGCGGATAGCGACCATTCGCTTCCCCTATTTTTCCCTGCTTATCATTCGTACAGAGACCTTTTGAGCCCGATTTAATACAATTTCGCACGCCATAGGCATTATTTTAATGAAAATGGGTTACCTTTGCGCCGTTGAAATATAAAAAAGATAAGAACATGAAGAAAGTCGTTTTTTATATGATGCTGCTGGTTATGAGCATCGGTTATGCCTATGCACAAGGAAAGGCAGACATCAAATTCGAACAGACCACCCACAACTTCGGCACATTCTCCGAAAACAGTCCTGTGGTCAGCTACACCTTTAAGTTTACGAACGTAGGCGATGCTCCGCTTGTCATCCATCAGGCTGTAGCTTCCTGCGGATGTACCGTTCCCGAATATTCACAAGAACCGATAGCACCGGGAAAGACTGGAACAGTGAAAGTAACTTATAATGGAACCGGAAGATACCCCGGACACTTCAAGAAATCCATTACCCTGCGCACCAATGCCAAAACGGAAATCATGCGATTATTTATCGAAGGGGACATGACCGCTAAAGATGCCAAATAAGCATTTTACCATACAGAATTAAGGAGATTTTTTTAAATCTCCTTTTTTTTTGCTTTCTTTGAAGTCTATTAAAGAAAAACATAAAACTACAAAACCTATGAAACAAGAAGAAGAACCTATTACCGGACTACCGGAAAATGCGTTCCGTGAATTGAAACCGGGAGAAGTGTACAACCCTCTGATGAGCCCGGATAAGAAGTATTCAGAAGTAAATGCCTGGTCGGTGATATGGGGTATTCTGATGGCCATCCTCTTTTCGGCCGCAGCCGCCTATCTGGGGCTGAAGGTGGGGCAAGTATTCGAAGCCGCCATCCCCATCGCCATCATTGCCGTCGGCGTATCGGGTGCCGCCAAACGCAAAAACGCATTGGGCGAAAACGTCATTATCCAGTCTATCGGTGCCAGCTCGGGCGTCATCGTGGCAGGTGCCATCTTCACCCTTCCGGCACTCTATATTCTCCAAGAGACCTATCCGAAAGAAATCACCGTCACCTTTGCACAAGTCTTTATCAGTTCCCTGCTGGGAGGTGTGCTGGGTATTCTCTTCCTTATCCCCTTCCGCAAATATTTCGTGAGCGACATGCACGGCAAGTATCCCTTCCCCGAGGCGACAGCCACCACACAAGTGCTCGTCTCCGGTGAAAAGGGCGGCAGCCAGGCAAAACCATTACTCATGGCAGGTATTATCGGAGGTCTATACGACTTCATCGTGGCAACCTTCGGCTGGTGGAACGAGAATTTCACTACCCGCGTATGCGGCTTCGGCGAAATGCTGGCCGAGAAAGCCAAGCTGGTATTCAAGGTTAATACGGGTGCTGCCGTGCTCGGTCTGGGTTATATTGTGGGACTGAAATACGCGTCCATCATCTGTGCCGGCTCACTGGCCGTATGGTGGATTATCATCCCCGGTATGTCCATGATTTGGGGAGATTCCGTACTGAACCAATGGAACCCCGAAATCACGGCAACCATAGGCGCTATGGCTCCGGAAGAAATCTTCAAATACTATGCCAAGAGCATCGGTATCGGTGGCATTGCATGGCAGGTATCATCGGCATTATCAAGTCTTGGGGCATCATCAAGAGTGCCGTAGGACTGGCTGCCAAGGAAATGGGAGGTAAGTCCAACGTGGAAGCCAGTGTGAAACGCACACAGCGGGACATCTCTATGAAGATTATCGCCATCGGTTCCATCATCACGCTGCTGCTAGTTGTTCTCTTCTTCTACTTCGATGTGATGCAGGGCAACTTGACACATACCATTGTAGCTATCCTGCTTGTTGCAGGTATCGCTTTCCTGTTCACCACCGTGGCAGCCAATGCCATTGCGATTGTGGGCACAAACCCCGTATCCGGAATGACGCTGATGACATTAATCCTGGCATCCGTAGTCATGGTAGCCGTAGGGCTGAAAGGTCCCGAAGGGATGGTTGCGGCACTGGTGATGGGCGGTGTTGTATGTACGGCACTGTCCATGGCGGGAGGCTTCATCACAGACTTGAAAATCGGTTACTGGCTGGGTAGCACGCCTGCCAAGCAGGAGACCTGGAAGTTCCTCGGAACCATCGTTTCTGCCGCTACTGTAGGTGGTGTAATGATTATCCTGAACAAGACATACGGTTTCACCAGCGGACAGCTGGCCGCTCCGCAAGCCAATGCCATGGCGGCCGTTATCGAACCGTTGATGAACGGTGTGGGTGCGCCCTGGCCGCTATACGGTATCGGTGCAGTGCTGGCCGTCATCCTCAATTTCTGCAAGATTCCCGCACTGGCATTTGCATTGGGTATGTTCATCCCATTGGAACTGAATGTTCCGTTGGTAGTGGCGGTGCCATCAACTGGTACGTGACCAGCCGCAGCAAGGATGCCGCTCTCAATGCCGAACGCGGGGAGAAAGGTACCCTGCTTGCCTCCGGTTTCATTGCCGGCGGTGCATTGATGGGTGTGGCAAGTGCTGCCATGCGTTTCGGAGGAATCAACCTCGTAAACGATGCATGGTTGCAGAACACCTGGTCCGAAGTGCTGGCGCTGGGTGCTTATGCCATTCTGATATTCTACCTCATCAAAGCTTCCATGAAAACCAAATAACTTTTAAATACCAAGAACATGAAAAAGATTCTACTTTTATCTTTTCTATTTGCAGCGACCATGTTATCTGCACAAAAGCCCGTTGAGCTGCCCCTATGGCCCAACGGTGCCCCCAATAACAACGAACTGACCAATTCCGGACAGAACCATAACAACGAATGGGTGTCCGATGTCACCACCCCTACCCTTACGGTGTACCCTGCCTCCCACCCCAACGGCATGGCCATCATCATGTGTCCGGGAGGCGGCTACGGGGGGCTGGCCATGAAGCACGAGGGACACGACATGGCTCCCTGGTTCAACACACAAGGCATCACCTATGCAGTACTGAAATACCGTATGCCCAACGGGCACCATGAAGTGCCCCTTTCCGATGCCGAACAAGCCATCCGCATGGTACGCGAACATGCCGCCGAATGGGGTGTCAATCCTCAGCGTGTAGGCATCATGGGCGCTTCTGCCGGCGGCCATCTGGCAGCTTCGCTTGCCACACTATACAGCAGTGACAAGACCCGTCCCGACTTCCAGATCTTGTTCTATCCGGTGATTTCCATGCAGAAAGGCGTTACCCATGGAGGTTCCCGTAAGAACCTTATCGGAGAAAATCCATCTCAGGAGCTGGAACAAAAATACTCCCTCGAAAGACAAGTGTCCCCACGCACTCCGCAGGCTTTTATCATGCTTTCTTCGGACGACGACGCAGTGCCACCCATCAACGGCATTGGCTATTTCCTCGCCTTGCGTGACCACAAAGTGCCTGCCAGCCTGCATGCCTACCTACCGGCGGACATGGCTGGGGATTCCGGGACAACTTCGACCTACAAGCGTCAATGGACGGAAGAACTGGAGAAGTGGTTGCGTGAATGGGCGTCGTAGGTCCCCT
>ENA-OUNI01000353-OUNI01000353.1-human-gut-metagenome-genome-assembly--contig:-NODE-353-length-21131-cov-3.179156_pt1 | contig 21131 bp, 29 predicted proteins | sample MGYA00242499_ERZ504580 | MGnify/ENA primary metagenome ERZ504580 (study PRJEB26092, sample SAMD00036315) | human gut metagenome | host: Homo sapiens | study: EMG produced TPA metagenomics assembly of... | reverse complement strand
CGTTGTCATCACCAGGTGGCGACGACTTGTTTATTTAACAAACTCAGAAGAGCTTGTCAAGGATTAATTTGAACTTTTTTAAATTCAAACTTCCTGCTGCGTCAGAGCCTTGCCCCGACAGCTCATTTAGTATACTACTGTGTAAAGGAATTGTCAAGGATTTTTTTCAAATCCTTGACGCCGGCCGCCGGTCGCCCAAGGCTCCCTTCATAGGGGAGCTGGCCGCCAAAGGCGGTCTGAGAGGTTAAAGGACGGCCCCTACGATGGCCCCGGTCGGGGCGTAAGCCGCCCCTGCGAAGGGGAGGGGGACCGCTTGCGGTGGAGGGGTTCTCCTCTACGAGCCGAGGATTACTCGAGACGATGTTGTCAGTCTGAGTCTGTCGCGGCGGAACGCCGCATCTGAGTCCGAGGCGGCCTGCGGCCTGCGAACTGCGGTCTGCGTATTCTCACGCATCGCAGCAGCAGATGACGATGGTGTCGACGATGGTATCGACAGTGGACGCCCGGGACAGGTCCATGACCGGCTTGGCCAGGCCCTGCAGCAGCGGCCCCAGGACGGTCGCCCCGGCGACGTGTTCCAGCATCTTGCAGCAGATGTTGCCCGTATTGAGGTCGGGAAAGACGAGGACATCGGCCTGCCCTGCCACGGGCGAACGGGGCGCCCAGTCGGCAGCATACGCTGGGACCAGGGCCACGTCGGCTTCCATTTCTCCATCGTAGATGAAATCGACATTGCGGTCACTCAGGATCTGCACGGCTTTGCGGACTTTATCGGCACCGGCACCGCGGTCACTGCCCATGGTCGAATACGACAGCAAAGCCACTTTGGGCGAGGCAATGTGCAGGGTCCGCCGCGCCCGTTCGACGCAGCTGCAGGCAATATCGGCCAACTGGTATTCGTCCGGGTCGGGAATGACATCGCCATCGCCGACGACGAAGACGCGTCATGACCGAACTGCATCATATCCGTCACGACGATAAAAGAACTGCTGACCGTATCGATGTCATCCCGTGTCCCAATGAGCTGCAAAGCCGCCCGGAGCACTTCCGGCGCGGCGTTCGATACCGGCTACCATGCCGGCCGCTTCCCCGGCAGCGACTAAGGCGGCCCCAAAATACAAGGGATGATTCAAGAGAAAACGGCGGCTCTCTTCCAAGGTCATACCAGTGGCTTTCCGCTTATCCGCATAGGTCTGGGCCAGGCTTTCTAAACCAGGGTACTTCTTGGGATAAATCACTTCAGCCCCTTCCAAATCGAGCTGATACCGTGAAGCCAGTTCCTGTATGTCGCCTTCCTTCCCCAAAAGGACGGGGATGGCCAGCTGCTCGGCCAATACCCGGTCGGCAGCCTGCAATATACGGATATCATCACTTTCAGGCAAAACTATTCTTTGCGGCTTTTGGGCCGCCTGCTGTTTCAAAGACGTAATATACCGGCTCATATCGATTCCCTTCCGCATCATGTATGTTACCTTTCATTATAAGGACATACGGGAAAGGAAGCAAGTGAAAAGGCGCTGTCGCATGAAGACAGCGCCTTTTTAGCAGTCAGCAGCTAGCTGTTAGCAGTTCGTACAATGGCTCCCATTATAGGGGAGCTGTCAGCTACAGCTGACTGAGAGGTTTAACCTCTCCGGCCCTTCGGGCCACCTCTCCCAACAGGAGAGGCACGAGCCACAAGCCACGCAGCATTAATGGCTCACGCCTGGCTGGACTTTATCTTCTTTGCCCAGCATGTAGTGCTTGTTGATATACTGCGTGTGCAGTAAGGATTCCGACAGGTCGCTGAGCGGTTCACCCAGGAACTTGGTATACAGTGCCTGGATTTCCGGGTTTTCCCAGCTGCACGTATCTGGTTCAGTGCATCCAGTCCGTAAAGCGATTCGATGCGGGCGCGTTTGGCCGGGATTTCCTGTGGCAGTTTCGTTCTCGGCTGGCCACCGCCGCCGATGCAGCCGCCTGGGCAGGCCATGACTTCGATGAAGGCGTATTTCTTCCACGAATGTTTTTCTTCCATGAGGTTGATGAAGCGCCGGGCATTGGCCAGACCACTGATGGCAACGACATGGATGATGTCGTTGTCCAGGGTCAGGGCCGCTTCCTTGACGCCTTCCAGGCCGCGGACTTCTTCAAAGTGGAGGAATTCTTCATCAGCCGGTTTGCCTGTCTTCAAATAGACCAACGTCCGCAGGGCCGCTTCCATGACGCCGCCGCTGTTGCCGAAAATCGTGCCGCCGCCGGAGGACTGGCCGAAGATGGGGTCGTAATCCGAATCTTTCAGGCTATTGAAGTCGATTTGGGCGTCTTTGATCCATTTCGCCAATTCCCGCGTCGTAATGCAGTAGTCCGTATCGCGGATTTCCGGTTTCTTCCAGTAACGGCCGGCAGCATTCCGTTCCGGCCGGGCGATTTCCGCCTTCTTCGACGTACACGGCGTCACGCAGACCGTCACGATATCGGCCGGGTCGATCTTCATGCGTTTGGCAAAATACGTCTTGATCATAGGACTGAGCATACTGATAGGGCTCTTAGCCGTCGACAGATGGGGAATCAGTTCAGGGAAGAAGATTTCCGTGAATTCGACCCACGACGGACAACAGCTGGTGAACTGCGGCAGGAGTTCTTTCTTGTTATGCATGCGGTACAAGAGTTCCGATGCTTCTTCCATGATGGTCAAATCGGCGCCGAAATTCGTATCGAAGACGTAATCCCCGCCGAGCCCGCAGGGCGGCGATCATCTTGCCCTGGACAACTGAACCGAAAGGCAGTCCGAATTCATCGCCGAGGGCGACGCGGACAGCCGGCGCTGTCTGGAAGATGACGACTTTCTTCGGGTCGTCGATGGCCTTCTGGATGGCATCGCGCTGGGATACCGTCGTCGTCGCCCCAAACATGCAGGTCAGGGAACACTGGCCGCAGTGGACGCAGATAGCACGTCGCCGGTACTTTCCAGGGAATAATAACCGGTCATGGACATGACATCGGCACAGCGCCGGCGGCAGAGAGTACAGTTCTTGCATTTTTCCGGGTCGAACTGGATGGAAATATTGCGGTTCTCGACGGCTACGCGGCGGTCAAGCTTTTCAAAACGGCTGGTAAAGGCGATATCGCGTTTCTTTTCAGCCTGCATGTAGATGGCATCGCTGCAGCAAATGGCGATGACGTCGGTAATATCTTCAGGCGTACAGCCGCGGGACAAATCCATGACCGGCTTGGCCAGGCCCTGGAGGAGCGGTCCCAAGGCCGTAGCCCCGGCCAGGTGTTCCAATACTTTATAGCAGATGTTGCCGGAAACGAGGTTCGGGAAAATGAGGACATTGGCCTGACCGGCTACGACCGAACCCGGTGCTTTCTGGCGGGCAATGCGCGGTACCAGCGCGGCATCGGCCTGCATTTCGCCGTCGAATTCAAAATCGACATTGCGTCCCGCAGCAGGCGGACGGCCTCGCGGACGCGGTCGACTTCTTCGCCGGCACCGCTGCCCATGGTCGAATACGATAGGAATGCTACTTTCGGATCGAGCATCTGCGCCGTCCGGCGGGCCCGTTCGACACAGCTGACAGCAATATCGGCCAGCTGCTGCGGCGTCGGCTCGATGACGACACTGCAGTCGCCGACGACGAAGATACCGTCATCGCCGAACTGGGGCTTATCGGTAATCATGATGAAAGAACTGCTGACCGTCGACAGGCCGGGATGAGGACCGATGACCTGCAGAGCCGCCCGGATGACTTCCGATGACGTGGCCACCGCACCGGCGACCATGCCGTCGGCAATATCGAAGGCAACCAGACAGGCTGCAAAGAAGATGTAATTTTCTGACAGGACTTCCGGGCTTCTTCCAGCTCATGCCCTTCTTGGCCCGCCGTTTGGCATAATATTGGCAGAACTTATCCATCATGGGGTACGTTTCAGGGTCGATGATTTCAATCCCGTCCATATCGATCTGGTATTCCGAAGCGACTTCGACGATACTCTGGGGACGGCCGATGAGGATGGGCCGGGCAAAGCCTTCGGCCTGGACCCGTTCGGCAGCCTGCAGGACGCGGCGGCTTTCCGATTCCGGCAGGACGATTTTCTTCTGTTCTTTAGCAACGCGGCGTTTCAGGTTATTTATAAAGCGTGACATAAGACAACACCTCACATATATCTACAATCATCACTGTCATTTCGTTAAGTATAGTATACGGCAAAACGAAGACGGCCGCCTCTTTTCCATGACGAAAGGAGATATTATTCTGCCAAACGGAGAATAACCAGGACAAAAAAAGGGCTTGTCGTATGACGACAAGCCTTTTAAGGGGTTAGCAGTTATCAGCTAGTGGTTAGTGGCTCGTGGCTCGTGGCTCGTGGCTAGCAGCTGGCTGCCCTCCGATGAACGATGAACTGCAAACGAACAACGGCTTTTATTCTACGGTAACGCTCTTAGCCAGGTTACGCGGTTTATCTACGTCGTTGCCGCGGCTGACAGCGATGTAATAGGCCAGGAGCTGCAAGGGGATGATGGCCAGGATAGGAACGACGAAATCGTCCGATGCCGGTACTTTGATCAATCATCGACGGTCTTGCCGACTTCCGTATCGCCATCCTGGACGACGCCGACGACATAGGCATCGCGGGCTTTGACTTCCTTGATGTTGCTGATCATCTTTTCTTCGACTTCCAGCTGGGTAGCCAGGGCGATGACGGGGACACCGGCTTCGATGAGGGACAACGTGCCGTGTTTCAGTTCGCCGCCGGCATAGGATTCAGCATGGATATAGGAGATTTCCTTCAATTTCAGGGCACCTTCCATAGCCAGGCCGTAGTCCATGGAACGGCCGATGAAAAAGACGTCTTCTTTATCTTTGAAAGCACTGCAGAGACCTTTGATGAAATCGACCTGGTCGAAGATGGCCTGGCACTGATCCGGCAGTTTGGTCAAATCAGCAGGATTTTTTCTTCCCGGTCTACGGCAGGTTCCCGTTCAAGCGGCCCATGTACAGGGACAGGAGCAGGAGCGTGACCAGCTGTGTCGTATAGGCCTTGGTCGAAGCGACGGCGATTTCCGGGCCAGCCCAGGTATAAGCGACCTGGTCGGCTTCACGGGAAATAGACGAACCGACGACGTTGGTGACGGCAGGGAACGAGCGCCACGGCGTTTGGCTTCTTTCAGGGCTGCCAAGTGTCGATGGTTTCCCCGGACTGACTGATGACGATGCACAGGTCTTGCTGTCCGTCAAGGATCGCGGTAACGGTATTCCGAAGCGATGTCGACTTCGACGGGGATGCGGGCCAGTTTTTCAATGAAATACTTGGCCAAAAGGCCGGCATGGTAGGCCGTACCGCAGGCAGTAATCAAAATCTTGCCGATTGATTTGACGTCTTCCGGCGTCCAGTTCAATTCTTCAAAATGGACGTGCTTGCCATCTTTGGTGATGCGGCAGCTCATGGTATCTTTGATAGCCTTCGGCTGTTCGTAGATTTCCTTGAGCATGAAGTGTTCAAAGCCGCCCTTTTCAGCTGCTTCAGCATCCCAGTTGACTTCAAAGACCTTCTTGGAAATGGGCTTGCCTTCGAGGTCCGTGACCCAGACATTATCCTTCATGACGATGGCAATTTCCCCATCGTTCATGATGTACGTCTTGCGGGTGTAGCTGAGGATGGCCGGAATATCCGAAGCGATGTAATTTTCCCCCTGGCCGAGGCAACGATGAGGGATTGTCTTTCTTGCTGCAATGATCTTATCCGGTTCAAACTTGCACATGAAGACCAACGAATAGGAACCGCGCAGACGGACCAGAACTTTGCGGACGGTGCTGGTGAAATCTCCATCGTACATGTCGGCGCAGAGGTGCGCGACGACTTCCGTATCCGTTTCCGACTTGAAGTGATACCCTTTTTTGAGGAGTTCTTCCTTCAATTCCATGTAGTTTTCGATGATACCGTTGTGGACGATGGCGAAGTTCCCCTTTTCATCCGTATGGGGATGGGCATTGACGTCCGACGGGCCGCCGTGTGTCGCCCAGCGGGTATGACCGATGCCCAGTGTCCCTACGACGGGGTGAGCCTTGACTTCTTCAGCCAGATTGACCAGACGGCCTGCTTTTTGCGGACAGCGATGGCGCCGTCGTTGTAGACGGCGATACCGGCCGAGTCATAACCACGATATTCCAGCTTGGCCAGTCCATCCATCAAAAAATCTGCTGCTTCTCTGTCTCCGATGTAACCTACAATACCACACATAGTTATATCCTCCTGATATGAAAATGTTCCTTCTTATGACGAACTTGTCGACGACGTTACCATCGTGTTTTTCCGCCATATAACGGCTGAAGCTGCCGAGAGACATCCGCTGACTATTTCGATACTTCTCTACCTCGTCTGCCTGAATCCATCAGGCACTAGCGCTATCCATTATATCGTCAAGGATTTCCAGACGTCTGCATAAAAAAAGTGCAGGAAAGAGTTCCAGGAACTCCATTCCCACACTTTAATATATTTGCAAGGTTTTGTCAATACCTACTTAGACGGACCCATTTCGTGTTCGACGACGACGGCGATGTCATCGACGATGCGTTCGAGCTGTTCCAGGTCCGGTCCTTCTGCCATGACACGGATCAAGGGTTCTGTGCCCGACGGGCGGACGAGGATGCGGCCTTCATCGCCCAACTCTTCTTCGCCAGCCGAGATGGCGGCCATGATGAGGTTATTGTCTTCCCATCCCGATTTCGTCTGAACGCGAACATTTTTCAAAATCTGCGGATAGCGCGTCATCAGCCCGGCCAGTTCCGACAAGGGCTTCTGCTGCTGTTTCATGATGCTCAGCAGCTGGACGCCGTGAGCAGGCCGTCACCAGTCGTATTGTAGTCGAGGAAGATGATATGGCCCGACTGTTCGCCGCCGAGGGAATAGCCATCTTTGCGCATCTTTTCCAGGACATAGCGGTCGCCGACAGCCGTAATTTCCGTCTGGCAGCCCATTTCCTTCAGGGCTTTGTGGAAACCGATATTGCTCATGACCGTACCGACGACGGTATTCTGTTTGAGCCGCCTTCGGCCTTCAATTTCATGGCGCAGAGGAGCATGATCTGGTCGCCATCCATTTCCTGACCCTTTTCATCGACAGCCAGGCAGCGGTCGGCATCGCCGTCGTTGGCAATCCCTACGTCGGCCCCATACTTGAGAACCGTTTCCTTTAAGCTTTCCAAATGGGTAGAGCCGCAGTTGTCATTGATGTTTATGCCGTTCGGTTCATGATGGATGGCAATGACTTCGCGCCCAGGCGTTTGAGGATTTCCGGCCCCAAGACCGAAGCGGAACCATTGGCCCCGTCATGGACGACTTTCAGGCCCGACAAGTCGACATCCGTCGATTTGCAGATGAAATCGGCATATTCCTGCTGTAAATCGGTCCACGTCGAAATCGTGCCGATAGCGGCTCCGGTCGGACGGCTCTGAAGGGCAGCCCGTTCATCTTTGAGCATACATTCTTCGATTTTGTCTTCCGTTTCGTCAGGCAGCTTATAGCCAAAGCCGTCGAAGAACTTGATGCCGTTGTATTCAAAGGGATTATGCGACGCCGAAATCATGACGCCGGCATCCATATGATGGGTCCGCGTCAGGTAGGCAATGGCCGGAGTCGGAATGACGCCTACCATGTAGCAGTCACCACCAGCCGAAGCGATACCGGCGGCCAGGATATCTGCCAACATAGTGCCGGAACGGCGGGTATCCCGGCCGATGAGAAAGGTCGGGTGTTCTTTGTTCTGCCCAAAAATATAGGCAGCTGCTCTGCCCAAATGATATGCCAATTCCGGTGTCAGCGAATCATTGGCAATACCTCGTACTCCATCAGTTCCAAACAATCTAGCCATTTACTTTACCTCCAAAGGTTGATATTTACGGATGATTTCAATCGCCGTTTCCAGGCCATCCAAAAAAGCGCTCATAATGCCGCCAGCATAGCCAGCCCCTTCCCCGATGGATAAAGGCCTGCCGCCCCCAGGGCCATGCGGTCTTCGCCGCGGACAATGCGTACCGGGGCGCTGGTCCGGGTTTCGACGCCGGTCATGACGACATCGTCATCGTCAAAACCGTGGATCCGCCGCCCAAAATAAGGCAGAGCCTGTTCCAGTGTCGTCGTAACGAAACCTGGCAGGACCTCATGCAGATCCGTCCAGGTCACGCCGGGACGATAGGAATGGATGGGCCTTCCTGCGGTGCTCCAGGACGGCTGAGGAAAGACCCGACGGTCTGAGCCGGCGCATGATAATTGCTGCCGCCGGCCTGATAGGCCAGGTCTTCATAGCGGCGCTGGAATTCGATACCCGCCAGGGGCTGTCGCCGCCCATGTCGTCGGCTGTGACGTTGACGACGACAGCACTGTTGGCGATGCCGCTGTCACGCCGGTACAGGCTCATGCCATTGGTGACGACCCGCCCTTCTTCCGAAGCCGCGCCGACGACGACACCGCCGGGACACATGCAGAAAGAATAGCACGACCGCCCTTCCGGGCTGTGATAGACCAGGGCGTAATCGGCCGGTTCCAGGCCGAGGTCGGCTGCCGGGCAGCCATATTGGCCCGGTCGATGACATCCTGGGAATGTTCGATACGCACACCGACGGCAAAAGGCTTCTTTTCCAGGGTAATGCCCTGGTCATGGAGCATGTAATACGTATCGCGGGCACTGTGCCGATGCCCATGACGACCAGCTCTGCCGGGTACTCATCGCAGCCGTTGACGGTCACCGACGTGATGCGTCCGCTATCGTCGCGATGGATTGCCGTAACACAGCTGGAAAAACGGACTTCGCCGCCCTGCGCCTCGATGGTGTGGCGCATATTCTTGACGACGCGGCGCAGGACATCGGTCCCGACGTGGGGATTATAGGCATACAGGATGTCTTCCGGCGCTCCGCATCGACGAAAGTCTGCAAAATGCGCCGCAGCAGCGGATGATTGACGCGGGTCGTCAATTTCCCATCGGAAAAGGTCCCCGCTCCGCCTTCGCCGAACTGGACGTTTGACGATGCCTTGAAGGGCCCGCCGCGCCAAAAATCTTCAACGTCTTTCGTGCGGGTATCGACGTCACAGCCCCGTTCAAAGACGATAGGCGCATAGCCGTGTTCGGCCAGGGCCAGGCTGCCGCCAGGCCGGACGGGCCGGTCCCGATGACGATGGGCCGGTGGGTAAGCGGCTGCGTACCGGGCCGGATATCCGGCGCCGGCGACTCAGCCAGCTGGCGGACATCCTTATTGTCACGACAGCGCTTCCAAACGCGGCTTTCGTCGACGAATTCCACATCGACCGTAAAAACGAAATAAATCCGCGGCTTCCGCCGGGCGTCGATGGACCGGCGGACAATGATAAGGCGGGAAATATCGCTGCGGCTGCAGCGGAGCTTCTTGGCGACTAACGCTTCCAAAGGCTTCTTCATGGGCACAGCCGTGCGGATATTCAATACTCTAAGCACAATCTTCTCCCTTTCTACTCATCTTTCTTAATATGCAGTGTGGCGTCGACTTCATCAGGGTCTATGACGACGCCATCAATGGGCGGAATCAGCACTTTCCAGGTCTTTTCTTCCGTCATGTTTTCCACATCGATATCTGGCAAATCGATGGAGCTGATATTCTTCAGCGTATCGGCTTCACCGCGGACCTGGACCGACATCGGCTGGACTGTGACGGTCTTCCAGGCCGTCTGGCCCGTAGCGTTCAGGTTGAGAGGCACCGTCTTGGCCACGGCATCATGGGCAATGGCCACTTTGACATTGCTCTGCCAGGGCGTCATTTCCAGTCCTTCGACAGGCGTGCCATCAGCCTGGTACAAATGAATCGGCGCCATAATAGCAAAGTCGCCATTGCGCTGATTGACCGGAATGTCTACGACTGCCTGGCTGACGTGCTGGATGAGGCGGCGCGCCCCGCTGACGACGACTTTCTCCGGTACGATTTTCAAATCGCTGATAAAATCCTTGTCATCCAGTTTGCCGACGACATGGGGCGTCAATTTAAATTCTTTGACCGTATAGACATCGACTGTGATTTTCGTCGACGTCATGCTCTGCTTCTTCAGCTCCGTCCCGCTGGGGATCTCGATGTGGACCGGGACCTCTACTTCCCCTTCCTGGACACTGGACAAGTCAATATAGGCCTTGATATCCGACGGCCCGACGTTGATGATCGTATTGCGCGGTCCCGACAGGCGGACATAGACCGTCTTGGGCACGTTGGACGTAATATACTGGGAGTCGAGGTTCTCTACAGTGATCGGTACGGTATAACTGCCTTCACTGAGGGGATTCTGTTCGTTGATGATGACGAACCACAAGACGATAGCCAGGAGAAGGCAGATTATTTTGAGCTGCCATTTTTTATCAATCTTGTTCATAAGCTAAGGCCTCCATTTAAAAATATTGGCCAGGCCCTGAGGCGTCCTGTTCAAGAACGTCTTCAGGACATTGCGCAGGGCATTGCCGTCGAGGTGACGATAAATATGACCGCCATAGGTATAAGAAATGGAGCCCGTTTCTTCGCTGACGACGACGACGACGGCATCGGCCAGTTCACTGATGCCGATAGCCGCCCGATGACGCGTCCCTAATTCCGTCGACAGCGACCGGTCCGACGTCAACGGCAGCAGACAGCCGGCAGCCATGATCCGGTTTTCCCGGATGATGACGGCGCCATCGTGAAGGGGCGTATTGGGAATGAAGATATTCCCCAACAGTTCCCGCGACACCAGGCCGTCGATGGCGATGCCCGTGTCGATGTAGTCGTTAAGGCCTACTTCGCGTTCAAAGACGATGAGCGCTCCTGTATGGGTCTTTGACAGGGATTCACTGATAGCCACGATTTCATCGATGAGCCGTTCCAGTTCTTCCATGCTGATGACCTGGCCGGAACGAAAGAAACGGCCCCGGCCGATTTGTTCCAGGGCCCGCCGCAATTCCGGCTGGAAGACGACAGGCAGGGCGACGAGGATGACCGTCATCCCCTGCTGCAGCATCCAGTTGATGACGTGCAGGTCGAGGACCTTGCTGACGACAGTGACCACGCCCAGGACCAGCAGGCCCTTGATCAGGGCCACGGCCCGGGTATTGCGGATGAGGATGAATAATTTATAGAGGACAAAAGCGACGAGCAGGATATCCAATATATCGAGCAGCCGGAAGCTGCTGATGAAACCTTGAAGGGGTAGTACATAGGGCTTCACTCCACACAACGAGAATAAAAATAAAATGGGTATCCTTATTTTACAATATTTTGGGCATAAAAAAAAGGGCTTGTCGTCGGTGACAAGCCTTTTTAGTGGCTAGCAGCTAATGGCTAGTGGTTAGCGGAGGGTTTTAAATTTAAAGCCCTCTTCTACAAACTACAAACTCCGTACTACAAGCTCACTTTTCTGCCGCTTCTTTTTTGGCCGTCAGCTGCGCTTCTGCTTCATGGACCATGCGCAGATTGGCTTCCTGTTTGGCCAGTGTCTCGAAGTTGATGGACTTCAGGCGGGCCGCCAGGTCGCGCTGGATGTCGGCAAAAGCGGCATAAATAGAGCACATGCCGCTGCAGCCGCGGCTGCACGAGCCGATATCATGGAGACAGCGCTGCAGTTCCGTCTGCCCTTCGACGGCATCGATGATGTCAAAGAGGGTGATATCCTTGGGAGCCCGCTGCAGGGCGAAGCCGCCTTCGACACCGCGGTACGACTTCATGATGCCAGCCTTGGTGAGACTGCGCATGATTTTCAATAAAAAGCGTTCCGGTATATTCTGTTTTTCAGCCAGCGCCGCGCCGGTAATCTTCGTGCCTTCCGGGAGAGACGCCAAATAGAGGACCATGCGGAAGGCATAGTCCGTAGCCTGATTCAATCTCATATTTCTACCCCCTTGTTATCTATATTTAGTATTATACAATAAAAGACAAAAAAAGTATAGTTTTAATTCTGTAACTCCAGCGCCCCAAAGTACATCTATAATATACTTTGTGTAGACATCCTCAAAAGAAAAAGGCGCTGTCCCATGAAGACAGCGCTTTTTTAGTGGCTAGTGGCTAGTGGTTAGTGGTTAGTTTCACACACTAAACCTCAAACATAGTCTTAAAGAAAATCGATAATTTTGAAAATGATTGCCGACATAAGGGCACTAATGGGGATGGTGACGACCCAGGCGACGAGCATACTGCGGGCGACGCCCCAATGGACGGCGCGGACGCGTTCGGCTGAACCGATGCCCATGATGGAGCCCGATACGACGTGGGTCGTACTGACGGGCAGGTGGAGGAAAGTCGCCGTAAAGATGACGATAGACGAGTTCAAATCCGCTGCAAAACCGTTGATCGATTCCATCTTGAAGATTTTCGTCCCCATCGTGGAGATGATGCGCCAGCCGCCGGCCGACGTCCCCAGGGCCATCGACGTGGCGCAGGCCATCTTGACCCAAATCGGGATTTCCATGGTTTCAATATAACCGCCAGATAAGAGAGCCAGGGCGATGATCCCCATGGCTTTCTGGGCATCATTGGAGCCGTGGGAAAAAGCCATCAAACTGGCCGACAAGAGCTGCATCTTGCGGAACTGCCGGTTCAGAGCCAGCGGGGAATATTTACGGACGACCCAGAGGATGCCGATCATGACGAAATAGCCCGTAATCAAGGCGACGACAGGCGACAAGATCAAAGACAGGATAATCTTGCCGATACCGCCCATATCAAGAGCGGCCGGCCCGACGCTGATGCAAACGGCACCGATGACGCCACCAATCAACGAATGGGATGAACTGCTCGGTATGCGATAGTACCAAGTGATGACATTCCAGATAATCGAGCCGATAAGAGCAGCTACGATGACTTCTAAGCTGATTTCAGCCGGATTGAGAACTAAATCGCCGCCAATGGTCTTAGCGACGCCGGTACTGATCATAGCACCGGCAAAATTCAGGCACGCCGCCATCATGATAGCATGACGCGGTGAAATGGCCCGCGTCGAAACACTGGTCGCGATGGCATTCGCCGTATCGTGGAAGCCATTAATATAATCAAAGAGAACGGCCAGCAGTACGATGGCCCATATTAACCAATGCTCAGGCATACTTCAATACAACCCTTCTGAACGTAACGACTAAATCTTCACAATCATCAGTGACGTCTTCGACAGACTGGAGAATTTCCTTCCACTTGATGATTTCGATGGGGTCCTTGCAGTTCTTGAACAAGTTCGCCATTTCTTCATGATATAAGTCGTCGCAGTCCTGTTCCAATTTCAACACTTTCTTGCTCCGCGCTTCGACTTTGAGGTAATTCTTCTTGAGATCCTTCATGTAGCCAATGACTTGCGTATTTCCTTCATGGCCTTAGCCGTAATGGTCGCCATCTTTTTAGCCCCATCCGTCGCTTCACCGACTTGGTACATGCACATTTTATCCATGATTTCACTAATGTTATCGATTGCCGCATCGAGCTGGTCGATCAGCTGCTGGATATCTTCCCGGTCCATAGGCGTAATGAATGTCTTTTGCAGGCGCTTCATCGTTTCCATGACCAATACATCGGCCTGGTCGGCCAGGGCGTCGATTTTTTCCAGCGCCGTTTCTTTTGCGACTTCGCCGTTAATAGCCTGGCTCAGTAATTCAGCCGCTTCATAGCTCAACGTCGCATGCTGGTCCAATAGGGAAAAGAATTTTTCTTCCTTGGGCTTTAAGTGGAATGCCATAATCATCGATCTCCTTAACAAAAAGATAAGAATAAGCCTTTATCAAAATTCACACGATTCTTTCATATTCTTTACAAGGCTTTACTTTGAATTATATCATATGGCTTGCCATTATTCTATAACAACCAGGCATTTTTTCACCCTCATCCTGCAATCTATGCATTATCAAAATGCTGTCATCTGCGACGATGACAAAATTAAAATACTTTGAATTGCACCGGCCTATAGCCTGGGCTATACTAAAAAGCAAAGACATACAGGAAAGCCATGGACGATGGAGGTGATAGCATGGATTTTACCCCTCGTATGCAACAGATTTACAGCGCCTGCTGTCCGAAGAGGATTTTGTATCTGAGCAGGCCCTGGCTGATGACCTGGGCATCAGCAAACGGACAGTCCAACGGGAACTCGACGGGACGGCCGGTGCCCTGGCTTCCTACGGCCTGCAATTACAGCGCAAGAAAAAAGCCGGCCTTAAACTCATCGGGCCGGCAGACGGGAAAGAAAAACTGACTGCAACTTACAGACGGCTTCGGCCATGGATTTCACGGATAAACACAACCGCCGCCGTTATCTGCTCTTTGAAATCCTGCGCGACCGGACGCCGAAGAAGCTTTTCTATTACAGCCAGCTCCTCGGCGTCAGTGAAGCCACGGCCGCGTCGGACCTGGAATCACTGACACCGTGGCTGCAAAAGAATAACTTAGCCGTCCTCAAGAAGCAGGGCTATGGCGTCGTCCTCACAGGCAGCGAAAAAGACTATCGTGAAGCCATGCGCCGCTTCATCAGTGAAACGACGTCAGCCGAAGATGTCAAAGAACTTCACGCAGACCACGAAGCCCTTTCTCAAGCTGTCATGAACGTCACCGACAAAGGTATTTATAAATTGCTCAACAGCCACACGATCCAGCGGGTCTATGCCGTCCTCAAGGAGCTCCATGAAGAAAGGATCACCACTTCACTGATGCTGCCAAAATCGGCCTGGTCATCCATATCGCCATCGCCATCGAACGCGTAGCCAGCGGCCAGCTCCAGGAAGAACCCTCAGTCCCACCATCCGTTCCAGACGACGAAGACAGCGCCCTGGCGCGCCGCATCCTGAAAGGCATGGAAAACGAGTTTCACCTGTCCATGCCGGCCATCGAAGTGTCATACCTGCTGTTGCACATCAAAGGCGCCAAAATCCGCTATAGCGGCAGCTCCTGGCAGGGACCTGACGGACTGGATGAATCGGCTCTCCTCGGCATTATCGATGCGATGATTGATGCCTTCGACCCACAATATGCCTATGACCTGCGCTGTGACGACGAATTCATCCGCGGCCTTTTCGTCCATTTGCAGCCGACCATTGTACGCCTAAAACATCACTTGAATATCATCAACCCCCTGCTGGACGACATCCAGCAGGAATACGCCTCTATCTTCCAAAAAGCCCGCCGCGCTGCTGACGTTCTGGCCCGTGCCTTGGATACGACCGTTTCGGAAGAAGAAATCGGCTATCTGACCATCCACTTCGGCGCGGCCCTGGAACGGCTCAAGGGGAAAAAAGCCTTTACCCGCAAAGTCGTCATCGGCATCGTCTGTGCCAGCGGCTTCGGCCTGGCCCGCCTGATGATGACGCGCCTGCAGAACAAACTTCCTAGCCATGTCGAGCTCATACGTATGGTAAAGACGACCTGACAGAAAGCGTATTGAACCAGACCGACTTTTTCGTCAGCACCCTGCCCCTCCAGATTCCTGGAGCCGACGTCCTGCGCACATCGCCCCTCATTACGGGATCCGAACTTCAGCATATTCTGGGAAAAATCGATACTTATTTCCATATCCGGAAAGACCCCGGCCTGGTCACGCCTTCAGGAGATACCTTTTTATCAGCCCTGGACCGGACGCACCTTCTGGCCCGGGAAATGGCCGACCTCCTGCGCCATTATCAGCAATTCACCGTCCCGGCACAGGCTACATTTGCCCAAGTCGTCCATACCTTAGCCAGTGCAGTCACGGAGAACGAAGACGATACAGCCTCTTATTCGACGCCATCATCCGCCGCGAACGGCTGAACAGCCAGATTTTTCCTGACCAGGGCTTTGCCCTGCTCCACTGCCGCACCCAGACTGTCCACCAATCCCGCTTCTATACCTGTGTTCCCGACGGTCCGGCCTTTAAGGATGACTACTTCAAAGGCATCGCGACAGTGCTGCTGCTCATCATGCCCGAAGACGAATACCGCCAGGTCCATACGGACGTACTGGGCTTCATCAGCAGTTCCCTGGTCAGCGATGACGCATTTTACCAGGCCATCCTCGGCCACGACCCAGAAAAAATCCGCTGCCACTTGCAGCGGATTCTCAAGGCCTATTTCGAGTCCGCCCTGGGCCTATAAGTCGACATACTGCCGGAGCTTCTTGACATACGATCGGCCGATGGGCACGGCTGGTCTTCCATCCCTTTCAGGATGAGGACGTATTGATGGTTGAACCACGGTTCAATTTGCTGGACTTCATCGATATTGACGATGTAATTGCGGTGACAGCGGAAAAAGATGTCTTCAGGCAGACGCTTTTCAAACTGGACCAGACTGAGATGGCTGGGATAAGTCCGGCCTGAGAGAGTAACCAGATAGACCTTGCGCTTTTCCGCATAGACCAGGCGGATATCTTCCGTTGCGATGAGTTTTATCTTATCACCTTCATCGACGGAAAAGCGCCGGGCATAACTAGGCCGTTCGCCGCCGTCGGCGGTCGTCAGAGAAGCTCCTTCCTGTGAAGGGGCTTCTTTTTTTGTATAGACGGCACAGAACTTTTCGACAACCCGCCGGACTTCACCTTCCGTAACCGGCTTGACCAGATAATCGAGGACATTGAGCCGCAGCGTCTGAGAAATGAAATCGCGCTGGCCCGTGACAAAGACAATGGCCGGATGAGGCTCTTTTTCCGCTTCGATCTGCTTGGCAATAGTCATGCCGCTGACCCGCGGCATTTCCAGGGTCAGAAAGACGATATCCGGCTGATGAGCTGCCAGACAGGCCATGGCCTGCTCCCCTTCATAGCATATCGCTTTCACCTCGATAGCTGTTTTCCCCTTCTGTAACATTTTTTTTAACTGCGCCGCCATCAGTGGTTCGTGATCGATGATCACGGCTTTCGCCCCCATGTCAACACCTCCTCTTCGTGATTTTTTACCTTCATTATACCACAAACTGCGTTATGGCTAGTAGGATGAAGCCTGTAAAAGCCTCATTTCTCAAGTCCTGTCATCTTGCAAAAGGACAAACTTAAATTACTTTTAATTGCTTTTGATATGTACACAAGTTATACTGTAGCCATCAAGAGAGCAGCGCAGTGCAATCCGGAGTGTCAGGTACTGCTCATGTTTAGCGTATTCATTCCAAGCATTTTAGGAGGAATCACCATGAAAGCAAAAGTCCAATCCTTCGGCCGTTTCCTCAGCGGTATGGTCATGCCGAACATCGGCGCCTTCATCGCTTGGGGCCTGATCACGGCCTTATTCATTCCCAGCGGCTGGCTGCCCAATGAACAGCTGGCCAAAATGGTCGGCCCCTTCCTGACCTATGTCCTGCCCCTGCTCATCGCCTTCCAGGGCGGCAAAATCGTCGGCGGCCTGCGCGGCGCCATCATGGGTGCCATCGCCACAGTCGGCGTCATCTGCGGTACGACATACACCATGTTCATGGGTGCCATGGTCATGGGTCCCCTGGCTGGCCTGGTCATCAAGAAATTCGATGCTGCTGTCGATGGCCGCATCAAGCCGGGCTTTGAAATGCTCGTCAACAACTTCTCCGTCGGTATCCTGGGCATGGTCATGGCCATCATCGGCTTCTACCTCATCGGTCCGGTCATGGGCATCATCTTGTCCTTCCTGACAGCCGGCGTCCAAATCCTGCTCCAGGCCGGCATTTTCCCGCTCATCGGCGTCTTCGTCGAACCGGCTAAAGTCCTGTTCCTGAACAACGCCATCAACCATGGCATCTTCACTCCCCTCGGTGCGGAGCAGGTCGCTGAAACGGGCAAGTCCATCTTTTATATGATTGAAACTAATCCCGGTCCCGGCACAGGCGTCCTCCTGGCCTACTGGTTCTTCTCCAAAGACAATACAACCCGCCAGTCCGCTCCCGGTGCTCTGATCATCCACCTCCTCGGCGGCATCCACGAAATTTCCTTCCCGTACATCCTCATGAACCCGGCCCTCCTGCTGGCTACTATCAGCGGCAGTGTAGCCGCCCTGTTCTATAACATGATCTTCGACCTCGGCCTTTCCGGCCCGCCGGCTCCGGGCAGCCTCATTTCCTACCTGGCCATGGCCCCGAAAGGCTCGACCCTCTCGGTCATTCTGAGCATCGTCATCGCCGCTAGCGTATCCTTCGTCATCGCCTCGCCGATTATCAAGATGTCCGCTGCTAAATCCGGCGAATCCCTGGAAGAGGCTCAGCAGAAGATGCAGGACATGAAGGCCGAATCGAAAGGCACGGTCCCGGCAGCTGCCGCTCCGGCCCAAGTTGATTTGAAACACATCACTAACGTCGTCTTCGCCTGCGATGCCGGCATGGGTTCCAGTGCCATGGGAGCCGCCGTCTTGCAGAAGAAATTCAAGAAAGCCGGCCTAACCGATATCACTGTCAGCCACGCTTCCGTTTCTGAAATCCCGGCAGATGCCCAGCTTGTCGTCTGTCACCAGGATTTGGCCGACCGGGCCCGCGCCAGCGCCCCACAGGCCCGTCTGATTACAATTACTAATTTTATGGCAGCCCCGGAATACGGCATGCTCGTCGATGAATTGGCCGCTGCCCGTCAAAGTGAATAAAGGAGATAGGTACCATGAACACGATTTTACAGAAGAAAAATATCATCCTCAACTGTCAGCCCAAAGCCAAAGAGGACATCATCAAGGAAATCGGCAAGATTTTCTATGACGACGGCTATACGACCGAAAAATATACCCAGGCCATGCTGGACAAAGAAAAGGTCTTCAATACAGCCATCGGCAACGCCGTTGCTATCCCTCATGGCAGCGAAGAAGGCAAATGTGAAGTCAAGAAATCAGGCTTGGTTATCATGACCTTCCCTCAAGGTACGGACTGGGGCGGCGAAACAGTCAAATTAGTCATCGGCATCGCGGCGTCGGCGATGAACACATCGACATCCTGAGCAACATTGCCATCACCTGTTCCGATGAAGACGAAGTGACGAAATCCTCAAGAGTTCCGTCGATGACATTTACAATACCTTCGCCAATATGGAAGCAGAATAATCATCCATCTTTTAATACATATATTATTACAGAACAATCATTTAGGAGGACTCTATCATGAAAACAAAAGCAGTCAGAATGTACGGTACCCGCGATTTACGCCTGGAAGAATTTGAACTTCCGGAAATCAAAGACGACGAAATCTTAGCCAAAATCATTACCGACAGCATCTGCATGTCGACGTATAAACTGGTCGAACAGGGCAAGAAACATAAACGCGCTCCCCAGAATATGGACACACATCCAATCATCACAGGCCACGAATTCGCCGGCGTCATCGTCAAAGTCGGCAAGAAATGGCAGGATCAGTTCAAACCGGGCATGCGCTTCGCCCAGCAGCCGGCCCTGAACTACAAAGGCAGCCTGGCTTCCCCGGGGTACTCTTATGAATTCTTCGGCGGCGACTGCACATACTGCATCTTCCCGCACGAAGTCATGGAACTGGGCGCTCTCATGCCTTACGACGGCGAAAGCTTCTTTGAAGCGTCCCTAGGTGAACCCATGAGCTGCATCATCGGCGGCTACCATGCCAACTATCATACGAATAAACACAATTACAACCACGCCATGGGCACCAAAGAAGGCGGCAATATCATCATCCTCGGCGGCTGCGGCCCCATGGGTCTCGGTGCCATCAGCTACGGCATTCATTTTGAAAACAAGCCGAAGCGCATCGTCGTCACCGATATCAACGATGCCGCATCGCCCGGGCCAAAGAAGTCGTATCGCCGGAATACGCAGCTCAGCACGGCGTCGAACTCATCTACGTTAATACGTCCAACATGGATACGGCCTATGATGACTTGATGAAGCTCACCGACGGCCACGCTACGACGACGTCTTCGTCTACACGCCGATCCGCGCCGTCGCCGAACTGGGCAACAAACTCCTGGCCTTCGACGCTGCATGAATTTTCTCCGGCCCGACGGACAAAAACTTCAGCGCCGACATCAACCTCTATGACTGCCATTACACCAGCACCCATATCATGGGTACGACAGGCGGCAACAACGACGACCTCATCGAAGCCAATACACTGGCAGCCAAAGGCATCATTGACCCGGCCGTCATGATCACCCACGTCGGCGGTATCGACAGCATCGCGGAAACAACGCTCAACCTGCCGAAAATCCCGGGCGGCAAAAAACTGGCCTACACCCAGTTCGATATGCCCATGACGGCCATCGAAGACTTCGCCAAACTCGGTGAAAAAGACCCGTTCTTCCTGGAACTGGACAAATGCTGCAAAGCCCACAAAGGACTGTGGAACGCCGAAGCCGAAAAAATGATTCTCAAACACTTCAACGTAGAAATCTAAATCCGCTTTCTCTCTCAAATCTCTATACAGAAATTCAAAAGAGGCTGTCGTACAAGGACAGCCTCTTTTGAATTGTTTTATGTGAAAATTATTGGTTTTTATGATTCTTATAAAATAAAACAATTTCAATACGTCTATTTTTCGCCATTAATGTTTCGTTGGCATTAGCAGCTTGCAGTTGTGCATAGCTATAGTCATTGCCGGCATCACGGCCTACAGGTTTATATTTACCAAAAGATGTTGCTGACATCAAGTATTGGGCCGGGTCTATACCTACATTGACCTGCAGGAATTTATATACTGCAATAGCCCGGTTTGCAGCAAGCTGTAAATTGAAATCGTCTTCAAAGCTAATATCTGCATGGCCTTGAATTTGTATTTCGCCAATGTTGTCCAGGTTCTTGGCAATAATGGGTCCAACAACATTTAATATTTCATAGCCTGCTGCTTTGATGTCACTTTGTCCAGAATCAAATAGTACTTTATCACTGAAGGTAATCGTCTGCCGGTCTAATTTATCGATAATATATACATCAGCCTGACGATTTGCCATTTCTTTATTGATATTTGCACCATCTCTATCAGAAAGTGTAACCACTTTATATTGTTTTCCAATGCCTTGCTCAATCTGCGTCTCAATGCTCTGCTGGCTCCGCCGGGCACGATCCAAGTTTTCCGTACCCGCCGCAATCATCTTTGATACAACAAAAAGAATGATGAGGACAATGAGGACAAAGGACAGCATTAAATCGGTAAAAGATGGCCAAAAGTTAAATCCAAATCGATTCTTTAACATACTATCCCGCCTTTTCTATTGTCCCGAATCAGAGGATGTGTCATTCATTTCGCCCTTCATCAGGA
>ENA-OUNI01000351-OUNI01000351.1-human-gut-metagenome-genome-assembly--contig:-NODE-351-length-21246-cov-2.791515_pt1 | contig 21246 bp, 33 predicted proteins | sample MGYA00242499_ERZ504580 | MGnify/ENA primary metagenome ERZ504580 (study PRJEB26092, sample SAMD00036315) | human gut metagenome | host: Homo sapiens | study: EMG produced TPA metagenomics assembly of... | reverse complement strand
TTCAATGATTTCTAAGAGCAGCATATTTTATCTCCCCTCGTGATCTGAAATAGGTGCTGCATACCACGTCAAGAAGCGGGGCGGCACTTTTTTTTTTGCAGCCAGACACCGTTCACAGAGCGGTAGAATGTATAGCCTTCCTTCGCCATTTCACCACTGGCAACGGTGTAGATGACAGACCTGCCGTGACGCTGACCGACTTTGCGGGCCGTCATGGCATCGCCCGAAAGATGGACGTAGAGCCGGCTCTTAGGCAGCAGTCCTTGGTGCTCAATAGAATCCGTGTATTTCTCGCCCGTACCATGATAAAGGATAGCGGCGGCGTGACCACGTGAAGCTCGACGTCGACCGGGATGGAATGGCCCTGATTGGCCGGATTTTCGTCTTGTTTTCATTGAAGGAATAGCGCCGCTTGTTGTCGGTGCGCACGATTTCTTCCAAGATTCCTTTATCGATAGGATACTTTTTGCTGACGCCGGCCAGCAGTTCTTCTACGTCAGCCCAGCCATGATGATCCAGCGTGATGCCGGCTACCCAGGCTTGTGGCGCAAAATCAGACTAATATAGCGGCTGATACGCGGTAAATCCATGGTAATCACCTTTCCTTATCAATATCATTTATTATATACTGCCATCGGCAAAATGACAACTAGCAGGATTGCCACACGAATTATTCGTCGAACCGCCAAGATAAGCACCGTCTCCGACATCGAGGTATTTGAGCCAGGCGCTACAAGTCCCCGGCTGAGATTTGACAGCTTTACCATATGTCAGCTGTTCGTTTTTTATAAAAACATTTACCGGCTACCTATGTATGCCAAAAGGGCCGCACCCAGGATGGCTCCCGGGTACAGCCCCTTTTGTTGAGAGAGTATTATTGAATGTTTATGATATGGTCAGGTTGTACCTGCTGGGCATCCTTAGGAAGGACAATGGTCAGGACACCATTATCGAAGGAAGCATGGATATTATCTTCCTGGATACCCGTCACAGGAACTGACGGCAGAAGGACGAACTGCTGCGTTCGCGGCAGATGTAGTTCTTCTGGTCATCCTGGGTATTGTTTTCTGCCTGCTACGTCGTCGACAAGGTGAGTACGTTATTGTCGTAGCTCAGGTGAATGTCTTCTTTGTGGACACCTGGCAGATTGGCTGTCATGACATATTCGCTGCCCCGGTCTTCAATATCGACCTTCGGCATTGAGAACTGTTGCTGCGGCCACATAAAATCATTGAAGAAATTATCAAAAACATCAGGAACACTGAATTCGTTGTTATCAATAATCGGGAATAAGCTTTTCATCATAAGTCATGCCTTCTTTTTACTTACATACTCCGAAAAAACAACTTTCCGCCGCTTTGCGGCACCTTCCCCTTTCGGAGAAGCACTTTTTCAGAATCATCATTTTACTAACGGCCAGCAATTAACTGCCAATCATCTAACCGTAATGCGATGGGATTCGATTTCTTTCTGCGGATCGACTTTCGGCAGGGTTACGGTCAAAATGCCGTCTTTATATGCGGCTTCGATGCCATCTTTCTGGATGTTGCGGACCGTGAACTGACGGCAATACGTGCAGTTCATACGTTCCTGACGGATATAATGCTTCTGCGGTACAGCCGCTTTCGCTTCTCCGCTTTTTGCATCTTTAGCGTCTTTGCTGTCTTTCGCCTGTCTGCTGTCTTCCGTCTTCGTTTCGTGTTTTGCCAGGAGCGTCAGGACATTATCTTTATAAGTAACGCTGATGTCTTCTTTCTTCATGCCCGGCAGGTCTGCCGTGAGGACATAAGCTTTATCCGTGTCTTCGATATCGACACGCGGTACGCTGTAGCTGCCTTTCACAGGACTTTCAAAATCGTTGAAGAAGTTATCAAAGAAATCATCCGGGAATACCAAATCATTACTCGTTACAACTGGAAATAAACCTTTTAACATAATCATTACCCTCTTCCAACAATTCCTTCACTGTTGCTATGAACGATCACTTTTAACTTTCTTTGTCCTTTGAGCTTTTTGCTCATTTGACTTCTCTCTGTAGCCCCTTCCTGACTACATCTATACTATATACCCATTTAGCACTCTCATTAAGAAAGTGCTAATATTTTTCATTTTTTCTTTCGTTAAAAAAAGCTGCCGCTCAAAGCTAAAATACTTCGTGCGACAGCCTCTGCTTTGTTCGTTTTAAAAGCGCCTAGGGGCGATTTGGTAATGGACGCTCGTCAGGTATCGCCCTAGAGAGGTGCAGGACGGACAGCAGCGATGGCGTACCGCCGTGAATTCTGTGGATATCCGATACCATGTCGAATAGCGCATAGTCGTAATATAATTGTTAGTTCATCTGTAGATCGATCTCACGATTTACCGTTCTTCACGTCAAAGCTCAATCCACACATTCATGAAGGATGATACCTCCCATGGAGAAAATCAAGGCACCGACAGACATCATAACTGCAATATTTTTTTAACTGAAATCCCAAAATCCGGTTCCCGTTTCCAGGTCATATTTCCGCCGAATCCGTCCACCAAGACGGGCCGGAGTTCGATTTCAGCCGTGTACAGAACTTCAATCGACTTGATATGCCCTGCCGCAATGTGATGTTCGCCATCTTTTTTATAAGAAAAAGCCGCGTGGGTGTGATGGAAATAGGCGCCCGCATCATCAGTAACGACATTCCCAGTCAGCGAGACTAGTTCCAGCATCCCTTTCAGCTCTTGGACCTCAAAACTTCCCGTTTCCGGAATAAACGTCTGGATTTCGGCCGAACGGCAGCCGCCAATACCTGAAAAAATAGCCGATTCAATCTGTTCTTTCTGACAAATCCCTAAAATCGACTGATAATCTCATCGCCCCGATCCAGCCGAATATAATAAGTTTCCCCAAATTTCCGATAATCCATTGGTTATACCTCCTCGTTTCACAAGAATCTACAGTCATTATAAAACCAGTAACCGAAAAGAGTCAACATAGTGAGTGTGTCGCGGCAAAGCCGCATCGTAGGGGCTCGCACGTGGCGAGCCCGCATGAATCCTGTACATAGCCAGAATTGATGACGAATGGCACATGGTTATAATATAAAAAGCAAAATTCTCATAAACGCTTGGTTAAGCAATTTGCAAGGATTGTTACAACTATTCCCATTCGTATGCTTTACTGAATTTCGCTAAACTAAAATGGCTTAACCATCGCATTTCTGATTCATCCATTTCGTAAAAACAGGTCTATCTTCGTGATTTACACTATATTTTGGTACAATTTTCGTACACGTCATTTCTGAAAAAACACTTCACCAAAATATGGCCAAAACCAAATGAATCAACAGGCTCGTCCTCAACTCCGAAGCAGCTTGCGCATCCTTGACCATCTGACCCAATCCTATGGCTGGCAAGTCGCTTTGGAAGCAATGGAAGGTCCAGCCTTAGAAGTCTACGATGAGATTTTTTTGAAAGGAGCGATATATGAGTCCGGCTCCACTACTTTACAGTAAAGGCTAACTGCCTAAATCATCATATAGTATCCGCTTGACGAAGATAAATAAATGACATTATAATAGACATGAAAAGAGGTCCTGCCGATAGACGGTTGGCCCCGATAAGTCAACAAAAATAGTCGCTTAAGACGGGGGCCTCTGGCGGCTATTTTTGTGTTTTATTTGAACTCTGACCTAGGGCATAACCGATTGCAAATGCGGCCATACTGAAAGATAGTATACTGTTGAACCTCTCTCGCTTATAGAAGCGGGAGATTCTTGAGAAGTTTGATACATGGACTAACGTCTGACAACTATCCCAAAGGAGTTAGCTGTCAGGATATCCTTATTCTCAAAGGGCTGTCCAAAAGCCCCTTACACAGTCCCTCGAAATCGAAGTTCTGCTTACTTGAGTAGATACACATTTTGCACTTCTTTTCTACCCGTCGCGATTCGCCTATTGCGTCGTGCTGCGGCAAGGGGGAGTGCTCCTCCGAAAACGGCTCAAAGGCCGTTGATTGAAAATACTTTTTTTGTTCTCGCAGAAGTTCTAACTGCTATTGATATTATACCACAAGCTCGCCATTCATCCCCACCTAAGAGGGGGAGTCTTCTGGCGGGGTTTAAGCGATAAACAGATCCACCGTTAAAGTCATTGTCCTCCCCTCTTTTCCATTTGGATTGGAGGGGCACACAAAGTCCCTCCTGGAAAAGCAAGGAACCAACCGCCTACCGTTTTAGGCAGAACCTCGGATTCAGTATATCACTGGCAGACATTTCCATCTACTTGAAAAATTCAATCATCAAAATCTAGTATAACAGGCGCTGTCACGCGAAGACAGCGCCTGTTTGCTTTGTCTATTTCAAAATCATCCGATTGCGATTTCGTGATTCGTAAAGGCCTGCCACTATATCAGAACAGGCTATGGTCAAATTTTTTTTGTCACTTTTGGAACTTTTGAAAAAAAGAAAGCCTCACAAATGGCTTGGTTAAGCGATTTGTGAGGCTTGTTGCAACTATTCCCATTCGATGGTAGCAGGTGGTTTACTGGTGATGTCGTACACGATGCGTTGATGTGGTCCACTTCGTTTACGATGCGGCTGGAAATTTTATCGAGAACGTCGTACGGGATGCGTGCCCAGTCCGCTGTCATGAAGTCGGTTGTGGTGACGCCGCGCAGGGCCAGTGTGTAGTCATAGGTACGGAAGTCGCCCATGACGCCTACGGAGCGATTGTTGGTCAAGACGGCGAAGTACTGGTTGATATCGCGCTGCATGCCGGCATTGGCGATTTCTTCGCGGAAGATGGCATCGGCATCGCGGAGGATAGCCAGTTTTTCTTTGGTGATTTCACCCATGACGCGGATAGCCAAGCCCGGTCCTGGGAAAGGCTGACGCCATACGAGATATTCCGGCAGGCCCAATTCAGCACCGAGTTCGCGGACTTCGTCTTTGAAAAGGTTGCGGAGCGGTTCGATAAGGCCTTTGAAATCGACGACAGCCGGAAGTCCGCCTACATTGTGATGGCTCTTGATGACGGCTGCGTCACCAGCACCGGATTCAATGACGTCGGGATAAATCGTCCCTTGAGCCAGGAAATCGACGGAACCGATTTTACGGCTTCATCTTCAAAGACGCGGATGAATTCTTCGCCGATGATTTTCCGTTTCCGTTCAGGGTCGCTGACGCCTTCGAGTTTCTTCAGGAAGCGTTCCGATGCATCGACGCGGATGAAGTTCATGCCGCTGTCCTTGAAGGCCGCTTCGACTTCGTCGCCTTCGTTCTTGCGGAGCAGGCCGTGGTCGACGAAGATACAGGTCAGCTGGCTGCCGACGGCTTTGGAGATGAGGGCTGCTGCGACAGAGCTGTCGACGCCGCCGGAAAGGGCCAGGACGACTTTGCCGTCGCCGACGGTTTCTTTGATATTGGCAATAGCGTCTTGGCATAGTTGGCCATGGTCCACGAACCGGTGCAGCCGCAGACTTCAAAGAGGAAGTTATGGAGCATTTCCTTGCCGTGTTCCGTATGGAGCACTTCCGGATGGTACTGCATGGCATAGAGCTTCTTAGCCGGGTTCTGCATGGCAGCGACCGGGCAGTTGGCCGTGTGGGCTACGATTTCAAAGCCTTCCGGGATGGAAGCGACGTAGTCTGATGGCTCATCCAGACGATTTCTTTTTCCTGCAGGCCTTTGAATAAAGGCGAAGCCGTATTGACATCGATTTCGGTCTTGCCGAATTCGCGCATGTCGGCGTGTTTGACTTCGCCGCCTAAGGTCTGGGCCATGAACTGCATGCCATAGCAGAGGCCGAGGACGGGGATGCCGAGATGGAAGACTTCTTCTTCGATCTTCGGCGCATTATCTTCATAGACGCTGCCAGGACCACCGGTAAAGATGATGCCCTGGGGCTGAAGTTCTTTAATCTTTGCAACTGCTTTGTGATACGGGTATACTTCACAGTATACGTGGTTTTCACGGACGCGCCGTGCAATGAGCTGGTTATACTGACCACCAAAATCGACAACGATGACGAGTTCTTTGGTATCCATTAAGTGCCTCCTCGTGAAATACTTTCTGCGGCAGCGGCCGCTGCCTAAATCATTCGATTATAATATTATAGCACACGAGGCAGAGAGTGACTAGTCACAAAGGTCTAATACTTCCATTCCCGGTACAAATCTTTGAGGATGCAGGCCCGGGTAATCATGCCGACGACGCGCTTGTTGTCCACGACAGGAAGAACCTTCAAGTGTTCCAGGATCATGACGGCTGCGACCTGTTCTACGTCGGCCTTGGGCGTCGCGATCATGACGTTCTTGGTCATCAATTTTTCGCAGGGCTGATCCAGGAGGTTCTTGAATTCCTTGGCGTATTTGCCGACGCGGCTGGTATAAATCTTGGTGCCGATGAAGGGCAGACGCGGAATGTGCGGCTTCGAGCTGCGGTACATGAGGTCGGCACTGGAAATGAGGCCGATGAGGTGGTCTTCTTCATCGACGACGGGCACAGCCAGCAGGCGATGCTTGATGAAGATGCGGAAGACGTCGCGGATGGGAATATCCGGTGTCACCGAGACGAAAACCTTTTCCATGACATCTTTGACGCGGACGACAGGGCGTTCCGCTTCCTTGTCTTCGCCCGGTCCCGGACCTTTATTGATGTTTTCAGCCATTGTCTATCCCCCCTTTTCCCTAGTCGTCGCCGTATTCACGGTACAATTCATCGAGGATGTTGCCGCGGGTGACGATGCCGACGAAGTGTTTTTCTTTAACAATAGGAATGACCTTCAGGTGTTCGGCCACCATGACGCCGGCGATCTGTTCGACTTCCGCATCCGGTGCGGCAATGATGACGTCTTTGGTCATCATATCTTTCGCCGTGCAGGCCATGAGTTTCTTGAACCCCTTGTCGTATTCGCTGATGCCGTTATAATAAATGCTGGCTCCCAAAAGATTGACATAGTGAGGGACATGAGGTTTGACCTTCTTGTAGAGCAAATCCGCATCGGTAACGATGCCGGCGAGCTCATCTTTTTCATTGATGATGGGAATGGCCGTAATGTGGTTCTTGACGAACATGTTGACCAAATCGAAGACCGACGTTTCCGGCGTTGCCGTAACGAAATTCTTTTCCATAATATCCGATGCCGTACGTTTAGACATAATTATCACTCCTTTTCCTTATATTATAAGTATTAGACGTGAGACCCCCGATTTCCTGCTTGGGAGGTAAAAAAAGCGCTGTCGCATGAAGACAGCGCTTTTTTACGTTAGTCGTAGGTCGTTCATCGTTTGTCGTACGGGATGAAAAATATCAACCTATCACGATGAACGATGAACTACGAACGAAAAACTTTTAAGTCTAAAGGATTTTGCATGATAGCAGAAGCTTCATGCGACAGTCCCTTTTAGTAGTTAGTGGTTAGCGGATGGTTTTAAATTTAAGGCACAGCGGGCCGCCTACGAACAATGAGCCACGAATCACGAGCCACTAAATCCAGCTTATTTCCCGCAATAGGCGATGACTTCGACTTCTACGAAGACGTCTTTCGGGAGGCGGCTGATTTCGACGCACGAACGGGCCGGCAGGTTCTTCTGAAAGTATTTGCCATAGACTTCGTTGACGGCGCCGAAGAAGTTGATGTCCGTCAGGTAAACCGTCGTCTTGACGACATCATCGTAAGAGAGGCCGGCTTCTTCGAGGATAGCGCCGACGTTCTTCATGCACTGTTCAGCCTGTTCGACGACACCGCCGGAAACGATCTTGCCTTTTTCCGGGTTGATGGCGATCTGACCGGATGCGAAGAGGAAATCACCGGCTTTGATAGCCTGGGAATACGGGCCTACTGCGCCCGGAGCTTTGGTCGTGCTGATAACATTAACTGCATGATAGATGCATCTCCTTAATTTTAATCTAACTGTATTATACATCGCAGGCCCAGGGAAGACCATAGACCTGCAACAGATAATCACGATTCCGATTCGGTTTTGGCGACAGTCGTCGCGCCTTCTCCAGCCCCTTCGATGAGGTGCCCTTCTTTATCATACTGTTTCTTGTTCAGACCACAGGCGAACCAGGCGATGACGACGGCGGCGATGTAGACCCACGACGAGAAAATGGACATGCGCGTATCAGGATTGTAGATCATGCCGATAGTGACGAGAATCAGGAAGATGATGCAGAAGTAATTGGAATAGGGGTAGAGCGGCGATTTGAAAGGATGTTTCGCCATGACTTCCGGTCCCCAGGCTTTGCGGAAATCTGGCATAGGCCAGGACGAACCAGGCGACCATGCCCGGAAAAACGGAGGCACTGTATAAATAGAGGAACAATTTGGAGTCCGGAATGAGATAGTTGAGGATGACGCCGATAGCCAGGACAACGATGGTGACGGCAATACTGTTGCGCGGCACGCCGGTCGGTGACAATTTGGCGAAAATCTTCGGCGCCTGGCCGTTCTGGGCCAGCGTATAGAGCATACGGCCTGAGCTGTACATGCCGCTGTTGCAGCCGGACAGGGCCGCCGTGAGGACGACGAAGTTGATAATGCCTGCCGCTGCCGAGATGCCGACTTTGGCAAAGGTCATGACGAAGGGACTGCCGATATAGCTGACTTCATTCCAGGGATAGATACAGAGGATGATGAAAATCGAGCCGATGTAGAAGATGAGGATACGCCAGACGATATTGTTGACGGCCTTCTTCAAAGTATGTTTCGGGTCCTGGCTTCGCCGGCCGTGATGCCGATGAGTTCGACGCCCTGGAAGGACGCGGCGACGACGCACATGGCCGCCAGCATACCGCCCCAGCCGTTAGGCATGAAGCCGCCGTTGACCCAGAGGTTGCTGATGCCGACGGGGACGCCGCCGTTGCCGAAGCCAAAGAGGATGACCGCCGCCCCGACGATGAGCATGACGATGATGGTGACGACTTTGATCAGGGCGAACCAGAATTCAAATTCGCCGTAATATTTAACGGCCGCCATATTCGCCGCAGCGACGATGGCCATGCCGGCCAGGGCCGATATCCATTGCGGCAGCAATGGGAACCAGTAGTGGACATAGATGCCGACGGCTGTGATTTCCGACAGGCCGACGACGACCCACAAGAACCAATAGGAGCAGGCAGTGAGGTAGCCGACGAAAGGACTGATGTACTTATGCCCATACGTGGCAAAGGAGCCCGTAACCGGTTCCTGATAAAGCATTTCCCCCATGATGCGCATGATGAAAAACATGACGACGCCCGTTACGGCATAACAGAGCAATACCGACGGTCCCGCCATCTGAATGGTGTTGGCCGACCCCATGAACAAGCCGACACCAATCGTCCCCCCAAGAGCGATCATCTCTACGTGACGCGGCTTCAGGCCGCGTTCCATTTTCTGCTGTTCCATGATCAGGCCTCCACTACTTCAAGGTAACAAAATAATGATGGTCTTTGAGCATGGTCATCAATTTTTCAACGTGTTTTTCGTTAGCCGTTTCCAGTTCCAGTGAAACAGCGGTCATGCCCATGTCGATGCCGTGCTGGCTGCGTTCATGGGTGATGGAAAGGACGTTGGCATTGGTGCCGGCAATAAGGGTCAGGAGCTTGACCAGTTCGCCCGGTACGTCGGGGATGACGGTCTGGAAGAAGATCTTGCGCTGGGACTTGATCAGGCCCTGGTTGATGACGCGGGTCATATTATTGACGTCGATGTTGCCGCCGCTGACGAGGGCTGCGACTTTCTTGTTGCGGATGCCGGAAATCTTGCCGCTCATGAGGGCTGCTACCGGTACGGCACCGGCCCCTTCGGCAACGGTCTTGCCCCGTTCGAGGAGGAGCAGGATGGCGCTGGCGATTTCCGATTCATCGACAGTAACGATTTCATCGACGTATTTCTTGCAGATATCAAAGGTCAGGTCGCCCGGTGTCTTGACGGCGATGCCATCGGCCAGGGTAGCCTTGCCGTTGTAGGTGATGACCTGCCCCTTTTCGACGGATTCCTTCATGGACGGCATATTTTCCGTCTGGACGCCGATGACTTTAATCTTCGGATTGACGCTCTTGGCTGCTACGGCCAGGCCGGAAATGAGGCCGCCGCCGCCAATCGGTGCGACGATGGCGTCGACTTCAGGCAGCTGTTCGATGATTTCCAGGGCAATCGTCCCCTGGCCGGCGATGACTTCCGGGTCATTGAAGGGATGGACGAAGGTGTAGCCGTGTTCCGTCGTCAATTCAACGGCTTTGGCAGCGGCTTCGTCAAAGAAGTCCCCGTAGAGGACGACGTTGGCACCGTAGCCGCGGGTTGCCGTAATCTTGCTCAAGGGAGCGTGTTTCGGCATGCAGATGACGGACTGGCAGCCGTATTCGCTGGCTGCCAGGGCAACGCCCTGGGCATGGTTGCCGGCCGAAGCGGCGATGACGCCTTTTTCCCGTTCTTCCGGTGTCAGGGATGCGACTTTGTTATAGGCACCGCGCAGTTTAAAGGAGCCTGTCCGCTGGAGGTTTTCCAGCTTCAAATAGACTTCGCAGCCAGCCAGATCGCTGACGGAATTGCTGTACGATAAGCCTGTCTTCTGGGCGACGCCTTCAAGCGTTCCTGGGCATCTTTGATCATTTGTAAGGTTACTTTTTCTTCACTCATGGTATGTGCTGCTAAATAGCAGCGTCCCTCCTTCGTTAGTTAGAATAAATACGGTTTGCTTATGCCTTTACTATACGCCTTTATCTGTCCATTGTCAATAGAGTATTCGCGTATTTATCTATTGTAAAGAGACTCATGTTTACTGAACCAGAAATCATCATTGCTTATTTTGCATGAGTAGGTATCGAGCGATGCGAAAGGAAGAAGCTTCCTTTATGGCAGTTTCTTCGTGACTCGTAATCAGCAGTCAGCAGTTAGCAGTCAGCCGTCAGCCGTTAGTAACTCGTAAGCACTTTGCTAATCACTAGCCACGAACAACGAACAACAAAAGGTCCTGTCGCATATGCGACAGGACCTTTTCGTATGGTGACCCCTACGGGATTTGAACCCATGTTCTCGCCGTGAAAGGGCGATGTCTTAGACCGCTTGACCAAGGGGCCATGGCTCCTCAAGTAGGACTCGAACCTACGACAAATCGGTTAACAGCCGATTGCTCTACCAACTGAGCTATTGAGGAATATCACTTCAAGCTCGTTCCGAATCGGAACAATTAATATTATACTTGAAGAGATAGAAAAATGCAAGTCTTTTTTACGAATTTTTTGATGACTTTCTCCGGCCCTGCCCAGGAAATGGAAATAGGCCGTAAAGCAATATACGGCAGCGACTAAGCCGATGCTGCGCCGGCATAGCCGATATACGGCAGCAGACCATGGGCCGTGACCTGCCCGCCGATCCAGGTCCCGCCGCCGATACCGACGTTGAAGATTCCCGAAAAGATGGACATGGCCACCGGGGCTGCCCCCATCGGGACGTGGCGGATGAGTTCGGCCTGGAAGGTGACGTTGAACAGCGTCGACGCACAGCCGACGACCAGGCAGGCGGCGACCATCGTCCTGCCTGCCCGCAGCAGCCTGCCACAGGAGGAACGGGATGACCAGGCCCAACAGACCGGCCCGGATAACGCCATAGCGGAAATGATTGTAAAACCGGGAAAAGACGAAACTCCCCAGGAGGCCGCTGACGCCGAGGAGCATGAGCGTCGACGTGATGCCCTGGTCGCTAAAGGCCGCAACAGTCTTGAGAAAGGGCTCGATATAGCTGTACGCTGTGAAATAGGCCGTCGCAAACAGGACGGACAGGACATAGACGCTGATGACGACGGGATTCTTGAGCAGCTTGGGCAAGTCGTCGCGGGAAAAAGAGGCGTCGCTGGCCAGCTTGGGAAAGACAAAAGCCAAATAGATGAGCACGGCCAGGGCCGTTACCGTAATGACCAGAAAAGTCATGCGCCAGCCGGCATAGAGGCCGATGCCCCGTCCCAGGGGCAGGCCGAAGATCATGGCGACAGCCGAGCCAGTGACGATCATGCTCAAGGCCAGGGCCGATGAGTCCGCGTGACCAGGCGCGTCGCCATCGGGGCCGCAATGGACCAGAAAATAGAATGGGCGCAGGCGACGCCGATGCGGGCTGCCATGAGCATGGGAAAATTCAGGGCCAGCCCCGAGGCCAGCTGTCCCAGGACAAAGAGCCCCATCGTCCCCAGCAGGAGGCGCCGCATCTCCATCTGGCAGACGAGGAGCATGAGCGGCAGGGACAGCAGGGCCACGACCCAAGCGTAGACAGTGATCATAATGCCCGTCTGGGACTCGGTCATCGCGAAGGACTGAGAAATGTCCATGAGCAGGCCGATAGGCATGAATTCCGACGTATTGAAGATGAACGCCGACACAGTCAGGCCCAGGAGGGGCAATACATATTTCAGGGGAATAGCGTGAAACATGATTCATTCTTCCTTTGCATAGATTTAGAACGATTCCATCGTACGCTGTCCCCGGGAAAAAGTCAAGAGGGCAAAAAAGGCTTGTCGTTAATACGACAAGCCTTTTTAAATTGTTAGTGGCTAGCAGATGGCTTTAAATTTAAAGGCCGTCTCTGCAAACTACACACTACAACCTAATCTTACATCATGCCGGGCATACCGCCGCCCATGCCAGCCGGGGCTGCCGGAGCTGCCGGAGCCGGTTCCGGTTTATCAGCAACCAGGGTTTCCGTCGTGAGGACGAGGGCTGCGATGGAAGCTGCGTTCTGGAGAGCTGTAACGGGTTACTTTAGCCGGGTCGACGATACCAGCTTTGACCATGTCGACGTATTCTTCTTTGAGGGCGTTGAAGCTACGCCGTCTTCGGAAGCTTTGACTTTAGCAACGATGACCGAGCCTTCGAGGCCAGCGTTTTCAGCGATCTGGCGGAGCGGAGCTCGATAGCGCGTTTAACCAGGTTGATACCGGTCTGTACGTCGCCGTCTTCGTCGAATTCGTCGAGAGCCGGGAGAATGTCGATGAGGGTCGTGCCACCGCCGGCTACGATACCTTCTTCAACAGCTGCACGCGTAGCGTTGAGGGCATCTTCGAGGCGATATTTCTTATCTTTCAATTCGACTTCCGTAGCAGCGCCGACTTCGATGACAGCTACGCCGCCGGACATCTTAGCCAAACGTTCCTGCAATTTTTCTTTATCGAAATCAGACGTCGTTTCCGCAATCTGAGCTTTGATCTGAGCGACACGGTCTTTGATGGCCTGGGGATCGCCGTGGCCTTCGACGATAGTCGTTTCATCTTTGGTTACGCGGACCTGACGGGCAGTGCCGAGGTCTTCCATGGTAACGCTGTCGAGTTTACGGCCGACATCTTCCGTGATGACCGTAGCACCCGTGAGGGTTGCGATATCCTGGAGCATTGCTTTGCGGCGGTCGCCGAAGCCCGGAGCTTTGACAGCGACGGCTTTGAAGGTGCCACGGAGTTTGTTGACGACCAAGGTAGCCAGTGCTTCGCCTTCGACATCTTCAGCGATGATGAGGAGTTCTTTACCAGCCTGGACGACTTTTTCCAGAACCGGGAGCATTTCCTGGATAGAAGCGATCTTGCGGTCCGTAATGAGGATGTACGGTTCGCTCATGACAGCTCCATTTTATCCGGGTCCGTTACCATGTACGGGGAAATGTAGCCGCGGTCGAACTGCATGCCTTCGACGACGGAGAGCTGTGTGCCCATGGTCTTCGATTCTTCGACAGTGATGACACCGTCTTTGCCGACTTTTTCCATAGCGTCAGCGATGAGGCCGCCGACTTCTTCGTCACCTGCCGAAATGGAAGCGACCTGAGCGATGGAACCTTGTCGGATACGGCGATGGAACGTTTCTTGATTTCTTCGACGAGTTTAGCGACGGCTTTTTCGATACCGCGTTTGAGGATCATCGGGTTAGCGCCGGCTGCGACGTTGCGCATGCCTTCCTGAATCATGGCCTGGGCAGGATAGTAGCTGTCGTCGTGCCGTCACCAGCGACGTCGTTGGTCTTGGTTGCGACTTCTTTGACGAGCTGGGCACCCATGTTTTCAAAGGGGTCTTCCAATTCGATATCGCGGGCAATGGTGACACCATCGTTGGTAATGGTCGGAGCACCGAATTTCTTGTCGAGAACGACGTTGCGGCCTTTAGGCCCTAAGGTAACTTTTACGGCATTTGCCAAAGCGTCTACGCCTTTGCCGAGAGCGCGGCGTGCATCTTCGTTGAACAAAATCTGTTTAGCCATGTTGAACACACTCCTATGTGAAAGTTAAGTATTTTTTAGTTTGATTCGAAATGATTTATTAGATGATAGCCAAGATGTCGCGTTCGCTGACGATTAAATATTTAGTGCCTTCGAACTTGACTTCTGTGCCGGCATATTTGGAGAAAATAATCTTGTCGCCTACTTTGACATCCAAAGCAACGCGTTTACCGTCGTCCTGCAGTTTGCCCGGACCTACGGCTACGACTTCACCCTGGCTCGGTTTTTCTTTAGCAGTGTCCGGTAAAAAAATACCGCTTGCAGTTTTTTCTTCCTGTTCTAATACACGGATAACTACGCGATCTCCTAACGGTTTTAACATTTTATATTCCTCCTTAAAAGTAAGTTGCTACTCTTTATTAGCACTCCATACTTCCGAGTGCTAACTTACAATATATATATTAGCCATTAAAGGTAAAAAAGTCAAGGCTTTCACCCTGACTTTTTCATCAAACGTTTTATTTTTTTTGACTTTTTATCTTTTCCGCACTGGCAATGACCGCCTCGGCCACGGCTTTCAAGGATTTCCGGTTCTTCATGCTGTACTGCTGCAGCCGTCGGTAGGCTTCGTGTTCCGGTATATGATAGAGGTCCATGAGGCAGCCTTGGCCCGGTCGACGGCTTTGCGCGTCTCGATGCGTTCGTTCATGTCATCGAGCTGCTGTGCCACTTCGCGCTGGTGGCGGAACTGGGAAATGGCGATTTCGATGGCCGGGAAGAGATTGACCGGACTGACCGGTTTGACCAGATAGCCCAGGACGCCGGAGTCCTTGGCCTTGTCGACGATATCCTGCTGGCTGTACGCCGTGAGCAGCAGGACCGGTGCCAGCCCTTCGTGGCCGATCATGCGGGCCGCGTGGATGCCGTCCAGGCGGGGCATCTTGATGTCCAGGAGGACGATGTCCGGCTTTTCTTTGCGCACTAAATCGAGTGCCTCGACGCCATCGGCGGCTTCTCCGACGACGGTATGGCCGGCATCTTCCAGCATTTCACATAAATCCATACGGATGATCGATTCATCATCCCCTATTACAACGCGATATCCCATTGGTTATTCTCCCCTCTCTGGTAACGGAAAATGGATGGTGACGACGGTCCCTTCAGGCACGCCGTCATCGAAATCAATCGTCCCCTGCATATCTTTTTCAATGAGCGTGCGCACGATGCCATGCCCAGATGTTTGCGCCCCGTATCGACGGGTGCGTGGGACATGCCGACGCCGTCATCACAGACGATGATGACCCCGTCCGGCCCGTCGCGGCGGATGGTGACGGCCAGGAGGCCTTCCCGTCGGCCTTCAAAGCGTGGATGATGGCATTGGTAATGAGTTCGTTCAGGACCAGGGCCAGGGATGTCGCCGCATCAGACGGCATGGGCAGGGTGTCGCCGGAAAACTTCGTCTCCACGTGGCAATCCTTGCTGACCAGGCTGTGCGCCAGGAGGCCCAGCAGTTTCTGGGCGACGTCGGAAATGTCGATGTTCTCTTCATCGTGATGGGACAATGTCTCGTGGACCAGGGAAATGCTGAGGATCCGGTTCAGGCTCTCGTTGAGGACATCCCGCGCTTCGTCACTCGTCGTGCGCCGCATCTGCATGCGCAGGAGGCTGGCAATGGTCTGCAGGTTGTTCTTGACGCGGTGGTGGATTTCCTTGATGACCGACGTCTTGACCATGAGCTCTTCTTCCTTGCGATGCAGTTCCGTCCGCTCAGTCAGGATGGAAATGACCCGGCGCACTTTGCCGCGCTGCAGGATAGGGATGACCCGGCGGGAGACGACGGCATCGCCTAAGGTCACGTCATCGGCCAATCCCTCGGCCTGGGACAGGGCTTTCTTGGCACCGGTCAGGTCGAGGCGTGTATTATAGATATTGGTCCCCGTAATGGCCCCGCGCTGGCCGCACATGTGCAGGATGCTGTCGGCCATATCGTCGGCATAGATGACGACGCCGTTGCAGTTGACCAGGACGACGCCATCCTGGATGGACAGGGGCCGGTACATGGAATGGAAATCCATGGGCACCTGCAAGGACAAGAAGGCTGTTTCCGTCAAAATCTCCCGATTGTCTTCGACTGTGCCGACAAAGGAAATGACGGCAATCGTCCCGCCGCCGTTATCGACGAAGGGATAAGCCACGATGGGCGCCATGCGGCCGTATTCGATTTCTTTCTCACCGCGCATGGCTGTTCCCGCCTGAAAGACCTGATAATTAAGCGGTTCTTCATAACGGGAAAAGGCAGCGCCAGGATCAGTCGTTTCCGTCTGCCTCCCCTTCTGCAGGAGCGGCGTCCGGTGCGCGGCCAGGACCAGCGTCCCCGCTTCCCGCCCGGCACATAGACGAAGAGTTCCCGGTGCGACAAATCGCTGGCGAACTGCAAGAGTTCTTCACTGTTCTGTAAAATATGGATCTGCACGGGCGACAAGGTGCTCCTTGTCCGGCAGACCGCTTCGAGTGTAGCCATAGAAGATTCCCCCATCTCTTCTCAGGATTAGTCCGATGTAATCGGCAGGGCCGGCTTGGCGTTGAGGGTCAAGTCGGCAAAGCGGCCGTCCAGGGCCATATAATATGCCCGGCAGCCAATCATGGCGCCGTTGTCGGTGCAGAGTATCGGTTCCGGCCGGTAGAAGGCATAGCCCTTGTCGGCACAGACCGCACTCATGGCCGCAGCCAGGCCGCTGTTGGCCGAGACGCCGCCGGCGACGGCGATTTTCCTGGCTCCGCAGTAGGCCGCGGCATCCATGGTCTTTTCGACGAGCGTTTCGACGACGGTCTTCTGGAAGCTGGCCGCCACGTCGGCGGCATTATAGGACTGGCCCCGCTGTTCCTGTGTGTGCAGGTAGTTGAGGACTGCCGATTTGAGGCCGCTGAAGCTGAACTCGAAATTGTGCTTTTCATGGAGGGCCTTGGGAAAGGCGATGGCGTCGGGATCGCCTTCTTTGGCCAGTTTGTCGATCTGCGGACCGCCCGGATAGGGATAGCCCATGACGCGGGCGATCTTGTCGAAGGCTTCGCCGGCGGCATCGTCGCGGGTCTGGCCCATGAGTTTGAACGAATTATAGCCATTGATCTGGACCAGCTGGGTATGGCCGCCGGACACGACGAGAGCCAGGAACGGCGGTTCCAAATCAGGATGGCTGAGGAAGTTGGCAAAGATATGGCCTTCCATGTGGTTGACGCCGACCAGGGGCTTATCGGCAGCAAAGCTGATAGCCTTGGCCGCTGCGACGCCGACCAGCAGGGCCCCGACCAGGCCGGGACCGTAAGTGACACCGATATGGTCGATATCTGCCAAGGTGACGCCAGACGTATCAAGGGCTTCCTTGATGATGGGCATGACGTATTCGATGTGCTGGCGCGACGCGATTTCCGGTACGACGCCGCCGAATTTCCGGTGGATCGGCACCTGTGTCGATATGATGTTGGAGCAGATGTGGCGGCCATCTTTGAGGACAGCAGCCGACGTTTCGTCACAACTCGTTTCTAAAGCTAAGGTATACATAGATTTCATCCTTTTTTCTATAGTGAATGGCCGAGCCATTGATACTTCTCTTTTTGACAATGCATGATACACGCATCTTCCACAGGCTGGGAATAATAGTCCTTGCGGACGGCAAGGGCTTCATAGCCCAGCTTGCGGTACAGGCCCTGGGCCGGCGCATTGGATTGGCGGACTTCCAGGAAGAAACTCGTGCAGCCTTCCCGGAAGAGGGCTTCCATGGCCGTTCGCAGGAGAATCTCGCCATAGCCCAGGCCCCGTGCTGACGGATGGATGGCGATGTTGGCCAGCTGGCTTCATCGGCGATGAGCCAGACGTCGGCATAACCGGCGACGCTCCCGTCTTCCTTTTCCAGGACATAATAGCGGGCTACGGGATTGTCCAGTTCCGCTGCCAGGGACTGATGGGACCAGGGCACGGAAAAGGACGCCTCTTCGATGGCGATGATATCCGGCAGGTCCTCCCGGCAGGCCTGACGGACCGTTACTGACATGGGGCACCGCCGTGGCGTTTTTCCCAGAGCACTTCGGCTTCGCTGCGGCGCAGGTACGACGGCGTCAGGGTCATGCAGTCGTCGTAGTCACCGGCGGCAAAACGGACATTGGCTACCAGGGCGACGCTGCCGGCACGGGGAATGACCATCGTCGGCGGCGCATGCGGAACAAGGGGCTCCGGCCTTCGATATCCCGGCGCCCTTTGAGGGAGCCGTCACCGCAGAAGACGACGGGCTGGCCTTCCCTTTCCAGGGTATCCAGGACTTCCGTCCGCGGCGCGATGTAGATTTCTTTTTCCGTCGTCAGCTTCGTCCGGTCCCAGCGATAGACACCGGCATAGACATTGCCTTTCTGGGCGTCGATGAGGGTGCAGATGCGGTCAGAGACGCGACGAAGTTCCAGGCCAGGCTGACCGGCGTCGTGACGCGACGATAGCACGTTCCAGGCAAAGGACAGGCCTTTGGCCGTGGCCAGGCCGATGCGCAGGCCCGTAAAGGAACCGGGGCCGACGGCAACGGCGACGCCGTCGATCTGGCTTTTCTTGACCGACGCCTTGTCGAGCATGTCGGCAATATGGGGCATGAGCTGTTCCGAATGGGTCAGCCGTGCCTGGATGGTGAGTTCAGCCCGCAGCGTGTCGTCATGGAGCAAGGCGATACTCGATACGAGGCTCGATGTTTCAATGGCTAAGAGCATATTTTTTTACCTCATTTTCTACAGCTTGCCAACGGCTGCCGTGGAAGTCAAAATGGAACAGGCGGTCCGTGGGACTCGTCTTTTCGATGGTGACGACAGCCGCATCGTCAGGCAGGCGGTCCGGGAATTTTTCCGACCATTCGATGACGGTCACGCCGCTTTCGAGATAGTCGTCGAATCCCAGATCGTCTAATTCATATTCCTCTTCCAAGCGATAAAAGTCGAAATGCTGGAGAGGAATGGTATTTTCATAATAATTCAGGATGGTAAAGGTCGGACTGACGACGACGTCGTCAATGCCCATGCCCTGGGCGATGCCCTGGACGAAATGGGTCTTGCCGGCGCCGAGGTCGCCGCGCAGGGCCAGGACATCGCCGTCGCTGAGGACCGGCCCCAGGCTTTGCCCAAAGCGATGGTGTCCGCTTCTGAATGAGTTGCTACATCAAAGCTCATGATATCCTCCTCCTAAAAATGGGTCCAGCCCGTCGGCGGCAGGACCTGTTCGCCCCCATCGTGGCGGAGCAGGACCCGGCCCGGCCCTGGCGGACCGTCCCGATAGGCGTCACAGCCGGATAGACGGCCTGCAAAGCCTGGAAATCGTCCGGCGCCATGGTAAAGACCAGTTCATAGTCTTCGCCGCCGTTAAAGACGAATTTCCAAATATCCTTGCCCGATGCCGCAGCCCAGGCTTTCAGCTCAGCGCTCGTCGGAACCTGGTCCCGGTCGATGACCAGTTCGACGCCGCTGGCCTTGGCAATTTCATTGGATTCACTGGCCAGGCCGTCGCTGATGTCGTTCAGGCTGTGGCAATGATGCTGTACCAGTAAGCGTCCCAGGGAAATCTGCGGTTCCGGATACTGGTGGGCTTTCTTCAAATGTTCATATCCGTCCTGTCCGGCCAGGAGGACGTCGAGGCCGCCTGCCGAATCGCCGATCGTATGGGATACGGCGATGACGTCGCCGGCCTGGGCTCCGCTGCGCAGCAGGGCCTTCCCGCTTCGATTTCGCCAAAGGCAGCGACAGTGATGACGACGCCTTCTTTGGACATGACCGTATCGCCGCCGAGGATATTGACTTCATACGTGCGGCAAATATCCTTGATGCCGCGGTACATGTCAATGACGTCATCGACGTCCATCTGCGGTGCCAGGGCTGTCGACAGGACGATATGGGTCGGCACGGCCCCCATGGCGGCGATGTCGCTGAGGTTCGAGGCTACGGCCTTGAAGCCGACGTCATGCCAGGTCGCCGTCTGACCGATGATGAAATGACTGTTCTGGACCATCGTGTCGATGACAGCCACCTGCTGCCAGCCCGGCGTCGTCGTGTAGACGGCACCGTCATCGCCGATGCCGACGGCGACGTTTTCCGGATGGAAGAGGGTATGCTCTTTAATAGCATCGATGAATCCGAATTCACCGATATCTGAAATCTTCGTCATCTCCGAGCTCCCCTATTCTTCATAATCAATGTGGTTGTCTTCACACCACTTCTTGGCGATTTTGCGGAATTCCATGCGCTGGAAGGTATACCAGAACTGGACCAGGCCCATGTCCTTCAATTCCCGTTCCAGCTGGGAAACGGTCTTGCCCGCTTCGATGGACTGCTGAAAAGTCGCCCGCTGCTTCGGGTCTTTCATCATGGGGACGAAGCCCTTGATCATTTCCGGCAGATCCAGGTCGGCCTGGGTCGGCAGCTTGATATACGCATCGGGATTGGCTGTGACTTCATTTTCTGCCTTGTCGTCACCGGGGATTTCCGTGACCAAGCCATATGGCCGTCATTTTTATTTAAATAGAACTTGAGATAGGGATTATTCAGTTCAAAGGCTTTCAATAATTCCTCGAGCTGTACTGTCATAGCTTACACTTCCTTTTCACAATTTGCGATGTCTCTATTATAGCATGGATAGGGCCGGGCCTAAAGTGGGTAAAAGGTTGTCGCACGACGACAAGCCCTTTTAAGTGGCTAGTGGCTAGTTGTTAGGGGTTAGCTAAAGAAAAAAGGACTGCCACAAAATGTGACAGTCCTTTGATGTGGTGACCCGGTAGGATTCGAACCCTAGACCTACTGATTCGTAGTCAGTCACTCTATCCAGCTGAGCTACCGAGTCATGTGGGAATGAAGGCGGACCTTCATTCCGTTTTTCTGGCAGGGCAGAAGGAATCGAACCCTCAACCAATGGTTTTGGAGACCACTACTCTACCAGTTGAGCTATACCCCTACAAAAATCAGCGGCTTCCTATCCTCCCAGGGGGCCTCCCCCCAAGTACTTTCGGCGTTTGCGGGCTTAACTGCTGTGTTCGGCATGGGAACAGGTGGATCCCCGCAGCTATCGCCACTGAATTATTCGGTT
>ENA-OUNI01000350-OUNI01000350.1-human-gut-metagenome-genome-assembly--contig:-NODE-350-length-21320-cov-4.714528_pt1 | contig 21320 bp, 30 predicted proteins | sample MGYA00242499_ERZ504580 | MGnify/ENA primary metagenome ERZ504580 (study PRJEB26092, sample SAMD00036315) | human gut metagenome | host: Homo sapiens | study: EMG produced TPA metagenomics assembly of... | reverse complement strand
ATTAAACTTATATTTTAGGGTTCAAAACTTATCCAAACTTCCTTTTTCACTGACGGATTCGGAACATATAAGAAGTATCCGGAGCATCTTCAAAAAATTTTATAAATGGATTTACCTTTCCCAATACCTAAATCATGATACTCTCTTGGAGCCTTTCTTACCAGTTCCGAAAAATGATAGTTTGTATTTCTGATCCACTTCAATCCATCACCCTCAAAAACAGGATACCATGCAATACCTTTATGACGACGAATCTCAGCATATTCAAAACCATATTCACGGTCACACCATGCACCAAACACAAGAGATTCATCTGCATTCGTACTAATGGTAGCATGTACCAATATGGAGGGACCACCACCACATCGCCAGGCTGTGCATAAACAGCATAACACCTCCCCGGTTCATCTGTAGCCGACTCTTGCATGTAAATGACCGCCTCTCCATTCCATATCTCATAAACCTCTGGAGTGGACCATTGACTAAAAGGTGAGACCTTATGAATATGTCCCTGACTGCGAATGGGTTCCATTCCCAAACTTCCTTTGGCATAAGCCACTACTCCAAAAAGCAAATGCTGTTTTTGCAAAAGCGCTTTATGAACAGTCTTACCCACATCCATAGCTATAGAATAGACAATATCCGGTCCTTCACATTTCGGATCCAACAAACTAGACCGGATATCATCCAACCACCGGTTTTCTACTGTCGGGCCAAAAACGTCCTTACCATAAATAAACCTAACGGATTTTCTGTTATCCCTATATCAATCCCCTTATCAAAATTATCTTTATGCATGATGTCTTACAAAAGCTTTAATTGTTCCACATTCCATTCCTTCAGACTCCCCATAAGGTTTTATTGTATATTCCTTTATGGCAGCAGGAATAATAAAGTTTCCGCATAATGGACAACAAAACGGAGAAAATTGTCCTATAGGACTTTCCACTATCACCGAACGTCCCTCAATCAGATTCAGAACATTAACACCCGACTCATTCTTATGCAAAACTTTGTCCGTGAACCAATGTCTTCTTGTTTCTATAAATTCCCATTCATGAAGTCCCGTCTTTTCTTCACGCCAAGAATCTCCTTCACCAATAACAGAGACCTTGTTTATCAGTTCTTCTTTCACCCAAGACTCCGTTCTATTCCATTGTATCACATTAGCCCATGAGCTATATTAATCGGACGCGGTCTGCCATCCAGTCCCATCCGTCCCCAATCCCACAACTTAAATGTAAAGATGTATGGGGTTGCACTAATCTCAAGTACCATGCTATTCCTTCCCGAACAATGTACCGTACCAGCCGGAATTAAAAAATGATCATGCTTCTTTGCCGGATAAATACCTACATACTTCTCCACTTCAAATTCACCAGTCCTTTGCGATTTTTCCAATTCATCAAGCATCTCCTCCGGTTTAATATTATCCTTCAAACCCAAATATACAGTTGCCCCCTCCTTAGCATCCAAAATATAGTAGCTCTCATCCTGCGTATAATGCATCCCAAATTTCTGTTGTATATATTCAGTCAAAGGATGAACTTGTAAGCTTAGATTGCCGCCTTCTATCGTATCAAGAAAGTCAAACCGTATTGGAAACTCATCACCAAACCTGCCATACACAGCATCACCCAATAACTGTCGGGGATAAGCAAAAATCAAATCAATTGACGGTATTTCCACTTTCTCATCCCCAAAGGCCAACAACAGACTGTTTTCTTCAGGTACACAGTCAAAACACCAAGCATAATTAGGCATCGTCCGTTCTAAATCGCAAACATCTTTCATCCACTGTCCTCCCCAAGGCCCCGGATCAAAAAGGGAACTACACGAAACGGACCATTTACCGCTTTCTCCAATCCCTCAAACATCGCTTTGCCTGTAATCATCTTAGGATGATTGCGCCGGTTCGTATCCAAAACATAATCCACCTTTGCCATCAGCATCTTTTTGTGCCTATCGCATATTCTCCAATCTACGAAAAAAGCTCTTTTATACTGCAAGGAGGTTCGTTCTTCTTTATTGTTGACACCTATATTTGATATTTCATTTTTACGGAATCTGGACTGTATCTCCCATCTTCCATATCGGCATAAATCAACAAATCAGGATGTTCACAAAGATAGGCCGCACCAACCCCATAGACTATTACAATACCAGACTGCAAATCTTCTATCTGTTGCCGGATACCAGTAACTTTATCGAAATCAAAAAAACATTCCATTGTATACCGGGTCAGATAGCCGAATAATTCATCATCGGTAATATCAGGATAGAAAAAATCATTGATTTTCTCTTCCGGCAACATCGCACTATCTGTATGAACAAATAAAGCATTATTGAACCTACCGGCAAAAGCATTACGTATATCATTCTCAAACACTCCTTGATAGCACTCAATCGCAACCACTTTCAACGGCTTCCTCCAGTACCTTCAAACGTTCACTGATACTATCGGTAATGGCAAACCAACCGGAAATACAGTCATCCGAATTATAGGACACCTGCACAAAAGGATATTTATCGTAATTAGCAGAATACTTCATCTTTTATCTTTTTTCTTAAACAATATTCCAAACCATACAAAGCTGCATAATCTCCCAAGCTAGAAACTACCACAGATACTTTTGCACTCGGAGTCCAGGCAAACTTTGACACCCGTTCCTCGATATAAGGCACTATCACTTTATGGCTATTCATGATTCCCCCTCCAAGTATCACCACTTCAGGATCATAAGCATGAATAAAATTTATAACAGCAGCTCCCCCATATTTCAATGCATTCATTTCGTACCAATAACGCGTCTCTATTTCCTTGTTCCGCCAATTGAAGATTTCTTTAAAATCATAATTCTGAGATGACATTTTAAACGAAGGAGACAGGCAAGCATGATCCTTTATAATTTTATGAAGGAAGAATGAAGAGGACAAAGCCTCCACACACCCCTTGTTTCCACAAGAGCATAACCTTCCTTTGTAGTCTACTACAAAATGGCCACCCAACGAACCTGCTTGAAAGTGCTTTCCATACATTACCTCACCATTCATAATGACTCCCGATCCTATGCCCGTACCAATAGTCATCATAACAACGCTATCATATCCTCTGCCGCTCCCATATTGCCATTCTCCAATTGCTGCAAGCCGTGCGTCATTATCAATGTAAAAGGGGGCTCCCCAATGTTCATCCGCCCATCTATCCAAATCAAGCTCCACTCCATCATCATATTTTCATTCGTAGATATAATAATGCTTTTTTATTATTTACTAGCCCTGGAAAAGCTATACCCACTCCAAAGAGGCGCTTCACACCATTTGAATTTAGCAGGAAATCAATTGCATTTTCAATCTCCGGCAAACTTGCTGTCATATCCAAATCTTGACGAGAAGGCATTTTTACATAGTCTACCAGTTCTCCATTGCGTAAGAGACCGACTTTTGTAATGGTTCCTCCCAAATCTACAGCTATGATATACTTCATATTCATATTTCTATCAATTGGGGATTGCCATTCACACACTGTAAAGATGCAGAAAACCCGTTCTCCAAAATCACTTGATAATCATGTCCTGCGTCCGAAGGCCAACAAGCAGCGAATGACAGAACAGAATATCCTATATTTGCCACACGATGGGCCACCCCTCCAGGTATATAATGAAGACTACCCGGAAACATCCGCTCACTCCAAACCCTTCGGTCTGATCCATCATAATCAATCTGCCTTCACCTTCCACTCCCCAATAGTACTCCCCACGATTCATATTGGCATGAAAATGTCCTTTGGTCATGAAATACTCATCACCAACCTTACCTGGATAAATTCTCGTGATTCCGAAATAGAGTCCCCCTGGCGTTCCTTCTTCAACCGGCAGATGACAAGTCACCTCATACAATAAAGTATCAGGAGACATCTGTTCATAAGCCTCACAATTATGAAAAACACCTCGTAAATCAGCCAAAGTCTTCAAACTCCTCTTCACATTTTCACCGATCAAAGAATCCTTTATAAAGAGCAAAGGCGACTCATTTGTTCTCTTATCATTCATCAGCATCATACTTTTAAAATCTTATATTGCAAAAGTACGCTGATATGGAACTCGCTCTTTCCTCTATATTTTCCGATAATTATGGTATTTTACCATTATTCGCAGCAAATGGATAAAACCTTGCAAAAAAAGTAGAAAACCAAGGCTCTAACCACCAAATATTCAATGATAAAATAGTAGAATCAAATGGCTTGTTTAGCCTTTACTCCAAACTGCTTTTGGAACTGCGACGGGGACATTCCTGTCACTTTTTTAAATTGGGATATAAAATTAGATAAGTTAGGGAATCCGACTTCCCCACTGATAGTAGAAATCTTCATTTTGTTTTCCAGTAATAGTTTTTTCGAATAACCGATACGCATTTCGTTCAGATATTCTACAAAGGTTTTCTTGGTCCTCTCCTTGAAATAACGGCAAAAAGCTGTCGGGGTCAATCCAACCAAAGTCGAAACTTCTTCCAACCTAATGGAAGTCGCAAAGTTCTTGACGAGAAACTTGTATACCTTATTAAATCTCTCAAAATCTTCTGAATTCAGAATTCGTTAATCCCACTGAGCCAGTAACTCATACTCAGTCGATGTGGCCATCAGCTCAAGAAGTGTTAAAAGATTCGTTACCTTCCGAACCCCTACATCATTCACCGAACTCCTTATAAACCGGGTTATCTCTAATTTCGAATTTCCGGTAAACTTCAGTCCACGCCGTGATCTCTCTATCAAATCACGAATATTATTCATTTCTGGTAATCTGATAAAATTCGGATCAAATATCTCACGTTTAAAGAACAGACAGATACACGTAGCACGCAAACCAGACTCCTTATCAAAATAAGCATCATCATTACGCCATTCATGAGGGAGATTAGGGCCAATCATACATACATCCCCCTCCTCATACTGTTCTATGCAATCCCCGACAAAACGAGTTCCTATACCTCTAGTTATATACATTATCTCTATGGCCGGATGATAATGCCAAGGTACAATGAAGTGCGGCAAGTCTTCTATATAATAATGTATATGACTGTCTATTGGGAATGGCAGATCTTGGTAAAGTGGTTTCATAGTCATCTAAGTCAATAATCACCGTTAATTATAAAAGCGAATATAGATAATTATTTTATCAAAGCAAGCTATTGTATGTTAAAACTCATAGTAACATCAAAATATAAATATCAATCTTATACTCAAACAAACAAATGATATCTTTTGTATCTTTGTCCCCGCATTTTCACAACCACATAAAATTATAATGAAAACAATAGTAAATGTTCCCTCCCGACAGAACACCATGCGCGAACTGCGGGATTATCTGATGATTGCCCTGGGTATGGTCTTATATGGTATCGGCTGGACAGTCTTCCTGCTTCCCAACGATATTACTACCGGTGGCGTACCGGGCATTGCATCCATCGTATATTTTGCCACTGGATTTCCCGTCCAATATACGTACTTCGCCATCAATTTTCTGCTTCTATTGCTTGCCCTACGTGTGTTGGGATGGAAGTTCAGCGTAAAGACAATCTTTGCCGTATTCACCCTGACCTTTTTCCTTTCCATTATCCAGAAACTGACCGAGGGTGTTGTCCTCCTGCACGACCAGCCTTTCATGGCTTGTGTCATCGGTGCCTCCTTCTGCGGTAGCGGCATCGGCATCGCCTTTTCCAACAACGGCAGTACTGGCGGCACGGACATCATTGCCGCCGTAATCAACAAGTACCGCGACATCACGCTGGGCAGAGTCATGTTGATATGTGACCTTATCATCATCTCGTCCAGTTACTTTGTTCTAAAAGATTGGGAAAAGGTGGTGTATGGCTACGTTACTCTATACATATGCAGCTTCGTGCTCGACCAAGTGGTGAACAGTGCCCGCCAGTCCGTACAATTCTTTATTATCAGCGATAAATATGAGGAGATAGCCAAGCACATCCAGGTATATCCTCACAGAGGTGCAACGGTCATCAACGCCTCGGGCTTCTATACGGGAAAAGAGATAAAAATGCTGTTCGTGCTGGCCAAGAAGCGGGAGTCCACCATCATTTTCCGGCTCATAAAAGACATAGACCCCAATGCCTTTGTATCACAAAGTGCAGTCATCGGAGTCTATGGAGAGGGATTCGACAGAATCAAAGTGAAGTAGAGGATTTCTCGAACTTCCCTTGATTCCAAGTATAAACAATAGGACGGCGGACAAACGGTTTCAGTTTCTCCGCCGCTTCTTTACCCATGTAATCGGTCGTGGTAAAAGTGAATGCCAACGTGGCATCCTTCGCAGAAAGGTCCGCTTTCATCAGCAGCATGTCGGCCTGGCGACGGGCATCCTGATACTCATAGACATCCACCGTATCCGCGGCCTCAGCGATAAAATCATCCAGAACGGGCAATGCCGGCAGGTAGGACGAAGCAACCAGCTCCTTCCAGTCTGTCGTATAGAACTTGACATGGCTGTCGCAAGCCGGAGCACAAACCGTAGATACCACACAAACCACTTCGTGCTGTCGTTGACAGGCAAGAGCTTCATCTGCCACGAGCTCTGGGGAGTCATCTTCACATGTATATAATCCGGGGCAAGTTCCGTCATTTCCGATTTACCACCAAAGCTGTTGGTCACCTCAGCTTTCATCTTACTTTCCAGAAAGTCTATAAAATCCGCACGGTTCACGGCACTAAGCAACGGACATATAGAATCCGGCATATTCTTAAAACACGTCTTGGCTTCCTGGGCCTGCAAATACCCCCATCCGATGAAAGCCAAAATCAAAAAAGCACTCAGTTTTCTTATCATAACATTTTAATCATTTCTTCAAGGAAACGGGCATCTGTTTCATCAAAACCGCCCAAATCGTCACTGTCAATATCCAATACTCCCCACACTTCACCGTCCTCACGCTTCAGCGGAACCACGATCTCCGAACGCGACAGCGAGCTGCAGGCTATATGTCCGGGAAATGCATCCACATCGGGCACAACCAACGTCTCGTCTTTATCCCATGCCGTGCCGCAAACACCACGGCCTTTCCTGATGCGCGTACAAGCTATCGGTCCCTGGAAAGGTCCTAACACCAATTCTTCACCCTTCACCAAATAGAAGCCTACCCAAAAGAAATGGAAAGTCTCTTTCAGCGCCGCCGAAACATTCGCCAGATTGGCTATCAAGTCATCTTCACCTGCCAGCAGATTTTTCAGTTGAGGAAGCAAAGCGCGATATTTCTCTGTCTTGCTACCAGCATTTATATATAGGTCTTCTGCCATATATCTCTTGTTTATTTACTCCCCAAATATAGGAAGAACATTCCAATCAACACCAAAATGAGGTCGACAGCCTTGCTTTTTAAATTCTTTTCACGGAAGAAAAGCGCACCGAAAAGGAAGGAAACAACAACGCTTCCACGACGCACCATCGAAACGATGGAAATCATGGAGTCCTCATAGCTCAGGCATAAAAATAGACAAAGTCTGCCGCACAAAGGAAAATGGAGATACAGATAATGGTCCAGTCCCAACGAAACGGGGTACTTTCTTTTCGCTTGGGGTACCACAACAGCAAGATAATGGGGCACATGATAAAGACTTGGTAGACATTATACCACGACTGCACCAGCATCGGATTGAGCTGCTTCATCAGATATTTGTCATACAGCCCACTGACAGCTCCAGCAACGGCAGCCAGCACGATGAAAAGAATCCATTTGTTATGCTTGAAGTCGATTCCCTCCTTCTTGCCCGAACGGCTCAGCATGAAAAAGGATACTATGGCAAGCATCACGCCAATCCATTGATAAAGGTTCAAGCGTTCGCCAAACACAAGCATGGCACCTACAAGCACCATCACGGGGCGCGTCGCATTAATCGGTCCCACGATGGTCAGCGGCAGATGCTTCATCCCGAAATAACCGAATATCCAGGAAGAGAGCACGATAAACGACTTGACAACAATAAACTTATGCACCTCCCACTCCACCACGGGAACATCAAACATCGTACCTCCCAACACCGACGGCGCAAAGGCAGATACCAGAATGAAAGGAAGAAATATCAGGCTCGAGAACAGCGTGTTCAGGAAAAGTACCGGCAGTACGGCATTGTCACGAAGCGACTTCTTCTTGAAGACATCGTAAAATCCCAATAAGGCAGCAGAGAGGAAAGCAAGCAATAACCACATAGAGTTAATTAAAAATTAAGAATTAAAAATTAAAAGGAGGGGGGTACGTTTTTGTAGTGCATCCCTCTTTTATTCTAAAAAAGTAGTTTCCGGATAGGCTACATCCACTAGAAACAATGCATTTCCGGGAACGGAGGTTCCTGCCTGACAACGGTCCTTCTGTTCGATGACGCGTCGGAAACCCTCAACAGAAAGTTTTCCGCGACCCACTTCGAGCAAAGTACCGACAATGGCGCGTACCATGTTCCGCAGGAACCGGTCGGCCTGGATGGTGAACACCCAGGTCACATCGTCTACCCGGGTCCAGGCGGCATGCATAATCTTGCAATTATTGGTTTTGACATCCGTATGAAGTTTGCTGAAGCTGGTAAAGTCCGTATAGTCAAACAAGGTTTGGGCAGCCTCATTCATCCGTTCAAAGTCCGGTGTTTGGAACAGACGGCAACGGTATTGACGATTGAAAGGCATCTTGGCAGTAGTGACGTAATACTTATACATCCGCGCCGTAGCATCAAAGCGGGCATGTGCATCGGGCTTCACGGCCCGCAAGCGGTATACGGAAATATCGGGAGGAAGCAGACGATTCAGCTTATCCGTCATAAAAACAGTGTCCAGAGGAGAATCACTGTCAAAGTGAGCTACCATCAGTGAGGCATGCACCCCGGCATCGGTACGCCCCGCTCCCACGACTTCCACCTCGCGACGCAGCAAGGTACTCAGCGCCTTCATCAAACACTCCTGCACACTCGCTCCATTCGGCTGGATTTGCCAGCGTGATAAGCGGTGCCATCATAAGCCAGGTATATAAAATATCGTTGCACGGTCTTTTTTGTGTGCAAAGATAGTGCAAACTTAAGAAGGTTTGAATTATCTTTGCAAGGTTTTCACCACAGATTACACAGATTAACGCAGATTTTTCACAGACATAGTACATTTATAAGATGAGATATTCTTCCAGAATCCTACCTATACTGATAATTGTCGCAGCTGCCGCAACATTCACCTTTGCCGGCTGTAAGAAGAAGGACATGTCGCTCAAGTTGAACGAACCGCGCAACATTCGGGGCGTTGTCAGCTACAAACGTTCTTTCGGAGACTTGAACGAGAAACATCTCAATGTAGCCCAAGCCATCGGCATACGTGCGCTTTCCTCCCGCGAGGAAGCAGAAAAGATGAAGGAGCAACTGCAACCTATCACGACGAACGAGCTCTATGCCGTGGATTCACTGACGCATTCCATCCCTTATCTCATTCCGGGCGCCGCCAGCCTGCTGGACACCATCGGACACAACTTCCTTGATTCACTGACCGCCAAGGGGCTGAATCCAAACAAGATAATTGTGACTTCCGTACTCCGCACCCAAGACGACGTAAAACGCCTGCGCCGCCGTAACGGCAATGCTTCTCCAAACTCGGCACATTTTTACGGAACGACATTCGATGTCAGTTGGAAGCGCTTTCAGAAAATAGAAGACGAGGATGGACGTCCTTTGCAGGATGTCAGCGCAGATACCTTAAAACTGGTCCTTTCGGAAGTGCTCCGTGACCTGCGGAAAGCCGACAAATGCTACATCAAGTACGAATTGAAGCAAGGATGCTTCCACATTACGACAAGAGAGAAATAAGCGGAAAAGAATTAGCGTTAATAGTATTTTTCAATCCCGCCAAACCCTATTATTATTTTGTTCTCTTTCGTTTTACAGATAAAGTTATTTAATCGCCTTTCAAATTCTTCCGGTCGTTTCCTCGCCGCTTCAATGTATGCGATTCGGATACGTTTATAGGGGTCAGAGAAACTCTGATAATTCTTCCATATTCTTTCATCCTCTTTCAATCTGTCGATTATATCATTTGGAAAAACAAAAGGAACCGACAAGACAGTTCGTATTTTATCCTCAAATTCAAGATGTATCATTTTATGCTCCAGCAACCATTTCAACCTTTCTTTGTTGGCTTGCGAATAGGTACTTTTAGGATTCCTGGGCGTGAAACGCTGAATTTTATGTTCTTTGTCAAGTGACTTTATCGTGCTGTCAATCCACCCGAAACAAAGGGCCTCTTCAACAGCGTCATTATATACAATACTTTTCTCGCTTGAAGATTTAGTAGGAAACACAAACCAGACTCCATCGGCAGTATCGAAATTGTCAGCCAGCCACTTCCGCCAATCTTTTCTGTTTTCAAAATATCTTATTTCTGTTGACATGACAAGCCATCCAAATTACACTTCTCTCCTTATTCTTCCAGCATCTTCCACGCTAGCGGCAGGCAGGCAACTATATCCCCACCGTCATCCCCACTGCCCCTGCTTCTTGCAGGCAACATCTCCCGCCAGTCCGTGCACATACGTGGCCAGGCAGGCAGCCTTCTCCGGCTCATAGCTTGGGCAAGCAAGGCAAGCACCACTCCCGTCAGCACATCACCGCTGCTCCCGTTGCCATACCCGGATTGCCGGTAGGGTTGAAAAAACATTTCCCGGCAGGAGTGACAATGGCAGAATAAGCGCCTTTCAAGATGATATGCACTCCGGCGCTCTTCGCCAGCTCGCGAGCCTTCATCAGGCGTTCGTACGAATTCTGGCATTTGCCTACAAGACGCTCCAGTTCCTTGGGGTGCGGAGTCAGAATACTCCCTTTGGGCAGACGCCCTATATAGTTACGCTTCTCGCCCAGCAAGTTCAGGGCATCAGCATCCACCACCATCGGAGTCTGGCATATCTCTATCTGCTCCAGCAGAGCCGCCTCGGTCTCTGCCGCCTTTCCCAGTCCCGGACCTATCGCCACGGCCTGGTAATCGTCCGTATCAGTAGCGGCGGCAAAGCAGGTGTCGCTGATGTCCAGCTCCGTCATGGCTTCGGGCACGGAAGTCTGCACAATGAAGTTGTTGCAGAACGGCACATGCACCGTCAGCAGCCCCACCCCCGAACGCAGACAAGCACGCGCAGCCAGCACCGAAGCTCCCGCCATTCCCTGCGAACCGGCTATCAGCAGTGCACGGCCGAAGTTCCCCTTATGGGCAAACCGGCTGCGCGGCTTCAGCAGGGCAGACACGTCTTCATGCTCCAGCAGGCAGAAGTCCGTTTCCATGTCATGAATGGCATCCTTGCTGAGCCCGATGTCCAGTAACTGCCATTCGCCCACATACGGCTCGTTCTCGGCAAAGAGAAATGCCAGTTTCGGCAATTGCAGGCTCAGCGTCAGATGGGCACGGACGATATTCGTATGTACGTTGTAGGTGTTGTCCTCACCCATCAGTCCCGATGGGATATCGATGGACACCACCGTTGCGGGCGAAGCGTTGATGTACTTCACTACGGCTGCAAAACCGCCGCTCAGAGCCTTGTTCAGACCGCTGCCGAAGAGGCCGTCTATCACCACATGGTCCGCCGTCAGCACAGGAGGTACAAACTGAGTGGTCACTTCGTGGAAGTCCACGCCCGGCACGTCGGCCAGCCGCTCCTTGTTCGTCTCGCAGTCCGGCGAAAGCGTCCCTTTCGTATTGAAGAGATACACCTCGAGCCGGTAGCCCTTCCCAGCCAGCAGTCGCGCCAGGGCAAGCGCATCGCCACCGTTGTTCCCCGGTCCGGCAAAAACGGTGAGCGGCGTGTCCGGCTCCCAACGCTCGGCAATGGCACGGGCCAATGCGCGTGAGGCACGTTCCATCAAGTCGATGGAGGCAATCGGTTCATTCTCTATGGTATCTGCATCCAGTTGCTTGATGCTTGTAGTAGGAAATATCTTCATAATAGGATTATCTTAAAATCGTAGAGCAAAGATAGGGCTTTGATTTCAACTGTACAAAGAGAAGACGTTTTTTATCAAGTTGCTTTGTCCCCCGGGAAAAAATATCTGCTCCGTAAGGAAAAGTTGTCTTCAATGCAAAGGATTCTTAGAACAAAGCCTTTATTCTTAGAAACAAAAGCTCTATTTCTATAAACAAAAGCTTTATTTACAGAAACAGAAATTCTGTTTTAAGTTTGCGTAGGCTTACGGATAAGTTTGCACAAGCTTGTCGGCAAGTTCCCGCAGGCTTGTCGGCAAGTTTCTAATTATACCCATTAACTTACGCAAAATAATGACTAATTTTGTACCCTCAACATATAATAAAAGCCAAAACAATAAAAGCATATTCAATGAGTACATCCCGACACCCGAAAGGTCTTTACCTTATCTTCGCCACCAGCACGGCAGAGCGTTTCAGCTACTACGGCATGCGTGCCATCTTCATTCTGTTCCTCACCCAGGCACTCCTTTTCGACAAGGAGCACGCCGCCTCCATCTACGGCAGCTACACCGGACTGGTGTACCTGACACCCTTAATCGGCGGCTACATCGCCGACAAATACTGGGGCATCCGCCGTTCCGTCTTCTGGGGGGCCATGATGATGGCAGTCGGCCAGTTCCTGATGTTTGCCAGTGCCTCGATGCTGGAGGCGCGTGAGCTTTCGCATTGGCTGATGTACGGCGGACTGACTTTCCTTATATTGGGCAACGGCTGCTTCAAGCCCACCGTCTCCTCCCTGGTGGGGCAGCTCTACGAGCCGGGTGACAAACGGCTGGATTCCGCCTACACCATCTTCTATATGGGTGTCAACGTGGGTTCCTTCCTCGCCCCGCTGGTCTGCGGCTATTTTGGCGAGACGGGCAACCCTCACGACTTCCGATGGGGCTTCCTCATTGCCGCCATCGTCACCGTGCTGACGGTCGTCCTCTTCGAAACCCAGAAAAACAAGTACCTCATCGGCCCCGATGGCAAGCCCCTCGGCATTATCCCCGACGCCCGCAAGGAGCGGCCCCAGGCAGACAACACCGCCCGGAAGAGTGCCCACGCCAACGGACGGCCCATGCGCAACTACCTGCTGCTCGCCCTGCTTGCCATCGCGCTTGCCGGTTTCTTCTACTGGTGTTTCGGGAGCGATTGGATAAGCATCGGCATCTTCACCGCCTGCATCGTGTTTCCCGTCAGCATCCTGCTGGAAGGCTCACTCACCAAGACGGAGCGCGACCGCATCTTCGTCATCTACATCATCGCCTTCTTCGTCATTTTCTTCTGGGCGGCCTACGAGCAGGCAGGCGCCTCGCTCACGCTTTTCGCCTCCGAGCAGACCGACCGCGTCATCCTGGGGTGGGAAATGCCCGCTCCTGGATTCAGTCCTTCAACCCCTTCTTTGTGGTGATACTTGCCGCCATCATGCCGGGCGTATGGGGCGCCCTGGGCAAACGGGGCATGGAGCCCGCCTCGCCCACCAAGCAAGCCATCGGCCTGCTACTGCTTTCACTGGGCTATCTCGTCATCTGCTTTGGGGTGAAAGATGTTCAGCCGGGCATCAAGGTGAGTCTCATTTGGCTGACGGGGCTCTACTTCATCCATACCATGGGCGAAATCTGCCTCTCGCCCATCGGACTCTCCATGGTGAACAAGCTCACGCCCATCCGCTTCGCCTCGCTGATGATGGGGATATGTACCTCTCCACCGCCACTGCCAATAAGTTTGCAGGCACGCTGAGCGGCTCTACCCCGAAGCCGGAAAGGTAAAGACGCTGCTGGGTTATCGCATCGAGACAATGTACGATTTCTTCATGGTGTTCGTCGTCATGTCTGCCACGGCATCGCTTATCCTCTTCCTGCTTTCAAAGAAATTACAGAAGATGATGCATGGAGTGGAATAAAAATCGTATTTTTGCGGCAACTTTCTAAAAACATCCCATCTATGGATACCATACAAATAAAAGACAAGATGTTCACAGTCTCCATCAAGGAGCAGGACATACTGAAAGAAGTAACCCGTGTAGCGAACGAAATCAACCGCGACCTGGCAGGAAAGAATCCTCTATTCCTCAGCGTACTGAACGGTTCGTTCATGTTTACCGCCGATTTGCTGAAACGAATCACGATTCCCTGCGAAATTTCATTTGTCAAATTGGCATCTTATCAAGGAGTATCCTCTACCGGGGTAATCAAGGAAGTAATAGGCATCAATGAAGACCTCACAGACCGTACAGTGGTCATTGTAGAGGATATCGTAGATACGGGACTCACCATGCAACGCTTACTGGACACCCTCGGCACTCGCGTCCCAGGGAGATTCATATTGCCTCTCTACTGGTGAAACCCGATAAGCTGAAAGTTGATTTGAACATAGAATATGTGGCCATGAATATTCCGAACGATTTCATCGTGGGCTACGGGTTGGATTATGACGGCTTCGGGCGCAACTATCCCGACATTTATACTGTAGTAGACTGATACAGACATAATATAGTAAATCATTAAATAATAACTAAGCAAATGTTGAACATTGTAATTTTTGGTGCTCCCGGTTCAGGTAAGGGAACACAAAGTGAAAAGATTGTAGAAAAGTATGGCATCAACCACATCTCTACCGGAGACGTGCTCCGTGCTGAAATGAAAAACGGTACAGAACTGGGCAAGACTGCTAAAGGTTATATCGACCAGGGCCAGTTGATTCCCGATGAGTTGATGATTGATATTCTGGCAAGCGTATTCGACAGCTTCAAGGATAGCAAAGGCGTGATTTTCGACGGCTTCCCCAGAACAATCGCCCAGGCTGAAGCATTAAAGAAGATGCTCGCCGAACGCGGACAGGAAGTCAGCGTAATGCTCGACCTCGACGTGCCCGAAGAAGAACTGATGAAACGCCTTATCAAGCGCGGACAAGAATCAGGACGTGCAGACGACAATGAAGAGACAATCAAGAAGCGTCTGGTGGTTTACCACTCACAGACAGCTCCGCTGATTGACTGGTACAAGCAGGACGCAAATACCAACACATCCAGGGCTTCGGCGTATTGGAAGAAATCTTTGCCGATGTTTGCAAGGCTATTGACGCAGTGAAATAACAATAAAACAGAATATGGCTGAATCGAATTTTGTTGACTACGTAAAAATATATTGCCGCTCCGGAAAGGGCGGACGAGGTTCTACGCATATGCGGCGTGAGAAATACATACCCAACGGAGGCCCCGACGGAGGTGACGGAGGACGAGGAGGCCATGTCATCCTGCGGGGTAACCGCAACTACTGGACGCTACTCCATCTGAAGTACGATCGCCACATCCTGGCAGGTCACGGAGAATCCGGTTCCAAAAACCGCAGTTTCGGAAAAGACGGAGCGGACAAGGTGATTGAAGTGCCCTGCGGCACGGTGGTGTACAACGCCGAAACGGGTGAATATATCTGCGACGTCACCGAGCACGAACAAGAAGTCATCTTGCTGAAAGGCGGACGCGGAGGTCTGGGTAACTGGCACTTCAAAACCGCCACACGCCAGGCTCCCCGCTTTGCACAACCGGGCGAACCGATGCAGGAGTTGACGGTAATCATGGAACTGAAGCTGCTGGCAGACGTCGGTCTGGTAGGTTTCCCCAATGCAGGAAAATCCACTTTACTGGCATCCGTTTCTGCGGCGAAGCCAAAATCGCCAATTATCCGTTTACAACGCTGGAACCCAATCTGGGCATCGTGTCCTATCGCGACAGCAAATCGTTTGTGATGGCGGACATTCCCGGAATCATCGAAGGAGCCAGTGCGGGCAAAGGATTGGGATTGCGCTTCCTGCGACACATCGAGCGCAACTCCCTGTTGCTGTTCATGGTGCCTGCCGACAGCGACGACATCCGCAAGGAGTACGACATACTCCTGAACGAGCTCCGCACCTTCAACCCCGAAATGCTGGACAAACAACGCGTGCTTGCCGTCACCAAATGCGACATGCTCGACCAGGAACTGATGGACGAGATAGAGCCGACACTGCCCGAAGGGATTCCGCATATATTCATCTCTGCTGTCTCCGGCATGGGCATCTCTACGCTGAAAGACATCCTTTGGGAAGAGCTGAACAAGGAAAGTAATAAGATAGAAGGCAAAGTGGACAGCATTGCCCATCGCGCCAAAGACCTCAGCCACCTGCAGGAAGAATTGAAAGAAGAGGGTGAGGACGAGGACCTCAGCTATGAATACGTCAACGACGACGAGGACATAGAGGACCTCGAGGACTTTGAATACGAAGAAGATTGGGAGGAAGATAAAAAATGATTCCTCTTACAGAAGATAAGAAAATGTTGGAATATGAGCTGCTTGCCTCATATCCCGGCATTTCTTGTTTTGTAACCACCCGCCACGGTGGATGCAGCCAAGGTAACTATGCCTCCCTCAACTGTACACCTTACACGGGAGACGAAGCCGAAGCTGTACGCCGCAACCAGGAAATAGTATGTTCTTCCCTGCCCCAACGCCCCCAAGAACTGGTCATCCCGTTTCAGACCCACGGGACAAAGGCACTTGTCATTGACGGAACTTACCTGCAAGCAACAGCAGAAGAACGCCACTCCATGTTGCAGGGCATTGATGCACTGATAACCCGTGAACCGGGCTACTGCATCTGTATCTCTACGGCAGACTGCATTCCCATCCTGCTCTACGACCGGAAGAATGCCGTGATAGCCGCTGTTCATGCCGGATGGCGCGGCACTGTGAATTACATCCTCGGCCACACACTCGACAAGATGCGTGCCCGCTATGGTACAGAGGGCAAAGAAGTGATAGCTGCATCGGCCCCGGCATCTCCCTTTCCGCCTTCGAGGTAGGCGACGAAGTCTATGAAGCATTCCGCAAGAACGGTTTCCAGATGGATTACATCTCCGAATGGAAACCCGCCACCCACAAATACCATATCGACCTATGGGCTGCCAACCGACTGCAACTGCTGGACTTCGGAGTACCTTCCGCACAAGTGGAGACAGCCAATATATGTACTTTTACCCAATATGAAGAGTTCTTCTCGGCACGCCGGATGGGTATCAAATCCGGAAGGATATTGTCGGGAATCATGTTAACCCATTCAAACGGATTGCATTAATGTATCATATCGCACTTTCTAAAGAAATCAAGCAGAATTGCCCCGAATTCCGCGGTGCAGCCGTATTTGCCGAAGTGACAAATACCCCATATTGCGAAGGGTTGTGGCAGGAAATCGCAACTTTCACCCAAGAGCTAAGAGCCCGTGAAACCACGGACAGCATCAAGTACCAACCCGTCATTGCCGCCACCCGCGAAGCCTACAAACGTTGCGGCAAGGATCCCAGCCGCTACCGTCCCTCGGCCGAAGCACTGAGACGGCGACTGCTGCGCGGATTGGAACTCTATCAGATAGATACGTTGGTAGACCTTATCAACCTTGTCTCCCTACGTACGGGCCACTCTATCGGCGGATTTGATGCCGACGAGATACAAGGAAGCGACCTTGAGCTGGGCATAGGACGTGCCGAGGAATCGTTCGAGGTATAGCCGCGGCATGCTGAACATAGAAGGGCTGCCCGTCTACCGCGACCGTATAGGCGGTATCGGTACCCCGACCAGCGACCACGAACGCACCAAGATGAAACTTGAAACCCGCCATATCCTTGCCATTGTCAACGGCTACAACGGGCAGGAAGGTCTGAAAGAAGCAGCCGAAATGATATTGGAACTGTTGGAGAAATATGCTTCCTCTACCGGTGGGAGTATACAATATTTTGAATAAATGAAAATCCGTATTCTTGTCCCTCTCCTGCTCATAGCCCTTGGTGCCACGGCACAAGGGAAGAAAACGGTCTTTTCCGCCATGGAAACCAACCATATTCGCGTTGCCACTCCGGGACTGTTTTCGCAAAGAGAACTGATAGAGCTACCTTTGGAGGACATTCCGGACACGGAATACTCCTTTCCCCTGCCTGGAGGAAAAGTCATCTCCCCTTACGGACGGGGGCGGGGACGCCACAGCGGCATAGACATCAAGACCTGCGCCAAAGACACCATACGGAGTGCCTTCAACGGCGTAGTACGGATGTCCAAGCTTATAGCGCCTACGGCAATGTCGTCGTCGTACGCCATGACTTCGGACTGGAAACGATATACAGCCACAACTTCAAAAACCTTGTACATTGTGGCGACACAGTCAAAGCCGGACAGCCCATCGCACTGACCGGACGCACCGGACGCGCCTCTACTGAGCATCTGCACTTCGAGACACGCGTCAACGGGCAGCACTTCGACCCCAATATCATCTTCAACATGAAGGAACAGACGCTGAACCGACAACGTATCGGATGCTCAAAAAAAGGAAACGGCATCGTCGTGCAACAATTACCGACAATCTACCCGAAGCCACTGCAAAAAAATACCCAATGGAACTGTTTAAGTATCCAAACGTTTCACTACATTTGCAGAACGTTTCACTAAAAGAACGAATTGAACTTAAAACATATCAATGATAGAAAAACTGATTGTTCTTGAAGATATTGACCCGGTAATATTTTATGGCGTAAACAACGCAACATGCAGCTGATAAAAGCCTTGTATCCCAAGCTCCGCATTGTTGCCCGCGGCAATGTCATCAAAGTATTGGGTGATGAGGAGGAAATGTGTGCATTTGAGGAAAACATCACCAAACTGGAGAAATACTGTGCCGAATACAATTCTTTGAAAGAAGAGGTCATTATAGACATCATCAAAGGCAATGCCCCGCAAGCGGAAAAGTCGGGCAATGTCATTGTATTCAGCGTAACCGGAAAGCCGATTATCCCGCGCAGCGAGAACCAGCTGAAGCTGGTAGAGGCATTTGCCAAGAATGACATGCTGTTTGCCATCGGTCCTGCCGGTTCAGGAAAAACCTATACTGCCATCGCGCTTGCCGTGCGGGCACTAAAGAATAAGGAGATAAAGAAAATCATTCTCAGCCGCCCCGCCGTAGAAGCCGGAGAAAAGCTCGGTTTCCTGCCCGGCGACATGAAGGACAAGATAGACCCGTATCTGCAACCACTCTATGACGCCCTGCAGGACATGATACCTGCCGCCAAGTTGAAAGAGTATATGGAGCTGAACATCATCCAGATTGCCCCTCTCGCCTTTATGCGCGGACGTACACTGAACGATGCCGTTGTCATTCTGGATGAAGCGCAGAACACGACCACCCAGCAAATCAAGATGTTCCTCACCCGCATGGGCATGAACACCAAGATGATTGTCACGGGGGACATGACGCAGATTGACTTGCCTTCTTCCCAGACTTCCGGTCTGGTGCAGGCACTGAAGATTCTGAAAGGCGTAAAAGGCATCAGTTTTGTGGAGCTGAACAAGAAAGACATCGTACGCCACAAGTTGGTAACTCAGATTGTGGAGGCCTACGAGAAGTTCGACAAGGAAGCGAAAGCGGAGCGTGAACGACGCAAAGCCGAACAAGCTGATAGCAAGATTGAACAGAAACAGTAAATTCTCAAATCGTAAATATTACAAAGATGAAAGCATTAACAGCAACTGAATTTAACTTTCCCGGACAGAAAAGCGTGTACCACGGAAAAGTTCGTGATGTGTACAACATCAATGGTGAAAAGTTGGTCATGGTAGCTACGACCGCATCTCAGCCTTCGACGTAGTATTGCCGAAAGGTATTCCCTTCAAAGGACAAATGCTGAACCAGATTGCAGCAAAATTCCTGGATGCCACAACCGACATCTGTCCCAACTGGAAAATGGCTACGCCCGACCCGATGGTGACGGTAGGTGTGATGTGCGAGGGATTCCCCGTAGAAATGATTGTACGCGGCTATCTCTGCGGCAGCGCATGGCGTGCTACAAGAGCGGCGTACGTGAAATCTGCGGCGTGAAACTGCCCGAAGATGAAGGAAAACCAGAAATTCCCCGAACCCATCATCACCCCGACCACAAAGGCCGAGATTGGCGAACACGATGCCGACATCTCCAAAGAAGAAATCCTGGCACAAGGTCTGGCTACACCCGAAGAATATGCCGTATTGGAGCAATATACCATGGCCCTCTTCAAACGCGGCACCGAGATTGCAGCTGAACGCGGATTGATTCTGGTAGATACCAAATACGAATTCGGCAAGCACGACGGCAAGATTTACCTGATGGACGAAATCCATACGCCCGACTCCAGCCGCTACTTCTACTCCGAAGGCTACGAAGAACGTTTTGCCAACGGCGAACCGCAAAAGCAACTCTCCAAGGAGTTTGTACGCGAATGGCTGATGGACAACGGCTTCCAAGGTAAAGAAGGACAGCAAGTACCGGAAATGACAGACGAAATCGTTACTTCAATCAGTGAACGTTACATCGAACTGTACGAACACATCACCGGCGAGAAGTTTGTAAAGGAAGATACCAGCAACATTGCCGAACGCATTGAAAAGAATGTAACTAATTACTTAATGTGATAATATGCCAATGTGCTAATGACCTTGCGGCATAATAGCGCAGCCAATTAGCACATTGGCATATCAGCACATTAGCACATTAAAAAATCATGGATTACCCCCAAGAACACATCAAGCCCTACGGCAATGACGGCAAGAAGAGCGAACAAGTGGAAGAAATGTTCGACAACATCGCTCCTGCTACGACAAGCTGAATCACACTCTATCCATGGGTATTGACCGCAGCTGGCGTAGGAAAGCAATCAAGTACCTACGTCCTTTCCGCCCCCGGCGCATTATGGACGTAGCTACCGGCACCGGCGATTTCGCATCCTTGCATGCCGCGAACTGCAACCCGATAGCCTGATTGGCACCGACATCTCGGAAGGCATGATGAACGTGGACGTGAAAAAGTAAAGCAGGCGCACCTCTCGGACAAGATTTCATTTGCCCGGGAGGACTGCACCTCCCTCTCGTTTGCCGACGAAAGCTTCGACGCCGTGACCGTAGCGTTCGGCATCCGCAACTTCGAAGGGCTGGACAAAGGACTGTCTGAGATGTGCCGCGTACTAAAGACCGGCGGACATCTCGTCATACTGGAACTCTCTACACCGGACCGCTTCCCGATGAAACAACTGTTCACCATCTACTCCAAAGTCGTTATCCCCCTGCTCGGTAAATGTATTTCGAAAGACAACAGCGCCTATACCTATCTACCGGAAAGTATTCGCGCCTTCCCGCAAGGAGAAGTGATGCAGGGAGTTATCCGCAAGGCAGGCTTCAGCGAAGTGCACTTCAAGCGGCTGACTTTCGGGATATGTACACTTTATGTGGCAACTAAATAAAAAGAAGAAACTTATATAAGAAAGAGACCTTATGAAAGCTACACACACC
>ENA-OUNI01000349-OUNI01000349.1-human-gut-metagenome-genome-assembly--contig:-NODE-349-length-21332-cov-2.870031_pt1 | contig 21332 bp, 29 predicted proteins | sample MGYA00242499_ERZ504580 | MGnify/ENA primary metagenome ERZ504580 (study PRJEB26092, sample SAMD00036315) | human gut metagenome | host: Homo sapiens | study: EMG produced TPA metagenomics assembly of... | reverse complement strand
GACCGTCCGCAGGGAGAGCGCCGCTTCAACAATAACGGAGACCGCCCGAACCGCAGCGGAGACCGTCCGCGAGGGAGAACGCCGCTTCGGCGGAAACAATGGAGACCGCCCGAACCGCAGCGGAGACCGTCCGGGAGGAGACCGCAATAACGGCGGAAGAAGTGGAAACGGTGAGAGAAGCGGAAGACCATTCGGTGAGCGTTCCGCACGTCCAAACGGAGGCAGACCGGGAAATAATGGCGGAAGACCGTTCGCAGGAAAGGATGATGATTCCCAGAATCAGAACCGCCGTCCGGGAGGAGACCGCCGCAGAACCGAGCATAAGAGCTCTGCAGGCGATACAATGAGCCTTGGCATCAAGAAGCCAGGCCGTGATACAGGAAGAAAAGAAAAAGACAAAAACAAAGATTCTTTAAGAGAAAATAAATTCAGTGAAGACAGAGGAAGAGGCGGAAACCGTCCGAACCAGGGACATCATCAGCAGTCCAGACTCCCGAAAGCGCTCCAGAAACCGGTCAACAAACCGAAACAGGAAGCACCGAAGGATGAGGTAAAGGAGATTACCCTGCCGGAGAAAATGACCATCCGCGAGCTGGCTGAGAAGATGAAAATGCAGCCGGCAGTCATCGTAAAGAAACTGTTCATGGAAGGAACGATGGTTACCGTAAACCATGAGATCGATTTCGAAAAAGCACAGGAAATCGCGCTTGATTATAACATCATCGCTGAGCCGGAAGAGAAAGTCGATGTGATCGAAGAGCTCTTAAAAGAGGACGAAGAGGATGAAAAAGACATGGTTCCGCGTCCGCCGGTAGTCTGCGTTATGGGACACGTTGACCACGGTAAAACATCTCTTCTGGACTGCATCCGGAACACCCATGTCACCGACCGCGAGGCTGGCGGTATTACCCAGCACATCGGTGCATACACCGTTTCGATCAACAAACAGAAGATTACGTTCCTCGATACCCCGGGACATGAGGCATTCACCGCTATGCGTATGCGTGGAGCCAATGCAACGGATATCGCCATTCTCGTTGTCGCAGCAGACGACGGTGTGATGCCGCAGACCGTTGAGGCAATCAACCATGCAAAAGCAGCCGGCGTTGAGATCATCGTTGCGATCAATAAGATCGATAAACCAGGCGCAAACGTAGAGCGTGTAAAACAGGAGCTCTCCGAGTACGAACTGATTCCGGAGGACTGGGGCGGAAGCACCGTATTCGTTCCGGTATCTGCAAAGAACAACGAAGGTATCGACGATCTGCTGGAGATGATCCTTCTGACTTCCGAAGTGCTCGAGCTGAAAGCAAACCCGAACCGGAAAGCAAGAGGTCTTGTCATCGAGGCTGAGCTGGATAAAGGAAAAGGACCGGTTGCTACCATTCTGGTACAGAAAGGTACCCTGCATGTCGGCGATTACATCGCAGCAGGCGCATGCTCCGGTAAAGTCCGTGCGATGATGGATGATAAGGGACGCCGCGTCAAAGAGGCAGGCCCGTCTACTCCGGTTGAGATTCTCGGACTTTCCGATGTTCCGAACGCAGGAGAGATCCTCGTTCAGACCGATAACGATAAAGAAGCAAAGAACTTCGCAGCAACCTTCGTGGCAGAGAACAAGAAGAACCTGCTTGAGGAGACAAAAGCGAAGATGTCCCTGGATGATCTGTTCAACCAGATTCAGGAGGGTAACTTAAAAGAACTGGCACTTGTTGTCAAAGCCGATGTACAGGGATCTGTCGAGGCAGTAAAACAGAGTCTTGTCAAACTCTCCAACGAGGAAGTTGCCGTACGCGTCATCCACGCGGTGTCGGTGCGATCAACGAGTCCGACGTTATGCTGGCAACCGCATCTTCCGCCATCATTATCGATTTAACGTACGCCCGGATGCGAACGCAAAATCCATGGCAGAGCAGAACGGCGTAGACATCCGTCTGTACCGTGTCATCTACCAGGCAATTGAGGATGTTGAGGCAGCCATGAAGGGTATGCTTGAGCCGGTTTACGAAGAGAAAGTTATCGGCCATGCCGAGGTACGTCAGCTCTTCAAGGCATCCGGTGTCGGAACGATCGCCGGAAGCTATGTACTGGACGGAACGTTCCAGAGAGGCTGCAAAGTTCGAATCAGCCGCGAAGGAAACCAGATCTTCGAAGGAAATCTGGCATCCCTCAAACGTTTCAAAGACGATGTCAAAGAAGTGCGCTCCGGCTATGAGTGCGGTCTTGTATTTGAAGGATTCAACGATCTTCAGGAGTTCGATCAGGTCGAGGCTTATATCATGGTAGAAGTGCGAGATAGAAATGAGGAATTAAGTTGAGAAAAAACAGTATTAAAAACACCAGGATCAACGGGGAAGTACAGAAAGAGCTTTCCAACATCATCCGGAACGAGATCAAGGATCCGCGCATCGGAATGATGACCTCTGTCACAGCGGCAGAGGTAGCGCCGGATCTGAAGACGTGTAAAGTATATATCAGTGTGTTTGGCGATGATGAGGCGAAGAAAGAAACCATCCGCGGCTTAAAGAGCGCGGAGGGCTTCATCCGCCGTATGCTGGCCAAGACCATTAACCTCCGCAATACACCGGAGCTGACCTTTGTCCTGGATGAGTCGATTGAATATGGCGTTACGATGTCGAAACTGATTGATGAAGTAACACACAAAGAAGACAAAAAGGATGAGGAAAATGAAGAAAATTGATGAAATTCTAAACGGAGTCTCCTGCATGGCCATCGCCGGACACGTTCGTCCGGACGGTGACTGCATCGGTTCCTGCCTGGGATTATACCAGTATCTTCGCGACAATCGGCCGGAGATTCAGGCAGATGTCTATCTTGAGGATCCACGGCCGGAATTTTCCTATCTTCCGGGTTTTTCTGAGGTAAAGACAAGCTGTGAAGAGAAAGCGTACGACCTTGTGGTCCTTCTGGATGTATCCAGCGAGGAGCGCATCGGCGTTGCCGCACCGCTTCTTGCAAAAGCGGGAAAGACGATCTGCATCGATCACCATGTGACGAATACAGAATATTGCGAAATCAATCACGTAGAGCCGGATGCAAGCTCTGCCTGCGAGGTGCTGTTTGGGCTTCTGGAGGAAGAAAAGATCTCCGAGCCGTGCGCCGAGGCGCTGTACACCGGTATTGTGACCGATTCCGGCGTATTCCAGTACAGCAGCACCTCTCCGCACACGATGCGGGTTGCGGCCGCTCTGATGGAAAAGGGAGTTCCGTTTACCAGAATCATCGAGGATGCATTCTTCAAGAAAACATACGTACAGAACCAGATTATGGGACGCACGCTGACAGAGAGCATCATGCTTCTCGACAAGCAGTGTATTGTCGGTATCGTGCGGAAGAAGATCATGGACTTCTATGGCCTGACATCGGGAGATATGGACGGCATTGTCAGCCAGTTAAAAAATACAGAAGGCGTTCACGTAGCGATCTTCCTGTATGAGCTGGAGCCGCAGGTCTTCAAAGTAAGCCTCCGCTCCGACGAGCTGGTTGATGTGAGCAAAATCGCAGCCGTATTCGGCGGCGGCGGCCATATCCGTGCGGCTGGCTGCACGATGTCAGGTTCTCCGTATGATGTAATCAACAATCTGACTCTGTATATCGAAAAACAGCTTCTTGCAGAAGAGGAAGAAGAGACGACAGAGGAAGAAGCATAAACAGGAAACAGCCGGGCGCAGAAAATATATCCACGCCCGGTTTTCTTGTGAAAAAGAGGGAGACAAAACAACATGATAAACGGAGTTCTGAACGTATGGAAAGAGGCGGGATTTACGTCGCATGACGTGGTTGCGAAGCTGCGCGGCATCCTGCACCAGAAAAAAATCGGCCACACCGGAACCTAGACCCGGATGCGACGGGCGTGCTTCCGGTCTGCCTTGGAAAGGGAACGCGTCTCTGCGATATGCTGACCGATGAAACGAAGACGTATGAAGCGCTGCTTCACCTTGGAATCGCAACGGATACGCAGGACATGAGCGGAACCGTGACAGCAGAAGCGCCAGTGACCGTGACGGAAGAAGAGGTGCGGGACTGCATCGCCTCGTTTGTCGGGGAGCAGCAGCAGGTGCCGCCGATGTATTCCGCGCTGAAGGTTAATGGAAAGAAACTCTACGAGCTGGCGCGGGAAGCATCGAGATCGAGCGGAAGGCCCGCACGGTGCACTTTTACGAGATCAGCATTCTGGAAATGAAGCTTCCGCTGGTGCGCATGGAGGTAACGTGTTCGAAGGGAACGTATATCCGCACCCTGTGCCACGATATCGGCGAAAAACTGGGCTGCCACGGATGTATGGAGCAGCTGATCGCACGAGAGTCGGCCAGTTTGACCGAAACGGAGCGCACACGCTTGACGAGATCGCAGCGATTGTCGGTGAGGGCCGCCTTTCGGAGATCCTCGTGCCGGTCGATGAAATGTTTGCCGCGCTGCGCAGCTTTGCGACAGCGGACGATCATGCGAAAAAGCTTGCGGAAAACGGAAATCCGCTGAAACCGGCGCAGATCCGCGAAATCGGGGAAACTGCTTCCGGCTGGGACTTCGCAGAAGACGAGGAGTTCCGCCTTTATCTCGATGGCGGAACGTTTGTCGGTATTTATCAATACAGACCATCACAAAACTTAACCAGACCGGTCAAGTTATTTCTGGAGAGAACATGAGATATCTAACAAAAACACTGGATTTTGACAGCAGAGGGGACAGCGTTGTAACCCTGGGAAAATTTGACGGCCTCCACCGGGGGCATATGCTTCTGATCCGTCGTGTCCTTGCAATCGGCAGAACGGAAGGACTGGAAACGGTTGTGTTTACGTTTGACGTGCCGCCGCAGTCGAAAGTGCAGCATGTCAAGCCGCATCAGCTGCTGACGAATGAGGAGAGAAGAGCCCGCCTCGAACAGCTTGGCATGGACTGCCTTGTGGAATGCCCGTTTGTGGATGAAGTGATGCACATGACGCCGGAAGCCTTTATCAAAGAGATTCTGGTGGATAAGCTGCACGCGAAAAAAGTTGTTGTGGGAAAGGATTTCGGTTTTGGCTACAAGAGAAGCGGCACAGCCGAAATGCTGAAAGAAATGGGCCCGTCCCTTGGTTTTGAAACCGAGATCATCGAAAAAGCAGAGGAAAACGGCCGCGAGATCAGCAGCACCTGGGCACGGGAAGAGCTGGAACAGGGCAATATGGAAGCCGTGAGCGGTCTGCTCGGCTACGATTACGCGGTTCACGGCGAGATTGTCCACGGTCATGCACTCGGCAGAACGATCGGCGTGCCGACCATCAATCAGATCCCGCCGGCAGAAAAGCTGCTTCCGCCGTTCGGCGTCTACGTTTCCGAGGTGAAAATCGAAGGAAAAATTTATTACGGTATCACAAACATCGGTGTTAAGCCGACGGTACAGGAAAAATTTACCGGCGTGGAGACGAATCTTTTTGACTGCAGCGAGGATCTCTATGGAAAACAGGCGGAGGTTTCTCTGTTAAAATTTCTGCGCCCGGAGCAGAAATTTGTTTCGATCGACGCGCTGAAAAACCAGCTCGATCATGATGTTGCGGCAGGAAAAAAATATGTAGAAAAAAAGTTCGCTCAGCAGTGAAACACTTGCTGTTTCGCTGCGTAAGAAAGTGATTCAGGTGTGAGCAGCTCTCCTTTTGCGAAGCAAAACTTAAAATGAGAGCTGCGAAAGTTACAGTTCGGAGAACTGTAACTACGTGAAAATTCATCGCGAAAACATCTGATTTTAGTATTTACAATTCGAAAAGCGTATGCTATACTAATCGAGTATGTGGGACAAAAAAGATCCCCGGACCCTGATTCAGAGGCAGGACACTCCGACCACTTCTTAGTCAGCGGTGCAATCAAAATAATAGGAGGAATTTAAAATGATTTCGAAAGAAAAAAAACAGGCAATCATCAAAGAGTATGCAAGAACTGAGGGAGATACAGGATCACCGGAAGTACAGGTAGCTGTTCTTACCGCAAGAATCGAGGAGCTCACTGAGCATCTGAAAGTTCACCACAAAGATCATCACTCCAGAAGAGGTCTTCTGAAAATGGTTGGTCAGAGACGTGGTCTGCTTGACTACTTAAAGAAAACTGATATTGAAAGATACCGTGCTTTAATCGAGAAGTTAGGAATCAGAAAATAATCAGCTTGGAACAACGGGCGGGATACATTTTCCGCCCGTTTCTTTGCTTGTAAGATCAAAGACAGCAAACGACATGGAGCCATTCTGGGCGCAGGAATTTTATCCGAGACCACTGAAAAACACATTGAAAGCTGCATCTTGTCCGTATTCCGGTGTGCTTTTCAGTTGTTTCGGAAATTCTGCTCAGAAGAAAAAAAGGAGATTATTTATGTACAAGAGTTTTTCTATGGAACTGGCAGGCAGAACCCTGACCGTAGACGTAGGCCGTGTAGCAAAACAGGCAAACGGCGCAGCATTTATGCATTATGGCGATACTGTAGTTCTTTCTACAGCAACCGCATCTGAGAAACCGCGTGATGGCATCGACTTCTTCCCATTAAGCGTTGAGTACGAAGAGAAGATGTACGCCGTTGGAAAAATCCCGGGCGGATTCAACAAAAGAGAAGGAAAAGCAAGCGAGCACGCAATTCTGACCAGCCGTGTCATTGACCGTCCGATGCGTCCGCTGTTCCCAAAAGATTACCGCAACGATGTTACCTTAAACAACATGGTAATGTCCGTAGATCCGGAGTGTGATCCGGAAGTAGTCGCAATGCTGGGTTCCGCAATCGCAACCTGCATTTCCGACATCCCGTTTGACGGTCCGTGTGCCATGACTCAGATCGGTATGATCGACGGCGAGTTCATCGTAAACCCGACTCTCGCACAGAAAGCAGTATCCGACCTGAAACTGACCGTAGCTTCCACCAGAGAGAAAGTCATCATGATCGAAGCCGGAGCAAAAGAGATTCCGGAAGCAAAAATGATCGACGCCATCTACAAAGCACACGAAGTAAACCAGGAAATCATCAAATTCATCGACAGCATCGTAGCAGAGGTTGGAAAACCGAAACACGCTTATGAGAGCTGCGCTATTCCGGAAGAGCTGTTTGCAGCGATCAAAGAGATCGTTCCTCCGGCCGAGATGGAAGAGGCTGTTTTCAGCGATGACAAACAGACAAGAGAAGAAAACATCCGTGTCATCACCGAGAAACTCGAGGAGGCATTTGCCGACAACGAAGAGTGGCTGGCAGTATTAGGCGAGGCTGTTTACCAGTATCAGAAAAAGACCGTTCGTAAGATGATCTTAAAAGACCACAAACGTCCGGACGGCCGTGCGATCACAGAAATCCGTCCTCTGGCAGCAGAGGTTGACATTATCCCGCGTGTTCATGGTTCCGCTATGTTCACCCGTGGACAGACTCAGATCTGCAACGTAACAACACTGGCTCCGCTTTCCGAAGCACAGAAACTGGACGGACTGGATGAGTTCGAGACCTCCAAACGTTACATGCATCAGTACAACTTCCCATCCTACTCTGTAGGTGAGACAAAACCGTCCCGCGGACCGGGACGCCGTGAGATCGGCCATGGTGCTCTGGCAGAACGTGCCCTGGTTCCGGTACTTCCGACCGAGGAAGAGTTCCCGTACGCAATCCGTACCGTATCCGAGACCTTCGAGTCTAACGGTTCTACTTCCCAGGCAAGTATCTGTGCATCCACCATGTCTCTGATGCTGCCGGTGTACCGATCAAAAACCGGTTGCAGGTATCTCCTGCGGTCTGGTAACAGGCGAGACCGATGATGATTACCTCGTACTGACCGATATCCAGGGTCTCGAAGACTTCTTCGGTGACATGGACTTTAAGGTAGCTGGTACCCACGACGGAATCACTGCAATCCAGATGGATATCAAGATCCATGGACTGACCCGTCAGATCGTAGAAGAGGCGATTGCCAGAACGAAACAGGCAAGAGAGTACATCCTGACCGAGGTTATGGAGAAAGCGATCGCAGAGCCGCGTAAGACGGTCGGCGAGTTCGCTCCGAAGATCATCCAGATGATGATCGACCCGCAGAAGATCGGTGAAGTTGTCGGCCAGAGAGGAAAGACCATCAACGCCATCATCGATGAGACCGGCGTAAAGATCGACATCACAGACGACGGTGCAGTTTCCATCTGCGGAACCGAGCAGGCTATGATGGATCAGGCAAAGAAATATATCGAGATCATCGCAAGCGACTTTACCGAGGGACAGATCCTGACCGGAAAAGTTGTCAGCATCAAAGACTTCGGTGCTTTCCTTGAGTTCGCACCTGGAAAAGAAGGTCTGGTACACATCTCCAAGCTCGCCAAACAGCGTGTTGAGAAAGTAGAAGACGTTGTCAGCCTTGGCGATGTTGTAAAAGTAGTCTGCATGGGCAAAGATAAAATGGGCCGTGTAAGCTTCAGTATCAAGGATGTTCCGGCAGACGCGAAATAAATAGATCTGCCAGACGATAAAGAGCGGGGAACACAGAAAAAGGGATCTGCAAAACGGTTCGTTTTTCTGTGTTTTCTTATGTCCAATAGGAGTGAAAGCTATGAGATACCATAATATAACGAAAGACGATATGCTGAACGGAGACGGCCTGCGCGTCGTGCTCTGGGTCGCCGGATGCGGTCATCACTGCAAGGGATGTCAGAATCCGATTACCTGGGATCCAAATGGCGGCATCCCGTTTGATGACGCGGCAAAGGCAGAAATTTTTGAACAGCTGGACAAGGATTACATTTCCGGCATCACCTTCTCCGGCGGAGATCCGCTGTATGAGGCAAACCGGGCGGATGTGACGGCTCTGGCAAAAGAGATCAAGGAAAGATATCCGAAAAAGATATCTGGGTTTACACCGGATATGAGTGGGAATCCGTCTGTGATCTGGAACTGATGGATTACACGGACGTGGTTGTGGACGGCCGCTTTATTCTTGCCCAGAGGGACGTTACCTTGGAATGGAAGGGCAGCCTGAATCAGAGAGTCATTGATGTGAAAAAGACGAGAGCACGCGGCGAAGTCGTACTGTTCGGCGAAAAGTAGTCACGCAAAAAGAAAAGGAGACGCTTTATGGAAACCATTAAAATTCAGTATTTAAACGATGAAATTGAGCGCCTGCGCTATATCGACGGAAAGTCCGACTGGATCGACCTGCGCGCGGCAGAAGAAGTGGAGTTAAAGGCCGGAGAATTCAAGCTGATCCACCTCGGCGTTGCCATGCAGCTGCCGGAGGGCTACGAGGCGCATATTGTGCCGAGAAGCAGCACCTTCAAGAACTTCGGCATTATCCAGACGAACCACTGCGGAATCATCGACGAGAGCTACTGCGGACCGAACGACTGGTTCTACATGCCGGCGTACGCCCTGCGCGACACCGTGATTCATGTGAATGACCGCATCTGCCAGTTCCGCATCGAGAAACACCAGCCGACCATCGGCTTTGAAGAAGTTGACCACTTAAACGGCGAGGACCGCGGCGGAATCGGAAGTACCGGAAAAAGATAACAACAGACGAAATAAAAAGAGCCTCCGGGTGTCAGAAAATCTGACATTTCCGGGGGCTTTTTGTTGCGGGCACACCAAACATGTACATGGTATATCAAACACGATCCGGATCCGGCGAATCTGGTTTATGTTTTGAATGCTATTGTTTCATCTGTACCGTATTGTTTATGATTTTGAATTTTTTAAAACTGTTGATAAAACTTGAAATCCTGCTATACCCATACTGCTTCACATCGAAGCCCGGGAAACGGTTCCGCAGGGCATCGTGAATAATGCTGAGGTTGTCGATATGGCCTCCGTTGGAACAGATCAGATCCGTGATACATTTTTCGATCTGCTGGCGCGATACGGTGTTCTGGCGTTCCTTTACGAGGTAATTATGACCGGTTTTCAGCACTTCGATATCGTTCATGCTTTCTAGAAACGTGGAAAGTTTGGAATAACCGTAATTTCGAACGTCAAACTCTGAGAATTTCTTCTGCAGGATACTGCCGATCTCACTAAGTGTCGTATTTTTTCCGTGATCATTGTTCTCTGTCAGTACACGGGAAACCGTCCTCTCGATTTCTGCCTTGCTTGTAATGGAAGGGGTTTCGTCCTGAGAAGTGCCGTAGCGTGCCGGATTTTCCGAGACAGCGGTAATCGCAGGGGAGATATCGTCCTCGTTCTGGGAAATGATTTCGAGAATTTTAAAGGCATCGCACGCAACGCGGAAGGAAGAAGGGGTTTTCTGCTCGCCCATGCCGAGCACAAACATGCCGGATTCACGCAGACGCTGCGCCAGCTTGGTAAAATCAGAGTCCGAAGAAACCAGGCAGAAGCCTCCACATTTCCGGAGTAGAGGATGTCCATGGCATCGATGATCATCGCGGAGTCAGTTGAATTTTTTCCGTTCGTATTGCTGTACTGCTGGATCGGATTGATCGAGTAGCGCAAAAGCTGCTCTTTCCAGCTCTTTTTCGAGATATCGGTCCAGTCCCCGTAGATCCGTTTGTACGTGGCAACACCCTGGTCGGAAACCTCGTCCAGGATATATTTGATGTATTTCGGGGAAACATTGTCCGCATCGATCAATACGGCAAACCGGCTGTCTTTCTGTTCCATAGATTCTGTCCTTTCTGCGGCTTGAATAGTTACGAAAATAGATATCTCTAGTTTAGTACATTTCGGCCTACAAATCAACCGGGAGTTTAACCGAATCAAGTAAGTCCCCTGCTTCCATTGCGAATATCTGCTTGACAATGACAAAAAAACTTGTCAAAACTATTGACAAATAAAGTTGTCAATAGTAGAGTAGTAGATGACAAGAAAAGTTGTCAAATAGAGAGCTCATCTAAAAATAAAGTGAAAGGAGATACTGCGATGCCGCTGTACAATCAGTTAAAAGAGTACCGTTCGAAGCTTGGCATCAACCAAACCGACCTTGGAAAAATGGCGGGAGTATCGAGACAGACCATCAGCCTGATTGAGCGGGGAGACTATTCACCGTCGGTGACACTGGCATTAAAACTTGCAAAAATCTGTGAAGTAAAAGTAGAAGATATTTTTCAATATGAGGAGGATGAACCATGAAAGAAAAACAGGGGAACAAACCAAATTCCTACGGAAAGCTGACGAAGCGGATGCTGATTTATCTGGGAATCGGCGGAGTCTGCGGTTTTTTTGTCGGAATTTTTATGACGTTCGGTGTGAAAAATGGCATGAGTGATCTGAGCGATCTGGTCCGCCCGCTGGCACTGCCGATCATTGCGGTAATTTTCGTTGTAAGCATTGTCCTGATGGAATTTTACAGCCGGAAATTAAAGGATACGATGAAGCATCTCGAAGAAGCAGAGGATGAACAGTACGAAGTCTTAAGCTATGAAGAAGAGAAATACGGCGCGATGCTGATGAACTGCAATGTGATTTCGCAGGTCTGCGATATCATCGTGCTGACATTTACCTTTTCCCGTTCTTGGCTGGAAGAAGCATCGGGAAAAGAGCTCGCCGGATTCCTGGCAACCTGTGCTCTGTTTTGTATCAACTTCTTTCTCTATGCCTATTATCAGATGCGTTATGTAAAAATGGTTCAGGCAGCTCACCCGGAGAAAAGAGGCGATATGAACTCAAAAAAACTTCCAGAAAGACTGGATGGCAAGTTGCGATGAGGCAGAAAAAGAGATGGTATATCAGAGTGCCTATAAGGCCTATATGGCGCTGGGCAAGATGATTCAGATCCTGCTGTGTGCGACGATGATCCTGCATCTGGTGTTCCATACCGGTATTCTCGCAGTCATTGTCGTGGGCGTCATTTATCTGACGATGACACTCACATATCATCGTTCCTGTGTAAGTCTGCAGAAAGCAAAACTGAATCTGTAATCCTGTAAATACAAAAAACTGCGTGGAATGCATTTCAGAATCGTGCATTCCGCGCAGTTTTGCGTTTGGTATGAAAAATGTCAGCTGATCGGAGCCGTCGGTATCTTTGAATTATACTTTTTGTCGATATCCTTCATGACAAACAGATACGAAACACCGGTAAAGACAGCTGCCGTCACCCAGGCTGCCGGGTCACAGAAGCAGGCGAGCGGATAGCTGATGACTTTATGGCAATCACAGCTACAATAAGGCGCGCAAAGAGTTCAGAAACACCGCCCATCATAGGTAGAAAGCCGTAGCCGCAACCCTGCATTGCATTTCGGAAAATAAAGATGGTGCAGAGCGGTACATAAAAAAGAGCACACATATAGGAATAAGTCTTTGCCCATGGCATCATGGCGGCCATATCGACATCACCCGAGAAGAAGAGGGAAAGACATGGCTTCAGAAGAAGGAAGACGAGAACAGCGGCTGCGATCGAATATGTGATGGAAGTCAGAAGTGCAGCGCGAACTCCCTTTTTAATCCGTGGAATATCGCCCTTTCCGAAATTTTGCCCGCTGTAGGTTGCCATCGTCTGTCCCATTGCGGAAAAGCCCTGTGTGACCAGATTCTGCAGCTTACAGGCCGCCGTGAAAGCGGCAACTGCCTCCGAGCCGAACAGGTTAATGGCAGCCTGCATAATCATTGTACCGGATGCGGTGATGGCAAACTGGAGTGCCATCGGAATGCCCATCGAGAGCTGATGGCGGGAATCTGCCGCATGAAGCTTCCAGTGGTGTTTTTCCGGCCACATATCCGGCATGGAGCGATAAATATAAAAAAGACAGAGCACAGCAGAAATTCCCTGGGAGAAAACGGTTGCATATCCGGCTCCCGCAACGCCCATTTTAAAACGAATGATGAGAAGCAGATCCAGAAGAACATTTAATACAGCCGAAAAAATCAGGAACATCAGCGGAGTCTGGCTGTTTCCTACTGCACGCAGATAGGAGGAAAGCAGATTGTAAAAAATCGTAGCGATCAGGCCACCGCAGATAATCATAATATAGGAATAAGCGTCCTGAAAAATATTTTCCGGTGTGTTCATGAGATGCAGCAGCGGCCGCATGGAGATCATGCTGAAGAACGTCAGGACAACCGTGAAAAGGAGAGCCAGTAGAATGCCGTTTGCCACACTTCGCTTTACTCCGCGCGTATCCTTTGCACCGAACCGTTGCGATGTCAGAACCGTAAAGCCTGCTGTGATGCCCTGCGCAAATCCAAGCACCAGGAACATAATCGTTCCCGTAGAACCAACTGCAGCCAGTGCATCCGCTCCGACATATCGGCCAACGATAATCGTGTCTGCCATGTTGTAGAGCTGCTGGAAAATGTTTCCGATAATCAGCGGCAGCGTAAACTGCAGAATGACCGGAAGCGGACTTCCCTTTGTCATATCTCTTTCCATGAAAAAACCTCCTCAGAATGATGGTAAAATTAGTTTTATCTTCGTTTCAAACGAAAGCTATTTTATCACATTCCAAAGAGGTTGTCACACCTTATTTTGACATTTTTCCGGTAATTTTTGATTGATTGAAATCAGAAATTTTCCAGTCTGTTTTTATAGAAGTTTTTCATACACAGTTTTGATTTTTTCCGCCGTCTGCTGCAGCTTCTGCGCACGGTGTCCGAAAATCCGAACAGCAAGATCGCCGCCGGAGAGCGTCGTTGCGCCGCCGTCGATTTCCGGATCGCCGTCAAGAATTTCCCGGATTTCATTGAGAAGCGTATCCGCGTATTCTGTCCGTGAGAGAAAAAGGTTCGCCATATGCGTGTATCCCTCGTACATACCAATCCCTTCCATCGGCATCTGATCGGCAGATAGCAGGTGTTGTCGCGGTAGATCAGCTTTTGACCGCGGAAAATCTGTACCTTTGAGGCAAAGCGGCGGTACTGGAACCGCTCTTCGTGCGCATTCCGTCCGCAGGAGATGATTTCCAGCAGAAACAGGCGGGATGTCTCGTCTGCCAGATGAATCGTCATTGTACTCGTAAAAGAAGACTGTGCAAACGGAATGACGGGCTGCGGATAGTAGTAAAGTACCGCGTGCGGATCAACCTGAACGGAAATTGTGCGGGATGCCGATCCCTCGTCCATTTTGTGGATCTTCTCAAACGACTGCGACAGGACCTCGAGATCCGCCCCCTCTTTTACATGGTAAGAAAATTCTTGTGAATCCCCTTCCATAATACCCGCGGAGGCACAGAGAGGCATGATCTGGATTCCGCCGTTCTCTTTTTCAAACGGAGCCATAATCTTGTACGGCGCCGTAAAGGAGAGGTCCTCGAGAATCGTCTTTCCGTTTTTTAACGCCGCGCAGGCCGTGATGCGGGAAATCTTTCCGAATTTGTTTTCCATAAGCATCACATTCCTTCTAAGAGCACATTTTCTTTGATCCAGGAAACAACATCATCCACATGGACATCGCCGCGGATGTTGGTGAACAGAAACGGACGCTCGCCACGCATTTTTTTCGAATCGTGTTCCATGACTTCCAGGCTTGCACCGACATACGGAGCCAGATCAATCTTGTTGATGACGAGAAGATCGGACCGTGTAATGCCAGGGCCGCCTTTCCGCGGAATCTTATCGCCCTCAGCGACATCGATAACAAAGATCGTGGCGTCCACAAGCTCCGGGCTGAACGTAGCGGAGAGGTTGTCACCGCCGCTCTCGATAAAGAGAAGCTCGATGTCCGGAAACCGCTCCATCATCTCGTCGACGGCCTCGAGGTTCATCGAAGCATCCTCGCGGATCGCGGTGTGCGGGCAGCCGCCGGTCTCCACGCCGATGATGCGTTCCACCGGAAGGACGCTGTTCTTCGCGAGAAACTGTGCGTCCTCCTTTGTATAAATATCGTTGGTAATAACGCCAATACTGTAATCGTTTGCCATTTTCCGGGACAGCGCCTCAATCAGTGCCGTTTTTCCGGAGCCGACCGGTCCTGCTACTCCAATTTTACGTAAAACATAACACATACCTCTTTTCCTGAAAATAATGATTGCGCGAAACAAACACATTACGACATATAAAGACGGGAATACAGTGTTTCATGCTGGATCCCGCGGATATCAAAGCCCGGCGCAGAAAGACAGAGATCCTCCGCACTCCGGTGTTCCAGATCTTTTAAAATCTCGGCAAATTCCGCATAGCATCCGCCGAGAAGCTGCTGTCCGGCGCTCTGGCTTAACGGGATCGTTTTGACGCAGTTTGTCACGATCGCGGAAGTCTGCGCATAGAGATAATGCGACAGCGCATCGGCAAGCGGAATGTTCATGGCAGCGCAGAAAACACCGTAGATACAGCAGTGGTTTATCGCCTGCCCTTTCCTGGCAGTAAGATAACGACGGAAGATCCCGTTTTCCTCTTTTGTCACGGGCAGCTCCAGCTTTTCGATCGTCTTTGCAAAACGGGACCCCATTTTCCGTGCGGCCTCCCTTTGTTCCATTGGAATCCGCGACGCTTCCAGAATTTCTTCAATCGAAAGAAGCTGTTCCAGATCCCCGTATGCGGCAGCAAGATAGGAGAGTCTTGCGGCGAGAAGCTCCGTGAAGGCAAGATTCCATCGGATTTTGTGGTGGATATATTCCTTTGCCGCCGCCTCATCGTGCACAATTTCACGCTGAATATACGTTTCGAGTCCCTGCGAGTGCGAGTACGCGCCGATCGGAAACAGGGCGTCGTTGATCTGAAGAAGATAAAAATTAAGTTCGGACATAAAAAGTCTCCTGAAAAATCATAAGATATCGAATGAGCCTGCCCGCGAAAAGGGGCCGGCCCATTCTTTTCTGCGTGCGGACAGACCGCATCAGTGATGATGATTGTGGATCGATGCGGAAATCCGCTGGTCGAAGTCGAGCTTTTTCAGTTCTTTTTCGGCCGTAACGCCGTGGAGTTTCTGAAGCATCAGAAGCATCGGCTCATTGTAAATCGTGATAAAAGTATCGTTTTCGCCCCAGAACAGCGGTGCATGGCGGTTGCCGATCTCGTAGCAGACCTTTGCCGCCTGCTTTTCGTGACCAGGAGTAAGGGAAACGCGGATCACCTCGCACGGAGGCGTATTGACGGCGATGATTTTTTCATCGTCTGCATAGAGCACATCACCCTGATACAGACCCCTTGTGAGAATGGAATCGTCCATGCGGATGCCGAGCTCCGTTCCATGGTCGGTCGTCTTTTTATGAATCTTTTTGAAGCTTCATGCCATTCGATATCGACGTATTCGATCGTTTTTCCGGAAGTGTCAAATTCCGAAAGTTTTCCTAAAATCTGTTCGCAAACCATTGAAAAAAGTTCCTCCTTACCGAATTACCAGATCTGAAGCAGCATCATGACGCCCGGGATCCACGCGGTGACAACGCCCTCAAATACCTGAAGGCACGGCACAAATTTTCCGAGCTTCTTTCCGCAGATATCCTCCACAAAAGAAGTACCCCAGAGAATGGCCCACAGATACCAGATGCCCGCCCAGCGGAGATCCGGCGTGATGCCAAGCGCCGCGCTTCCAATGAAGCCTTCGATCGTTCCGAAGATGACAGCGTTGACGGCAACAAAGGTCGAAAACCACGCAAAAGGGATCGGGCTGGCGTTTAAAAATTTATTGACGGCCACAAAGAGGTAAGTGAAGCAGAACAGCAGTCCCGTTCCGGCAGCGTAATAATTTCCCTGCACGAGATTCACGAAGTTGATGAAAAGGGAAAGTCCGCCGGTAAAGATATTCATTACAGCGGCCGAGCGTCCATCCACATGGTACAGAGTGCACATGCCGTTGTTGATCAGTACAATTCCTACAAATAAAAGACACACTCCAAGCATAATAAAATTCTCCTCGTATGGTTTTACAGAATGCAGAGCCGTTTAGAACAGGCTGTAAAGCTGGGTCAGCGGCAGTTTTTCTGCTGGCTTGGAAGTGATCTCCTCGCCGTCAACAGTGACCTTATATGTCTCCGGATCTACGGTAAGCACCGGCGTGCGGTCGTTCCATACCATATCCTTTTTGCTGATACTGCGGCAGCCGTGTACCGGGACAACCGTTTTTTCCAGTCCGTATGCGTCTTTGATACCGGCATCGAAAGCAGCCTGGGAAACGAAGGTCAGGCATGCCTCCTGTTTTGCTTTTCCGTGAGCGGCAAACATCGGCTGATAGCAGACCGGCTGTGTCGTCGGGATCGAAGCGTTGGCGTCTCCCATTTTCGAAGCGCCGATCATACCGCCTTTGATGATCATATCCGGTTTGGAGCCGAAGAAAGCAGGATTCCAGAGCACGAGATCAGCAAATTTTCCCTTTTCGACCGAGCCGACATACTCGGAGATACCGTGGGTGATGGCCGGGTTGATCGTATATTTTGCGATATAACGTTTCACGCGGAAGTTATCGTTTTCATGACCGGCATCCTCCGGCAGAGCGCCGCGCTCATCCTTCATTTTGCTTGCGGTCTGCCACGTACGGGTGATGACCTCACCGACACGGCCCATCGCCTGGGAGTCGGAACTCATCATACTGAAAATACCCATATCGTGCAGAACATCCTCTGCGGCGATCGTCTCCGGGCGGATACGGGAATCCGCGAACGCAACGTCCTCCGGGATGTGCTTGTCGAGGTGGTGGCATACCATCAGCATGTCAAGATGCTCATCAAGTGTGTTGACAGTGTAAGGCATTGTCGGATTCGTGGAGGAAGGCAGAACGTTCGGTGCAGCAGCAGCGCGGATGATGTCCGGTGCGTGGCCGCCGCCGGCTCCCTCGGTGTGGTACGTATGGATGGTTCTTCCGCCGATGGCCGCAAGCGTATCTTCGACGCATCCGCCTTCGTTCAAAGTATCGGTGTGGATGGCAACCTGGACATCGAACTCATCGGCAACGTTGAGGCAGTGGTTAATGACCGCCGGCGTTGCGCCCCAGTCCTCGTGGATTTTCAGGCCCATCGCACCGGCTTTGACCTGCTCAATCAACGGAGCCTCGTCGGAGCAGTTGCCCTTGCCGAGAAAACCAAGGTTCATCGGATATTCCTCTGCGGCTTTCAGCATCATGCGCAGATTCCACGGTCCCGGGGTACACGTCGTTGCGTTCGTGCCGTCCGCCGGGCCGGTGCCGCCGCCGATCATCGTGGTCACGCCGCTGTAGAGGGAGCAGTCAATCTGCTGCGGGCTGATAAAGTGGATGTGAGTATCGATGCCGCCTGCCGTAACGATCATACCCTCGCCGGCCAGAGCCTCGGTCGATGCGCCGACCGTCATGCCAGGAGTCACGCCGTCCATGACATCCGGGTTTCCGGCTTTTCCGATGCCGGCAATTTTTCCGTCTTTGATTCCGATGTCTGCTTTTACAATGCCTGTAGCATCCACGATCAGAGCGTTTGTGATGACAAGATCAAGGTCTCCGTCTCTGCTGCAGGTCTTGACGGACTGTCCCATACCGTCGCGGATGGATTTGCCGCCGCCGAATTTTACTTCATCGCCGTATGTGGTGTAGTCTTTTTCGACTTCAATCACAAGGCTGGTGTCGGCAAGGCGGACCTTATCGCCGACGGTCGGACCGTACATAGCGGCATATTTACTTCCGGAAATTTTTACACTCATTTTTGCTGTCCCTCCTTACAGAAATCCTTTTAACTTCGCGTTTTCCAGTGATGCGGCTTTCGTGTCAGCGGTAGCCTGTGCGCGGGTCAGGTCATTCAGACCGAAGACACGTTTTCTGCCGCCCATCTCGACGAGCTGCACCTCTTTTTCCTCGCCCGGCTCAAAACGGACCGAAGTTCCGGAAGGAATATCGAGGTGATAACCGTACGCCGTTTCCCGGTCAAAAGAGAGGCACCGGTTGACCTCAAAGAAATGAAAATGGGAGCCGACCTGAACGGGACGGTCGCCCTTATTTGCTACCATGACAGTGACTGTCTTTTTGCCTTCGTTTAATGTGATCTCGCGATCGGAAGCCATGATTTCACCGATTTTCATATGATGTCTCCTCCTTACTGAATCGGATTATGTACAGTGACCAGTTTGGTCCATCCGGGAACGTTGCCTCGACCTGAACCTCGCCGATCATATCGCAACGCCGTCCATGACATCGTCGCGGGTCAGAATCTTTGTGCCGAGCTGCATCAGCTCCACAACGGTCTTTCCGTCCCTTGCCAGTTCCAGAAGCTCGGAACTGATGTAGGCGAGTGCTTCCGGGTAATTCAGTTTCAGGCCGCGTGCTCTCCGCTCTTTGGCGAGATTACCGGCCATATGAAGCATCAGTTTTTCCTGTTCCTTGGGATTTAATCTCATGGTGTTCCTCCTTTTTTGCATAGAAAAAGAGCAGACCAGGGAGAAAACATTTCTGTTCAGACTCCTTTGTCTGCTCTTTCATATTTTATATCACGCATTATAACGGGTGTTTTTTATTTGGTCAAGAACTTTTTGCTATTTTTTTTGATTGCTTTTTTCATGTACAGCAGAGGAAAAACCATAGAAAGCAAAGAAAAGAGGGGAAAATGCAGAAGAAAACAAAGAAAATTCTCTGAAATAAACAGTATATAACAGTTGACAACAGTAGCTGACTGTTATATACTGTTTATTGTAAAGGAGAAGAGAAACGATATGCATATTATTTTGAATCATTCCTCCATGGTGCCGATCTACGAGCAGCTCATGGAGCAGATCAAATCAGAAATTATCAATACAGCATTAAAAGAAGGAGAGGCGCTCCCATCCGTCCGTTCTCTGGCCGGGGAACTGCGGATCAGTGCGCTGACCGTCAAAAAGGCGTATGACAAGCTGGAAGAGGAAGGATTTGTTACAACGATTCACGGAAAGGAACGTATGTAACGGCTTCCGACAAACAGCTCGCGCTGGAGGCAAGGCAGAGAGAAGCAGAGGCGGATTTTGAAAAAGCCATCGACCGTGCCCTTGCGATGGGAATGAGCCGGAGGATATTCTGGAGACAGTAACCCTTCTTCTGGAGGGAAAAATAAGGAATGCCGGAGCAGCGGCAGAAAGGAAGAGACAGACATGATAAAAATGCAGAATGTCAGAAAGGTGTATCCGGGATTTGATTTTGAGCTTTCTATGGAGATTCCGGAGGGAAGAATCACCGGACTGATTGGAAAAAACGGAGCCGGAAAAAGCACGGCGATCCGGCTGATGCTCGGCCTTGCAAAAGCAGATGGCGGAATAATCGAACTCTTTGGAAAACCGATCACAGAAATTATGGCAGAGGACCGGCAGAATATCGGCGTTCGCTGGCAGAATCTGGATTTAACGGACAGTTTACCATCGTGGAAGTGGAGAAAATTCTGGCGAAAATGTATCCAAAGTTTGAGGAAAGCTGGTTCACCAGAGAGTGCCAGAAGCTGCATCTTCCGGAAGAAAAACAGTTCAAGGAATTTTCCAATGGAATGAAGGCGAAGCTGCGTGTACTTACCGCCCTGTCACACAAGGCACAGCTTCTGATCCTCGACGAGCCGACCGCAGGACTCGATGTGGAAGCGAGAAATGAGATTCTCGACCTGCTGCGCGAATACGCGGCCGAAGATGAGAGCCGGACGATCCTCATTACGTCCCACATCGCCTCCGATCTCGAGCATCTCTGCGATGACATTTATCTGATTCACGGGGGAAAACAGCTCCTGCACGAGGAGACGGATGTGATTCTCGAGCAATACGGTCTCATCAAGGCAGACGAGGCGCAGTATGCGGCGCTCGACAAAGAATATCTGCTCGATACCCAGAAAGAACCGTATGGCTATGCATGCCTTACCAACGACAGAAAATATTACGAAGAAAACGTTCCCGACCTTGTAGTAGAGCGGGCCGGAATTGATGATGTAATTTTGATGATGACAGGAGGAGAAAAAAGATGAGTGGATTATTAGAGAAAGATATCTGTCTGCTGTTAAAAGGCCATCGCAACACGATGATCCTTTTCCTTATGATCTGTGTATTCCTCGGACTTAGCCAGACGGACACCTTTATTCTGGGCTATTTTCCGTTTCTGATGATCGTTCTGCTGATCGGAACGCTTTCCTGCGATGAAGCGGATAACGGACTGCCGTTCCTGTTCACACTCCCGATTGACCGGAAACTGTATATCCGCGAAAAATACCTGTTCTGCGTGGCCGGAACCGTAGTATCGTTTGTCCTCGCCTGGGCGTTATACCTGGTATCCCTGCTGGTGCACGGCGTTTCGAATGTATCTGGTGTTCTCTCGGAAAATGCGGGAATGATACCGGTCTTTCTGGCGGTATTTTTCATCACCATTTCCATCATGATTCCGGTGCAGATCAAATGCGGAGCAGAAAGCGCACGGGTCATGATGGCAGGAATCTGTTTTCTGTTTGCCGGTGTGATTCTGTTTGTGCAGAAGTCGCAGGAGAAGCGACACTGGATCAAATCACGGAGCTGATTGGCACCATTACGGGCACAATTCCGGGCCAGG
>ENA-OUNI01000348-OUNI01000348.1-human-gut-metagenome-genome-assembly--contig:-NODE-348-length-21357-cov-11.533349_pt1 | contig 21357 bp, 29 predicted proteins | sample MGYA00242499_ERZ504580 | MGnify/ENA primary metagenome ERZ504580 (study PRJEB26092, sample SAMD00036315) | human gut metagenome | host: Homo sapiens | study: EMG produced TPA metagenomics assembly of... | reverse complement strand
CCTGAACATCTTCCCCGGAGCGCTATGTTCCATGGGCTGTGGCAGGCTGCGTCCTGCTGGGCTGGGGCGCGAGCCTTGTGTGGGAACTGCCCTTCTGCCTGATCCAAGGTGCCGTGTGGTGCCCTACCTCTATATCGGCTTCCTTGCCAAAAAGAAGCATCTGCTGGACGAGCCCCTGCCGCCCAAGGTCTTTGCCGGGCTGCTGGCCGCCACAGCACTCATTGCCGTAGGCGCTCTTGCTACCCGCACCACCGACTGCATCTCGCTGGCCGAGTGGTCACTGGGGCCGCTGAGCATCTTTCTGGACGGTGCTGCAGGCTTGCTTTTCATCCGGCTGTTCATGCGGCTCAGCCGCGGCCATGGCCCCATCGTGCACTTTCTGGAAGCGGTGGGCCGCCGTTCGCTGAACATTTTCTGCGTACATACCGTGGAGATCATCGCTATTCCGTGGTATCTGATGGTAGCAAAGTTCTCTGCGCAGCCGGTGCTGGGCATGTGGCTGCAATATGCCATCTCTCTGGGCTCTATCTGGCTGGTGTGTGAGCTGCTGCGTGTACGCCGCGCACTCATCATCCGATTTTTCCCGGCACAGCGCAGAACGCCCGCCGTGCACTATACCGCCCGGCACTGACATGTTTTTCCGGCTGCTGCGGTGCAGCCATCATAAAAGTAAGAGGAGAATCCGGTTATGAACAACGATGTCCCCGAGACCCTTGCTGCGGCCCGCAGCCGCGCTGCTGACTTGGAACAGCAGCTCAAGCTCTCTGACGAAGGTGTATCCCGGCTGGCACAGCGGTGTCTGGAGCTGGAACAACAGGTGCTGAACTATCAGGCCGCACTGGCAAGGCACGGCAGCGACAACGAACCTGCCGCCCTGACCCTGCCGCAGCTGTTCTACGATTCCGGCTCCGGCTATTCCCCGCGGGAATGCCTGACCGTTGCCGAGGATGCCTACGACGAACTGACCCACGAGGTCTCTGCGGTGTTCACCCTGCCCACGGATGCCCGTGCGCTGCGGCTGGACCCCGGTGAGCTGGCCTGCTGCGTGACTGACTGAGCATCTCGGACGAGCGGCTGGAATGCCGCGCCATGAACGGCATCCGGCTGCAGGAAGACTGCCTGCTGTTTTTGGATGTGGACCCCAACCTGACCGTGTGCAGCACCGTGCCCTTTGCGGCCGGGATGAAGTTTGCCGTGACCTATCATTACTATCCGCTGGGCCGCTTCCAGCACGAGCAGCCCGGCAAGGCCCTGCTCAGCGCGTTGAATACCATCAAGCTGCAGGCTGAGGCCGAAAAGAACGATGTTCTGGAACAGCTGCAGGCCGCCCTTGCCGAGAACACCCGGCTGAACAATCAGCTGACGGAACTGCAGAACAGCCGTGCTGCCTATGAAGATTCGCTGGAAAACCTGTACGAGAGCAGCAGCTGGCGGCTTACCGCACCGCTGCGTGCTTTGCGCCGCCTGCTGCGCGGCTGAATCGGATCGCTAAAGGAGTTGTCAACATGTACAGCAGTTACAGCACCCTGCAGCGTAAGCAGCTGACGAAGCAGGTTTATACCGATACCCAGAGCACCTATCTGCTGGTGTATGCACCGGGCCGTCATCAGGCGCTGGAGCACGCACTGGAAAACCAGCTGCACCGCAAGTTCCGGCTGGTGACGGAGCTGGCCCCCGCCCTGACCGACTCGGTGGAGGGCGTGCTGCTGGTCAGCGAAGATCTGGAGTGCACCTCCACCGCCCTGACCTATTTTGCCGCCGCCCTGCGCACCGGTGCCGATTTTGTGGTGTGTGATGCCGCCTTTGGCTTCGATGGCTCCACCGCCCTTTATCTGAGCACCCAGCACATCCCGTGCAGCCGCTGCGCCATGGTATCGCGGAAGCTTCTGGACCGGGTGCGCGCTGCTGCGCGCGGCAGGGACAGCGTGACCGAGCTGCTGCGCCTTGCCACCGCCATGGCGGAAAACTGCCACCGCATCCCGCAGTCTTTGCTGCACTTCCGGCGGGAGCTGTGTGCCGACGATGTGTTCTCTGCAGACGGAAAGCGTGCTTTGATCCTGAGCCACGAGCTGACCATGACCGGTGCGCCCATCGTGCTGACAAGTGCCGTGCCGGTGCTGCGCAGCATGGGCTTTGAAGTGGTGGTGCTTGGCCCTGCGGACGACGGCTCGCTGCCGCTGTTTCTGGATGCCGGTGCCGCCGTAGTGACCCGCAGCGACTGCGTGATGAACTCGTCGCTGTGGGGCCTTGCCACCAGTGCCGATTTTGTGCTGGCCAACACCGTGGTAGAGGCTGCCGCCGTGAGCACCCTGAACGGCTCCTTCGTGCCGGTGCTGTGGTGGCTGCACGATGCCTTTGCAGGCTACCCGTTCATTGCGCACAAGATTCCCAAAACACTGGCTCCAATGTGCATGTGTGCGCCGTAGGTCCCACGCCACTGCCGCCATGCACTCGGTGCGGCCGGACTTCAGCATTGAACAGCTGATCTACGGTCTGCCGGACTATGCGCAGGAAAGCTTCCCGCCCTACGATATCAGCTATGCCGGCGGCAGGCCGCTGTTCGTGACCGTAGGTTCCTTTGAGCCGCGCAAGGGTCAGGATATTTTCTGCAACGCCATCCGCCTGCTAAAGCCCGAGGTGCGCCAGAAGGCTGCTTTCCTGTTCGTGGGCAAGGCGGCGGACAAGAGCCTGAAGAACGCCGTGGATGCACTGGTGGAGGACTACCCGGACACCGTTTTCTACCGCAAGCGTCTGGAACGGCCCGAGATTAAATCCCTGATGGATCAGTGCGCCTGCGTGGTATGCGCTTCCCGCGATGATCCCATGCCAACCTTCGTCACCGAGGGCCTGATCTTCGGCAAGCCCTCCATCGTGTCGGAGCACACCGGCACCGCCGGGCTGATCACCGAGGGCGTGGACGGCTTTGTGTACAAAGACGACGACCCGGATCAGCTGGCAAAGGTGCTGGAGCATGCTATCCTGCATCCGGAACAGCTGGCCGCCATGAAAGCTGACTGCCGGAAAATGTACGAGAAATATTATTCCAACGAAGCCTATGTTGCCACCCTGACACGGCTGGTGAACGAATCAACAGACTAAAAACAAGATAAAGGCAAGTCGATGCGTACATCTGCCCTTGCCTTTTTATCATTCCATCAAAATTGCACAAGAAAATTCCAGTTCCGTTCACAAAGACACAGGCCGCGTGTGTTATACTTTTATCAAATCATTCCGCCTGAAAGGAGCCTGTTCTCTCTATGAGCCAACCCGCCTCTGCCGCACCTTCCCGCAAAAAGACAGTGATCTCGCTGCTGGTGCTCGCCGCACTTACCGGCATCATCGTGCTGCTGTTCAAGGACAACTGGGCCGAGATCACCGAAGCGCTTTCGCAGCTGTCCGCATGGCAGGTGCTGGTGGTGCTGGCCATCGGCCTCAGCTATCCGCTGCTGGAGGGGTGCGTGGCGTGGGTCATCGTGCGCAGCCGCATCCCGGGCTTCAGGCTCTGGCAGGGCATCGATACCGCGTGGTGCGGCACCTTTGGCAATGTGGTCACGCTGGGCGCAGGTGCAGTGCCGGTGCAGACATGGTATCTGCACCGCTGCGGCCTGCCGGTTGGCCCGGGCGTGGGCCTGATGACCCTGCAGTACGTGTTCCACAAAACCACCGTGCTGCTGTATGCCACGGTGATGCTGCTGTTTCAGCACAGATGGCTTGCCGCCAACACCACCGGTGTGATGAATTATCTGCCCATGGCATACGCTGTAGTGGCGGCCATCATTGTGGTGCTGGTGCTGGTGTGCGTATCGCCGCTGGTGCAGAACCTTGCCCGCTGGCTGATGCGTCTGCTGCCCAAAACGGAAAAATGGCAGCAGCGCCGCGCCGACTGGCAGCAGCAGCTGGATGTTCTGGGCGAGGAGAGCCGCCGTCTGCTGGCAGATAAGCCCCGCTGCGCTGAAATTCTGGCATTGCAGGCGGTCAAGCTGTTCGGGCTGTTCTGCCTGCCTACCTGTGCATCCGGTTCATGGGGCTTTCCCCTCTGAGCTTTTTGCAGGTGCAGCTGCTCACCAGCTTGATGCTGTTTTTGTCCAACGCCCTGCCAATGTGGCCGGCATGGGCTCCATCGAGACGGCATTCCTGCTGGTGTTCGGCAGCTTTCTGGAGCGCGGCGAGGTGATGAGCGTGATGATGCTTTACCGCATCGCCAGCTATTATGTGGTGTTCGCCGCCAGCGCCGTGGGCTTCTTCATCGCTCAGCGGCATCTGACCGATCTGGAGCCGCCAAAGGAGGATTGACCCGCCATGAAAGATAAGCGCATCCTGTCCCGGTTCGGCATTGTCATTTTAGTGCTGCTTGCACTGGTGCTGATCTTTCCTTCCGCAAAGATCGACCTTGCATCCAGCATCGAGGCCAGCACACAGGCCAGTGTCCGGGTGGAGCACATTCAGAACTTTGCCCGCTCCGCAGAGATGGATGTTCAGCTGCTTTCTGCCGACGACCCTGCCTATCAGCAGATCGCAAACGTGCTTTCCGGCCTTACCTGTGTCAAGCGGTTCAACCAGCAGTATTCCTCCTACAGCCACGAATACCCGGTGGATTCCGTCACTGTGAGCTACTACGATGATGCCGAGAACAATAACCTCCTGTTCACCGTCTACTCCGATGGCACCGCCATCGTGAACAGCCAGTTCGTGAAGATCAAAACGCCCAAAGGCGGCGCGGAGGAAGTGTATCAAAAGCTGGCGGAGATCATGAAATAAAACTCCTTCTGTCTGCTCGCTGCACTCGCATCCACCTCCCTCAATGAGGGAGGCTTTGGCAAAACCGTAAGTTTTTCGCACTGCCAAGGGCTCCCTCTTTGAGGGAGCTGGCATGGTGTCAGCCATGACTGAAGGAGTTAAAAACAAAAAACGGGGCACGCAGGTGGTCAAGCTGCATGTCCCGTTTTTGTTTTTCTTTTGCACTTGGTGCGGTACCAATCACACCGAATGCCGCGCATCGAGCCGTGGGAGCAAACTAAAACCACAGCTCACTTGAAAAAAGAGAATGGAATGGAGGAATTGGCGTTTGCGCAGCAATGAAAGCCCCAGTGGGGCTTTTAAGCCACAAAGCGGTCTTGCGTAAGCAAGATGGAGTGGCCTCGCCACGACAAACTTGGGGATCACCTGACACAGCTCCGCAGCTCTGCCATGTCGGATCCGGTTTTCGCAGAAGCCCTTGCAGAGGCTTCCGCTTTTCTGGTGCAACGTGGTTAGATTTGCCTAACCTCGTTGCGAGAACAGAATACCACAGCCGGTTAGTCTTGTCAACCCTTATTTTGCGATTTTTTTCGCAAAATAGGTGCACCGCCGGGATTTCGGCGCTTTTTCTACATTCTGCCCAAAGAAAGCCCCTTGCTTTGGCAGAAAACCCACTTGTTTTCTATTGCATTTTAAAGTGGTTCTTGCTATTATAATAACGCAAGATTTTGTGGGCAGGTTTTCATTTTTGTCTACACCTTGTAGTCGGGGCTGCTGTAACCGGCAGTTCAAGACCGTTTTGCCCCCAGAAAGCCGCCATACAGAGCGGCTTTTCAAAGGCTCATTAGTTAGAAAACGCTAACTGCGTGATGGAGCAAGGAGGTTCCAATGATCAATTTTGAACAGTGGGAAGGCTTTGAGGGCCGCATCTGGAAAGAAGAAGTCAATGTGCGCGACTTCATCCAGAAGAACTACACCCCGTATGACGGCGACGAAAGCTTTCTGGCCGGCCCCACCGAGGCGACCGACAAGCTGTGGAGTGCCCTGCAGAAGCTGCAGAAGGCCGAGCGCGCCAAGGGCGGCGTGCTGGATATGGAGACCGAAGTGGTCAGCAGCCTGACTGCTTACGGCCCCGGCTATATCGACGAAAGCCTGAAGGATCTGGAGCAGATCGTGGGTCTGCAGACCGACAAGCCCCTCAAGCGCGCCTTCATGCCCTACGGCGGCATCAAGATGGCAGAGCAGGCCTGCACCACCTACGGCTACCAGCCCAGCGCCGAGCTGCACAAGATCTTTACCGATTATACCCGCACCCACAATCAGGCTGTGTTTGATGCCTACACCCCTGAGATGAAGGCGGCCCGCCATACCCACATCATCACCGGCCTGCCGGACACTTACGGCCGCGGCCGCATCGTGGGCGACTACCGCCGCGTGGCCCTGTACGGCATCGATGCACTGATCAAGTTCAAGCAGGAGGACTTCGCCAACTGCGGCGACGGCACCATGACCGATGACGTCATTCGCCTGCGCGAGGAGATCGCACGCCAGATCAGCGCCCTGAAGGGCATGAAGAAGATGGCCGAGGCCTACGGCTATGATATCTCTCAGCCCGCAAAGAACGCCAAGGAGGCCTGCCAGTGGCTGTACTTCGGCTATCTGGCCGCCATCAAGACCCAGAACGGCGCCGCCATGAGCGTGGGCCGCATCTCCACCTTCCTGGATATCTATATCCAGCGCGATCTGGACAACGGCACCCTGACCGAGACCCAGGCTCAGGAGCTGATCGACCACATGGTCATGAAGTTCCGCATGGTCAAGTTTGCCCGCATCCCCAGCTACAACCAGCTGTTCTCCGGCGACCCCGTGTGGGCAACGCTGGAAGTGGGCGGCATCGGCATGGATGGCCGCAGCATGGTCACCAAGAACTGCTACCGCTTCCTGCACACGCTGGAAAACATGGGCCCCGCACCGGAGCCGAACCTGACCGTTCTGTACTCCTCCGCCCTGCCGGAGAGCTTCAAGAAATATGCCGCCAAGGTGTCCATCGATACCAGCTCTGTCCAGTACGAGAACGACGACGTGATGAAGCCCGTGTGGGGCGATGATTACTCCATCTGCTGCTGCGTGTCTGCCACCCAGACCGGCAAGGAGATGCAGTTCTTCGGTGCCCGCGCCAACCTTGCCAAGTGCCTGCTGTACGCCATCAACGGCGGTGTGGACGAGAAGAGCCACGAGCAGTGCGGCCCCAACTATGCCCCCATCACCAGCGAGTACCTGAACTACGACGAGGTGCTGCCCAAGTATGTCCAGATGCTGGACTGGCTGGCTGGCCTGTACGTCAATGTGCTGAACCTGATCCAGTATATGCACGACAAATACTACTATGAGGAAGCCGAGATGGCCTCATCGACACCGACGTGCGCCGCACCTTTGCCACCGGCATTGCAGGCTTCTCCCACGTCATCGACTCCCTGAGCGCCATCAAGTACGCCAAGGTGAAGGTAGTGCGTGACGAGAGCGGCCTTGCCACCGGCTTTGAGACCGAAGGCGACTTCCCCAAGTACGGCAACGATGATGACCGCGCCGACGAGATCGGCGTGTGGCTGCTGCGCACCTTCCTGGAGATGATCAAGAAGCGCCACACCTACCGCAACTCTGAGGCTACCACTTCTATCCTGACCATCACCTCCAACGTGGTGTACGGCAAGTACACCGGCGCTCTGCCCGATGGCCGTGCCGCATTCACCCCGTTTGCTCCCGGTGCAAACCCCAGCTACGGCGCAGAGCAGAACGGCCTGCTGGCTTCCCTGAACTCGGTGGCAAAGCTGCCCTACCACTGGCACTGGACGGCATCTCCAACACCCAGACCATCAACCCGGACGCTCTGGGCCACAGCGAAGGCGAGCGGGTGGAGAATCTGGTACAGGTCATGGACGGCTACTTCGATCAGGGCGCACACCACCTGAATGTGAACGTCTTTGGCAAGGAGAAGCTGCTGGATGCCATGGAGCACCCCGAGAAGGAGGAGTACGCCAACTTCACCATCCGCGTCTCCGGCTACGCCGTCAAGTTCATCGACCTGACCCGCGAGCAGCAGATGGACGTTATCTCCCGCACCTGCCATGCAGCCCTGTAACCCCATCGGCTATGTCCACTCGCTGGAATCCTTCGGCTCTGTGGACGGCCCCGGTGTGCGCTTTGTGGTGTTTTTGCAGGGGTGTGCCCTGCGGTGCAAATACTGCCACAACCCGGAAACATGGGCTGCGGAGGGCGGCGAGGAATGGACGGTGGAAAAGCTGTTCCAGCGGGTCTACCGCTACCGCAACTACTGGGGCAAAAAGGGCGGCATCACGGTCAGCGGCGGTGAACCGCTGCGCCAGATGGAGTTCCTGACGGCATTCTTCGAGCTGGCCCGCTCCAAAGGCGTGCACACGGCTCTGGATACCGCCGGGCAGCCCTTCCGGCCCGATGACCCGGATTATCTGGCCGGTTTCGACCGGCTGATGAAGTCCACCAGTCTGGTCATTCTCGACCTGAAGGAGATCGACCCGGAACGCCACCGGCAGCTCACTGGCAAAGACAATGCAACATCCTTGCGATGGCGCGGCATATTTCTGACCTCGGCATCCCGCTGTGGATCCGGCATGTGCTGGTGCCCGGCCTGACCGACGACGAGGAGGGCCTGCGCAGGACCGCAGACTTTATCCGCAGCCTGAAAACGGTGCAGCGGGTGGAGGTACTGCCCTACCACACGCTGGGCCTGTTCAAGTGGCAGAAGCTGGGCATCCCCTATCCGCTGCCGGACGCCGTGCCGCCCACCGCGGAGCAGGTGAAGCGTGCAGAAGAACTGCTGGAAGTGAGCAGGTATCCCGGCTAAGCTCCTGATTTGAAAAACGACCGTTTCCGGTGTGCAGAATGCGCCGGGAGCGGTCGTTTTTCTTGACTTCCCTTCTGTACACCGTTATAATGAAAAAAGTAAAAAAGGAGAAACAGCCATGCAGATTTTCAATACGCTGACCCGCCAGAAAGAAGAATTCGTGCCGCAGGTGCCCGGTGAATACCGCATCTATGTCTGCGGCCCTACCGTTTATAACTATATCCACATCGGCAACGCCGCCCGCTGATCGTGTTCGATACCCTGCGCCGCTACCTTGAGTACCGCGGCAACAAGGTGTTCTATGTTTCCAACATCACCGATATCGACGATAAGCTCATTAAGAAGGGACAGGAAGAGGGCACCTCCATGAAGGAGGTCGCTCAGCGCTTTGAGGCCGAGTACCTCAAGGATGCCGCCGGCCTCAACTGCAAAAAGCCCACCGTCCAGCCCCGGGCTACCGAGCACATCCAGCAGATCCTGGATATCGTGAAGGATCTGATCGACTCCGGCCACGCTTATGTTGCCAAGAACGGCGATGTGTACTTCCGGGTGAAGAGCGATCCCGAGTACGGCAAGCTGAGCCACCTGAAGCTGGACGATCTGGAGAGCGGCAACCGTGAGCTGCGCAGCCAGATGGACGACGACCTGAAGGAGGACCCCGCAGACTTTGCCGTGTGGAAGGCCGCAAAGCCCGGTGAACCTGCATGGGAGAGCCCCTACGGCATGGGCCGTCCGGGCTGGCATATCGAGTGCAGTGCCATGAGCCGCACCCATCTGGGCAAGACCATTGATCTGCACTGCGGCGGTCAGGATCTGATCTTCCCCCACCACGAGAATGAGATCGCACAGAGCGAGTGCGCCAACGGCTGCACCTTTGCCCGCTACTGGATGCACAACGGCTTCATCAACGTGGACAATCAGAAGATGTCCAAGAGCCTGCACAACTTCTTCACCGTGCGGGACGTGGCGGATGTCTACGGCTACGAACCCATCCGCTATTTCATGCTGACCGCAGGCTACCGGATGCCCCTGAACTACACCGTGGACCTCATCGAGAGCTGCAAAAACAGCCTGGAGCGCCTGTACACCTGCCGCGAAAATCTGGATTTTGCCCTGACCAAGGATGCCTTTGGCACCGACGAGACTCTGAAGGAAAAGGCTGCCGAGGCCCGCACCAAGTTCTGCACTGCCATGGACGATGACCTGAACACCCCGGATGCACTGGCTGCCGTGTTCGATCTGGTCAAGGAGATCAACACGCTGTCGGCTGTTTCCTCCAAGGATGCTCTGCAGACCGCCGCCGCTGCGTTCGACGAGATCACCGGCGTACTGGGCCTGCTGTACAACCGCAAAAAGGACGAGGTGCCCGCCGAGGTGACCGAGCTGGTAGAGAAGCGTGCCGCCGCCAAGAAGGCCAAGGACTGGGCCACTGCCGATGCCATCCGTGCACAGCTGACCGAACTGGGCTGGGCGGTCAAGGATACCGCACAGGGCCCGCAGCTGAGCAAGCTCTAAATTAAAGTAAAGCTATTCGCGGCATGTTGCGGATGGCTTTACTTTTTTGCACGCATTTGCCATAATAAGGAAGAAGATCAGCTTTGCGGAGGGAACAGCAATGAAGGTCATGGTTTTTGACGTAGGAGGCACCGAGATCAAATATTCGGTCATGGACGAGCAGATGAACCGTTTCGATGCCGGTTCCGTGCCCACGCCGCAGGATACGCAGGAGCATTTTCTCGACACAATATACGCTCTGTATGCACCGCATAAGGATGAAGTGGACGGTATCGCCATGGCGCTGCCCGGCTTTGTGGATGCCAACACCGGCTATGTCTCCAACGGCGGGGCACTTCTGTACAACACCGGCACGCAGGTGGGGCAGCTGGTGCGCGAAAGATGCGGCTGCCGTGTCACGCTGGAAAACGACGGCAAGGCTGCAGCCATTGCAGAGCTGCGGGCCGGTGCCTTGCAGGGCTGCTGCAATGCGGCAGTGTTTATCATCGGCACCGGCGTGGGCGGCGGCATCATTGCCAATGGCCAGCTGGTGCGCGGCGTGCACTTTACCGCCGGAGAGTACAGCTTTGTGAACACCAACGCCGACGAGTGGGAGAATACCGAAAAACCATGGCCTGCCAGTGCAGCACCAAATACCTGCTCAAGTGGTACCGTGCCCGTAAGGGCCTGCCCGCCGATGCCCCCATGAACGGTAAACTCTTTTTTGATGCCGCCAATGCCGCCGAGCCGGAAGCGCTGGAAGTGCTGGAACGGTTCTGCAAGATGGTGGCCGTGCAGATCTACAACCTGACCGTATTGCTGGATGTGGAAAAGGTAGCCATCGGCGGCGGCATCAGCAAGCAGCCGCTGCTGCTGGACGATCTGCGCCGGGTATATGCCGGGCTGTTTGCTTCCCGTGGGGAATCACCTTACATGATCGGTCTGCCCCGCTGCGAGATCGTGCCATGCCATTTCAGCAGCGAAGCCAATCAGGTGGGAGCATTGTATACCTATCTGCAGGCGGAAAGCAAAACCATTTAATGGCTTCCGCTTCGCTCTAGCCATATTCAGCGGAACAATTATTTTTATAGAGCAAACTCCGGCAGACTGCGGTCTGCCGGAGTTTGCTTTTTCACAGGATAGGGCCGTATTGGAAAACGGCATTCTCCCTTAGATTTACTTATTGGTCAGCCGGTTGAAGTGCGGCTTTTCGTCTTCTTCCTTCTTCGGTTCCGGCTTTTCCGCCGGGGTCAGGCGCACCTCGGTCACGCGGCGCTTGGCCGTGCGGGTAACGACACCGTCGTACTCGCCCAGCGTGAACCGGTCGCCCACCTTGGGCAGATGGCAGGTTTTTTCCTGCACCAGACCGTTCACCGTATTGGAATCGATGTCCTCATCCTCCGGCAGGCCCAGCCTCTCATACAGGTCGTCCACACCGGCACTGCCCAGCACGATCCAGCTGCCGTCCGACTGCCTGCGGAAGTCCTCGGTCGCTTCGTCGTGCTCGTCCCAGATCTCGCCCACCAGCTCTTCCAGAATATCTTCCAGCGTGATGATGCCCTCGGTACCGCCGTACTCGTCCACCACCACCGCCATGTGATGGTGCTGCTCGCGCAGGGTGCGCAGCAGCTGGGAGATCTGGGTGGAGCCGGTGGTATAAAGGGTGGGCTTCACAAGGTCTTCCAGCGTGGTATCCTTGCGCAGACGGCCAAGGTAAAAGTCCTTTTCATGTACCACACCGATGATGTTGTCAATGGTGCCGTGGTAGACGGGCAGACGGGAATATCCCGATTCCGCAAAGGTATCGGCCACCTCATCCAGCGAGAGATCGTCCTCCACCGCGATCACATCCACGCGGGGCGTGAGGATCTCCTCCACCTCCACATCGTCGAACTCAATGGCGCTGCGGATGAGCTGGCTTTCCCGGTCGGTCAGCTCGCCGTCGTTCTCGGCCTCGCTGACCATGGTCATCAGCTCACCCTCAGTGATGGTGTCCTCCTCGGTGCTGCGGATGAAATGCCCCAACAGGCGCTTCCACTGGGTGAACAGCCAGGTCAGCGGGGTGAACAGGATCATGAGCAGGTTCAAAAAGGGCGAAACCGCTGTGGCAACCGTCTCCGGCATCTCCTTTGCAAGGCTCTTGGGGGTCACCTCGCCAAAGATCAGAACCACAATGGTCAGCACGAAGGTGGACACCGTCGCGCCCCGCTCCGGGTCCAGCAGGCGGGTGAACAGCACTGTGCCAATGGATGCTGCGGCAATGTTGACGATATTGTTGCCGATGAGGATGGTGGAGAGCAGCTTGTCGTACTTTTCCGACATAGCCAGCACGCGGGCTGCTGCCGAATCGCCGTCCTCGGCGCGGCTTTTCAGGCGGATCTGGTTCAGGGAAGAAAATGCGGTCTCAGAGGCGGAGAAAAAGGCGGAAAATGCCACCAGAATGATCAGCGCCGCCAAAAGCGTAATACTGCCATCGTCCATAAAAAGGGAAATCACACTCAACTTTCTGTTTTTGTTTGAACCCTCTCAGGCATCGCTGCGCGATGCCACGCTCCCCGAGGGGAGCTTTTTTCTGTGCGCCCGCAGCCAGCCCCTTCCACGCAGAAGGTGCTGCTGCCCGGGATATCGCACACTGGCGCAACGCGCCTGAGAGAGTTTTGGGATAAATGTTCTTACATACAAAAATGTGCTCCCCATCGTTGCTGTTCCGCGATGAAAAGCACATCAATGTTATTTGTAATCATACCATATTCTGTACGGTGGTGCAAGCTTTCTTGCCGCAAAGTCCGTACAGAACAGGTAAAATTTACATTATCGCAGGGTCAAAGCGCCATTCTCGCAGTCTACCGTCAGGGTGTTGCCCTCGGTATAGCTGCCCTGAATGATGGCCTTGGCGATCAGGGTCTCCACGCGGCTCTGGATGAACCGCTTGATGGGACGTGCGCCATAGACGCTGTCGTAAGCAGAATCGATGATGAAGTCCTTGGCAGCGGTGGTGACCTCCAGCTTGAGGTGCTTGCCCTCGTCCATGCGCTTGCGCAGATCCTGCAGCTGCAGATCCACGATCTTGCGCATCTCGTCCTTGGTCAGGCTCTTGTAGTAGACGATCTCATCCAGACGGTTCAGAAATTCGGGGCGGAACTTGCTCTTCAGCAGCTGGTCGATCTGGTGCTTTGCTTCCTCGCTCAGCTCGTTGGAGCCGTTGGCACGGCGCTGCTCCAGATCATTCAGGATGATGTCGCTGCCCAGATTGGAGGTGAGGATGATGACCGTGTTCTTGAAGTCCACGGTGCGGCCCTGACTGTCGGTGATGCGGCCATCGTCCAGCACCTGCAGCAGGATGTTGAACACATCGGGGTGGGCTTTTTCCACCTCATCGAACAGCACCACGCTGTAGGGCTTGCGGCGCACAGCCTCAGTCAGCTGGCCGCCCTCTTCGTAACCGACGTATCCCGGAGGCGCGCCGATCAGACGGCTGACGCTGAACTTCTCCATATACTCGGTCATATCGATTCGCACCATGTTGCGCTCGTCGTCAAACAGGGCCTGTGCCAGTGCTTGGCCAGCTCAGTCTTGCCAACGCCGGTGGGGCCGAGGAACAGGAAGCTGCCGATGGGGCGGTTGGGGTTGGCGATACCGGCGCGGCTGCGCAGGATGGCCTCGCTCACCTTGGTCACAGCCTCGTCCTGACCGATGACCCGCTGGTGCAGCACATCGTCCAGATGCAGCAGCTTCTCGCGCTCACCCTCCACCAGTTTCTCCACCGGGATGCCGGTCCAGCGGGCCACGATGCGGGCGATCTCCTCGTCGGTCACGCGGTCACGCAGCAGGCTGTCCTCCTTCTTGGCGGCGGCGATCTTCTCTTCCTCTTCCAGCTGTTTCTGCAGCTGGGGCAGCTTGCCGTATTTCAGCTCGGCAGCCTTGTTCAGGTCGTACTCACGCTGAGCCTTTTCAATGTCGGCATTGGTCTGCTCGATCTGCTCACGCAGGGATTGCACCTTGCCGATGGCGTTCTTCTCGTTCTCCCACTTTGCCTTCATGCTGCGGAACTTGTCCTGCAGCTCGGCCAGCTCCTTTTCCAGATCCTTCAGGCGGCTCTGGCTCAGGGCATCGGTCTCCTTTTTCAGGCTCACCTGCTCGATCTGCAGCTGGGTGATGCGGTGGGCCAGATCGTCCATCTCGCTGGGCATGCTGTCCATCTCGGTCTTGATCATGGCGCAGGCTTCATCCACAAGGTCGATGGCCTTATCCGGCAGGAAACGATCCGTGATATAGCGGTCGGACAGGGTGGCAGCGGCGATCAGGCGCTGTCGTTGATCTTCACGCCGTGGAACACCTCGTAGCGTTCCTTCAGTCCGCGCAGGATGGAGATGGTGTCCTCCACGGTGGCTCATCCACCTGTACCGGCTGGAAGCGGCGCTCCAGAGCGGGGTCTTTCTCGATATACTGGCGGTACTCGTCCAGCGTGGTGGCACCGATGCAGTGCAGCTCGCCCCGGGCCAGCATGGGCTTGAGCAGGTTGCCTGCGTCCATGGCACCATCGGTCTTGCCGGCACCCACGATGGTGTGCAGCTCATCGATGAAGAGGATGATCTTGCCCTCGCTCTTCTTCACCTCGTTCAGCACGCTCTTCAGGCGCTCCTCGAACTCGCCGCGGTACTTTGCACCGGCCACCAGAGCGCCCATGTCCAGACTGAACACGATGCGGTTCTTCAGGTTTTCGGGCACATCGCCGCGCACGATACGCTGTGCAAGACCCTCTGCAATGGCGGTCTTGCCAACGCCGGGCTCACCGATCAGGCAGGGGTTGTTCTTGGTCTTACGGGACAGGATGCGGATCACGTTGCGGATCTCCTGATCACGGCCGATGACGGGGTCCAGCTTCTGCTTGCGGGCAAGGTCTACCAGATCCTGACCATACTTCTGCAGGGCGTTGTAGGTCTCCTCGGGATTGTCGTTGGTCACACGCTGGTTGCCGCGCACTGCTGTGAGCTGCTGCAGGAACTTATCTTTCGTGATGCTGAACGCACGGAACAACTCGGTGGTGTTCTGGGTCTGCTCGTCCAGCAGACCAAGGAACACATGCTCCACGCTGATATAGTCGTCCTTCATGGCCTTGGCTTCTCGGGCGGCGGCGCTGAGCACCTTATCGGCAGCCTGCGAGATATAGACCTTGTCGGGGTCACGGCCGGAGCCGGAGACCCGGGGCAGAGCCGAAAGCTTTTCGGCCACGGCGGCAGCAAAACTGCCGGGGTCAACATTCAGCTTCTGCAGCAGCTGCGGGATCAGGCCCTGCTCCTGCGAAGCGAGGGCGTGCAGCAGATGTTCGGGTTCCAATTGATTGTGCTGGTACTCCACAGCCAGCTGTTGCGCCGCCTGCAGAGCCTCCAGCGTTTTCTGTGTATATTGATTGGTATTCATAAAGTCAAGCCTCCATTCATACCGGAAGGTTTATTTTAGCGGACACGATAGTCATCTGCTAAAAGCCCGGTGCAGAGATGCTGCCGAACGGGAAGCAGCGGCTATTCTTCAGTTGTTTCACGGTTTCAAGCACCTCCTGCCGAACTGGTTTTACTCGTTTTAGCACTCTATCTGTTCGACTGCTAAAACTATACTCCTGTTTTCCCACTTTGTCAATAGTTCATAAAAAGTTTGCAAATCATAATTTTTTCAACAAAAAAAGCACCACACAGCTTTTCAGCCGTGCAGTGCATCCTTGCAATTTGTCGAATGATATGATACTCTATACTTGCTGCTTCTGTAAGCAGCAAGGCACTGCATACAACGGCAGGCGGTTCAGCCCTCGCTTCCGAAAGGAGGTGAGAGTCATGCCTATTACTTTTACGTTCCATCTGCTTGGGCTTACGTTCACGCTGCGGATCACAAAAGGTAAAAGATGAACCGCCACCCTGGCCGGTGACGGTTCGTTTTAGAACTATAACCCAAAAGGGCTGACCGCTTGTCGCAGTGCCTTTTCTATTTGTAGTATAGTTACTTTTTATAAATTTGTCAAGGCTTTACGTTCAGCCCTGCTTTTTCCAGCGGCGCATCACGCCCATGCCCAGTGCATAGGGGCCGGTGTGCACGGCAATGGTGCAGCCGATCTGCAACAGGCCCACTTCGCACTGAGCGCCGGGGTACTTTGCACGCAGGGCCGCGCGGGTCTGCATCCACAGGCGCTTGCCTTCCTCTTCGTCGTAGCCGTAGCCTACGGTGATGCGGTAGTCGTCCGGGGTGCCGCCGTGGGCATCCAGATAGTTCATCAGCTGTTCCAGCGCTTTTTCAAAGCTCTTCTGTCGGCCGCGTGCCACGCCGCCGGAGAAGATCTCGCCATCCTTGAACAGGATCATCGGCTTGATGCCCAGCATGTTGCTGCACGGCCCGTCACCTTGCCAATGCGGCCGCCCTTAATGAGATAGTCCAGATTGCCTACCGTGAAGAAGATCTGGTTGGTAGCTTTCTCTGCTTCCAGCCATGTCACAGTCTCGTCCAGCGTGCAGCCTGCGTCCCGCATGGCCACGGCGTTTTCCACCATGGTGGACTCGGTAACGGTAGCCGCCGCGCTGTCAATGACCTCAATGCGGGCATCGGGGAAATCTTCCAGCACCAGATCCCGGGCATTGCGGGCGCTGCCCACACAGCCGCTCATCTTGCTGGTGAACACCAGACACAGCACATCCCGGCCAGCAGCAGCATGGGCACGGAATGCCTGCTCAAAGTCCTCAATGGAAGCAAGGCTGGTTTTGGGGTAGCCGAAGGGTTGTCCACCATGAACTGGTAGAAGTCCCGCACGGCGATCTCCTTGCCTTCTTTGCGGTAGTGCTCGCCGTCCAGCGAGACATAGAAGGGCACGACCTCGATTTGGAGCTGTTTGGCAGTGTCCAGCGTCAGGTCGCATGCGCTGTCGGTAATGATATCAAACATCTGTGACGCTTCCTTTTCTGAATCATTCAGGAGCTTTGCAGGGGATCATACGTGGTGGATATAAGCCTCACGCTCGGCACCCACAGAGATGTAGGTGATCTTGCAGCCGACAGCCTTTTCCAGATATTCCACGTAATCGCGTGCTTCCTTGGGCAGGTCTTCCCACTTGCGGGCTGCGGTGATATCACAGTGCCAGCCGGCAGGTACTCCACCACGGGCTGTGCGGTGTCCAGAGCTTCGCCCATGGGGAAGCGGGTGGTGGTGCTGCCATCGGTCAGCTTGTAGGCAGTGACCATGGGGATCTTTTCCATGTAGTCCAGCACGTCCAGCAGGGTCAGAGCAACTTCATCGCAGCCCTGGCAGAACACGCCGTAGCGGCTTGCCACCAGATCGATGGGGCCAACGCGGCGGGGACGGCCGGTGGCTGCACCGTACTCGTGGCCAGCCTCACGCAGGTCGTGCTTTTCCTCTTCGGTCATAGCCAGCTCGGCAGTGAAGGGGCCGTCACCCACGCAGGAGGAGTAAGCCTTCATCACGCCGATGGAGTTGTGCAGCTTGTGGCCCGGGATGCCTGCGCCGATGGGAGCGTAAGCACCGATGACGTTGGAAGAGGTGGTATAGGGATAAATGCCGAAATCGATGTCGCGCAGAGCGCCCAGCTGAGCCTCGAACAGGACCTTCTTGCCTGCAGCGTCTGCATCGGCCAGATACTGGCCCACATCGCAGATGTAATCCTTGAAGATGGCGGCATACTTTTCGAGCCATGCCCACATCTCATCCACGCTGATGGGAGCTGCGTTGTAGCTGCCCTCCATGACCAGATTCTTGGAATCTACCATGGTGACGAGGCGCTTCTTCACAGCGTCGTCCAGATGCAGCAGGTCGCCCATGCGCAGGGTCTTCTTCATGTACTTGTCGCCGTAAGCGTAGGCAATGCCGCGCTTGGTGGAGCCGAACTGTGCGCCGGTCTTGGACAGACGTGCTTCTTCCAGACCGTCCTGCTCCACATGGTAGGGCATGGTGATGGTTGCACGGTCGGAGATCTTCAGGTTTGCCGGGCTGATCTCAACGCCCTGCTCCCGCAGCTTGTTGATCTCGCCGTCCAGATGATGCGGTCGATGACCATGCCGTTGCCCATAACGCAGACCACGTTCGGACGCAGGATGCCGGAGGGCAGCAGATTCAGCACGAACTTGCCGCGCTCGTTCTTGACCGTGTGACCGGCGTTGTTGCCGCCCTGATAACGTGCAACGATGTCATACTCCTGCTGATGAGGTCGACCATGCGGCCCTTGCCTTCATCGCCCCAGTTGATACCCGTAATTGCAGTAAGCATAATAAATGACCTCTTTATCATTTTTTCAAAAGACAGCCTTTTCCGTGCACCTTGCCCGGGATACGCCACCTTGGGAAAGCACATCAGCAGGCATACACAAAGCACATACCAATGCAAGTATAGTATAGCACAGATCGCCGTGCAAAAAAAGAGGAAAACACAGCTTTTGGCTGCGTTTTCCTCCAAAAAGTGTGCGCAAAATTGTGCGTTCAGCTGCGGGGGTTCTCAAAGTCGGCACGGCGGATCACCTTGTGGATAGTGCCGTCCGGCTCCTGAATGGAGGTGTTGGCCAGCTGCGCGCGCAGGCTGGCTTCATATCATCGATGTATTCGCGGCGCAGGGCCTGCTGCTCTGCCTTTTCGGCCTCGGTCAGGCCGGTGGTCTTGCTCTTTTTTGCCAGCTCGTTGATGCGGGCGATCTTTTCCTGTGTCATGGTGCCTCCTGTATTTTCAAGCGGAATATGTTATAATAAGAAAGCAAACCCTCTCAGTCATTGCTGTGCAATGCCAGCTCCCCCGAAGAGGCGAGCTTTTTAAGGAATTTTCTCAATCAGTATAGCAAAGGATGATAAAAATGGCAACTCAATTGAATTTTGCACAGCAGATGGATGCCGTGCTCAAAACGCTGGACGGCACCCGGCCGCGCCTTTTGCTCCACGCCTGCTGCGGCCCCTGCTCCAGCGCAGTGCTGGAACAGCTGTGCCAGTATTTTGAGATCACAGTGCTTTACTATAACCCCAACACATGGCCTGCAGAGGAATACCACCGCCGCGGCGAAGAACTGAAGAAGTTCGTGGCAGCAGCCCATCCTCTGGGCGTGACCGTGGTGGAGGACCACTACGACCCGCAGGAGTTCTACTCCGCTGTCACCGGCCTTGAAAACGAACCGGAGCGGGGCAGTCGGTGCACGGTCTGCTACCGGCTGCGGATGCGCCGGGCGGCGCAGTACGCCAGTGAAAACGGCTTCGACTGGTTCACCACCACGCTGTCCATCAGCCCGCATAAAGATGCCAAGCGCATCAATGCCATCGGGCAGGAACTGGAAGCCGAGTTCGGCGTAAAGCATCTGCTTCGGACTTCAAAAAGCACAACGGCTATCTGCGCAGCCTGCAGCTTTCGGAGGAATACGGCCTGTACCGGCAGGATTACTGCGGGTGCGAGTTCAGCGCGAAGGCAAGAGGGATCGAAAAGTAAGCCGTTATCGGGCAGGCCGCTTTTTGCTTACTCTTCCGGCAGCTTTGCCACCAGCAGGGTGAAAATAATCAGGCCCACGCAGGGCACGATGTTGGAAGCCATACCGGCGGCAAGGCCAGCCTTTTCGGCTACGATGCCAATGATCCACGGCATGAGGATGGCACCGCTGGATGCCACCGGCAGCATGATGCCCATGCTGGTCACGCTGGTCATGCGGCCCGCGCTGGCCACAGCGGTGGGGTTCAGGCCCGCCATGGAGAACGCAAACGCAAACAGCAGCACGATGGCCATGACCTGCGTGTGGGCCATGACCAGCAGCACATAAAAGATCGTACACAGCACGCTCATGCCCACCATGGCCTTGCGCGGGCTCTTGAACGGGAACACGAATGCGATCAGCAGACGGGCCACCAGCGTGGCACCCCACATGACCGTGACGGTGTAAGCCGCCAGTGTGCCCGCAATGATGCCGCTGCCCTTGAAGTAAGTGACCATCCAGCCGTTGACGCTCTGCTCTGCAGCGTTCTGGAAGAACAAAAGGCCGGTCAGCATCCAGAACCGTGCCGAACGCAGAAAGCTCCAGTCAATGGCCTGCTTTTCCTTGGCATTCTTGGCCTTGCCGCCGCCCAGCGGGGTAAAGGCATATACCAGCCACAGCACAAGTCCCAGTGCCGCCAGCAGGAACACCGCCAGCTCAGTGCTCACCTTCGCCGCTGCCGCAATGAGGAAGGGGCACAGCAGCGCACCGCAGGCGTAGCAGCTGTGCATCAGGTTCATGCCGCGGGTGCGGTCGCAGAGTGATCGCTGACCAGAATGGTGCAGGTGTTGATAACACTGCCCTTGCAATGCCCACCACAAAGAAAGCCACTGCCAGCAGGATCTCTACACCGGTCAGGCCCATGATGCCGTAGCCCACCGCATAGCCGATGGTGAGCAGCAGCACACTGGGCTTCATGCCCAGTACACTGGGCAGCATACCAATGAGCAGGCCTGCCAGCAGATTGCCCACACTCATAAGTGAGAGCAGGGTGCCGGTCATGCCGTAGGCAAAACCGTAGCGCTCCTGCAGCAGGCTGACCACCACGCCCGCACTGATGGCACAGATGCCACTGAAGAAGAAAGTAAGAAAGCCTGTATTCCGCAGGCGTGCAGACTGTTGTTCCATAATCGTCCTCTTTCTGTGAAAATATCCTCCCTCTATTTAACCATAATTCCGCATCATTGCAACCGGATTTTCTTACAAAAAGCCCGCCGGATTCGGACGATTTAAAATGCCCTCCGCTTGCGCTCTGGGCATCTTCAGCGGAAAATTCATTTTTAATTTCGCGTTTGGAGCGACCGCATTTGCGCAGCAATGAAAGCCCCAGTGGGGCTTTTAAGCGGCAGAGCGGTCTGCGTAAGCAGATGGAGGGCGTTGCCCCGATAAGCTCTGCGGAGCGCTCCAAACGCTTTTTCACGAGAGGAGCTGTGACTGGAAAATGCATCTCATCTCTGCGACCTTTCTTGTGAAAATGGTAGAACGAACGCCCGCAGGCGTTCCGTTCTACCGAAATCTAGAAGAATATTTCCTTGAATTATGCCCAGAGCAACGCAGAGGGCATTTCCAATCATTTTCTATGCAAAAAGCCCGCCGGGCATCGCTGCACGGCGGGCTTTGGTTTGCAGTTTACTCTGCCTTGGTCTCGGGCTTTGCCTCAGCCTTGGCTTCCGGCTTTGCTGCGGGAGCAGCAGCGGGAGCGGCGGGCTTCACCACGGGCTTCGGGGGATTGGGGTCATCCTTCAGCGGGAAGAGGA
>ENA-OUNI01000347-OUNI01000347.1-human-gut-metagenome-genome-assembly--contig:-NODE-347-length-21377-cov-2.179341_pt1 | contig 21377 bp, 27 predicted proteins | sample MGYA00242499_ERZ504580 | MGnify/ENA primary metagenome ERZ504580 (study PRJEB26092, sample SAMD00036315) | human gut metagenome | host: Homo sapiens | study: EMG produced TPA metagenomics assembly of... | reverse complement strand
TGACGAACTGCCATGCCTCATCGATATAGAAGCGATGGTAGCCGCCCGCCAAAAACCGGCCCACTTCGCGGCGACCCGCGCGGCCAGTCCCCGCTCCCGCATATAGAAGCGTGTCGCCACGCGATACCCGCCAGGCTCACCAGAATGCCGCCGGCGGCAATCGCCCAGTCGATGTCCAGCCTGTAAGGGATGCCGTCGCTGCTGACCAGCCGCGAAAAGGGAAGCCACCCCGTCACGCACGAGAGCAGTGCGAGGAATACCAGCGGCACGAGCATCGAAGCCGGCGCCTCGTGCGGACGCACTTCGTACTTCCGTTCCGTTCCCCAGAAGATGCGGAAATAGAGCCGGAACATATAGAAGGCCGTCAGCCCCGCCACGAGCAGCAGCACGGCGAAGATGAACTTGTCGTGCCCGAAGGCGGCCGACAGAATCTCGTCCTTGCTGAAAAAACCCGAAAAAGGCGGGATACCCGCTATGGAGAAACAGGCGACAAGGAAGGTAATATGGGTGACGGGCAGGTATTTCCGCAGGCCGCCCATGGCCTCCATCTCGTTGCTGTGCACGGCATGAATCACCGCACCGGCACCGAGGAAGAGCAGCGCCTTGAAGAAAGCGTGCGTAAAGAGGTGGAACATGGAGCCGTATAGCCCTCGCCTGCATGACCGCCCATACCCGACACGCCGAGCGCGACCATCATATAGGCTATCTGCGAAATGGTGGAAAAGGCCAATACCCGTTTGATGTCGGTCTGCGTGATGGCGATGACCGCGGCAAAAAGCGCCGTGAAAGCACCCACGTAGGTTATCAGCGTGAGTACATCGGGCGCGGCGAAATAGTAGAGCGGGAACATCCGCGCGATAAGGTAGACGCCCGCCACCACCATCGTGGCGGCATGGATGAGCGCGACACCGGCGTCGGACCCTCCATGCGTCCGGAAGCCAGATGTGCAGCGGAAACATTGCCGACTTGCCGGCCGCCCCCATGAAGAGGAGCGCCATCGCCCACGTTGCGGCCGAAAGGCCGAGGAACGAACCGCCCGCCAGGGAGGTCACCGCCAGGGAAGCATTGTCGGCCGTCAGCAGTCCGAAATCGAACGTACCCGTATAGAACGAAAGGATAAGAATGCCGATTAGAAAGCCCAGGTCTGCGAACCGCGTCACGATGAAGGCCTTTTTGGAGGCGGCTATCGCAGCGGGCTTCGTATAATAGAAACCGATAAGCAGATACGAGGAAGCCCCCACGAGTTCCCAGAAAATATACATCTGGAAAATGTTGGTAGCCACGACCAGTCCGAGCATCGAGAAGCTGAAGAGCGACAGGAAGGCATAGTAGCGCTGAAACCCCCGCTCGCCCTTCATGTAGCCGAAACTGTAGATATGGACCATCAGCGAAACGGTCGTTATCACCACCAGCATCATCACCGAAATGGGGTCCAGCAGCACGCCCATGTCGATGTGCAGCGTGTCGCTGAACCGGAGCCACTGCGCCGACCATGCCGTCAGGGCGCGGTAGGCGTCTCCCTCCAGACCTTCGACGAAGAAATAGCGGTATGCCGTCAGGTACGACAGCAGCGCAGAGACGGCCATTCCGAGCGTACCGCAAAGGCCGGCGGCCCGGGGCCGCAGCCATTTGCTGCCGAGCCCGATGAAGAGAAACATCACCATCGGGACGAGAATGATATATACGGTATATCCCATACTCCTAATATTTCATTTTGTCGATATGCCGGACGTCGATGTTGTTCGCCAGGCGGTACACGTTGATGATGATGGCGATGGCCACCGCCGTTTCGGCCGCCGATATGGCGATGCCGAAAAGGCTGAAGAACAGTCCCTCCATGTGTTCCGGATAGAGGTATCGGTTGAACACGCTGAAATTTATCTCGACCGAGTTGAGGATGAGCTCGATGGATATGAGCACCGCGAGCAGGTTCTTGCGGGCGATGAACCCGTAGATTCCTACGAAGAACATGATTGAACTGACAATCAGGTAATGCTCCATGGATATCATCATAGTCTTGCCGTTTTTTTATCGTTTACCGTTTGCGCGCTATCAGGATGCCGCCGATGGCGCACACGAGCAGCAGGATGCTGAGCGCCTCAAACGACAGCAGGTATTCGTACTTGTCCGTCCCCATGAGGGTCTGCCCAACCGCCTTCATATCGGTCTCGTGGTCACCCAGCACGGTGGGATTGCTGCCGTAGAGGAAACGGTGCTTCAGCGTCACCCAGGTGGTGATAAGCAGTCCGGCGAGGGCCGTGACGGCACCGGAAAGCACCCTGCGGCGGTCGTGCGGTTCGGTCCGGTCGCCTTTGGAACTCGTCAACAGGATGGCGAAAATGAAGAGGATGAGAATACCGCCCGCATAGACAGAAAGCTGCACGACCGCCAGAAAGTGGTAATTCAGCATAAGGTACAGCCCCGCGGTGCCTATCAGCACGAGAAGCAGATAGGTCGCCGCACGGAATATCTTGCGCGAGGTGACCGCCAGCACCGACGATACGATTATCGCCGCGGCCAGCAGATAGAAAATGATTACGTTAGCTATCCCTTCCATGACTTATTCCGTTTTTGATTCCGTTCGACCTCCGGCGATGCCGTCCCTCCTTCCGGCGCGGAGCGGCGGTTTCGGAGCGGGTGCCGGTTTCGGAGCTGTGAAGAGCCCGGCCGATTGAGCTGGAGCAGCAGCCGCTCCTTCGTGAAGACGGCATGCTCGAACTCGTTCGTGAACCGGATGGCTCCCGTCGGGCAGACTGAAACGCACAGACCGCAGAAAATGCAGCTTCCGAGGTTGTAGAGGTGTTTGTCGAGTACCCGCTTCGGCTTGCCGGTCGCGGGGTCGGTCTCCGTCCGAGCAACGACCTGTATCGTACCGTTCGGACAGTTGTTCATGCACATGCCGCAGGCAATGCACTTGTGGTGATTCTCCGCGTCGTGCGGCATGGTGAGCAGCGCACGGAACCGCTCGCCGTACTCCCGCCTGCCGCGGTTCTCCGGATACTGCTGCGTCACCTTCGGACGGCAGAAGTTGAGCATGGTGACATACATCCCCTGCCCCAAATGCCATATCCCGACGAATATGTTCTTTATGTAATTCACGACTTTCATAAGGCTACAAGATAACGACCACCGACATGAGTATCAGGTTGAGCAGGCAGACGGGCATCAGGATTTTCCATTCCAGGTTGAGCAGCTGGTCGATGCGCAGACGCGGGAACGACCACCGCACCCACATGGCCAGGAACATGCAGACGCACGTCTTGCCGAAGAACCACAGCAGCGACGGGATGCAGTCCATCGCGTGGTTGAACCCCTCCCAGCCGGGAACGTGCAGCGGCTGCCACCCCCCCAGAAACATGGTCGACGCGATGGCCGCCACGATGAACAGGTTGAGGTACTCGGCCAGGTAGAAGAACCCGAACTGGATGCCGGAATACTCGGTATGGTAACCGGCCGTCAGCTCCGATTCGGCCTCCGGCATGTCGAACGGTCCGCGGTTGGTCTCGGCATGGCCCGCGATGAGGTAGGTCAGGAAGGCGATGCACGCCGGAACGTGTCCCTTGAAGATGAACCATCCGTCGGCCTGCTGGGCCACGATTTCGGAGAGCTGCATGGTGCCGGAAAAGACCACGATGACCATCAGCGACAACCCGGCCGATATTTCGTAACTGATAAGCTGTGCCCCGCTGCGCATGGCGCCTATCATCGAATACTTGCTGTTGCTCGACCATCCGGCCAGCAGGATGCCTACCACGCCGAGCGACGAGACAGCGAGCAGGTAGAATACGCCCACGTTGAAGTCGATGGCCTGCAACCCTTTGGCGAAAGGCAGCGCCCCGAACGTACATATCGAACCGATAATCACGAAGAACGATGCCATCCGGAAAAGCACCTTGTCGGACTTGTCGATGTGCACCAGCTCCTTGAGCAGTATCTTTATCATGTCCGCCACGGACTGGAAGATGCCCCACTTGCCCACGCGGTTGGGGCCGAGGCGGCACTGGAAGAATCCGCATATCTTCCGTTCGGCATAAATCAGGAAGAGCGCTATCAGAGCGTAGGCGACGAGTACCGCCACTCCTATCAGCACGAACTCCACCAGCAGCGCCCAACCGTCGCTCATGCAGCCGTGCAGCGAAGTGTCAATCCATTGCGTCAGTTTTTCAAAACTCCACATAATCCATTCCTCATTCATTAATATCCACTTACCGGTCGATGCACGGTATCACGTAATCGAACGAACCGCCGAGCATGATGAGGTCGGCCACCTTGCCTCCCGGCGCCACATCCTTCAGCGCCCCCACCAGCACCATCGACGGCGAACGGAACTTAACGCGATAGGGCGTCTTGTCGCCGCGGCTGGTGATGTGCACGCCGAACTGCCGCGGGCATTCTCCACCCGCTGGAAGTAATCCCCCTGCGGAAGTTTGATGACGCCCTTCACCTTCTCGGCATACAGCCCCTCCGGAATGTTGTCTATGAGCTGTTCAATGATGCGCAGCGACTGTTCTATCTCGTGCAGACGGATGATGTAGCGGTCGAAGGTCATGCCGCCCGTGCGAAGCAGCTCTTCGAATTCCACTTTTCCGTAAGCGGCATAAGGTTCCGCCCGGCGCAGGTCGTTGGCCCAGCCCGACGCCCGGCCCGACGGTCCCGTGACCCCCAGCGCGATAGCCCGCTCGCGCGAAAGATAGCCGGTACCGGCCATACGCCCCGTGGCTATCGGATTGCCGGTATAGAGCATGTGATGCTCGCGCAGCATCTTGCGCATGTAGGGAATGAACTCCTTCACCCGTTTCCGGAAGTTGGGATGCAGGTCGCACGCCACGCCGCCGATGACGTTGTAGTTCGCCATGAGCCTTCCCCCGGCCGTCTCCTCGAAGATGTCCATTATCTTTTCGCGGTCGCGCAAACCGTACATGAAAGCCGTCACCGCCCCCATATCCATGCACATGGAACCCCATCCCAGCAGGTGGGAGGCGATGCGCGTCAGTTCGTCGAAAATGGTGCGGATGACCACCGCCCGCTCCGGAACGTCCATCTGCAGCGCCTTCTCGCAGCAGAGGCAGAAGGCATGCCGGTTCATCGTACCGGACAGGTAATCGAGCCGGTCGGTCAGGTGCAGTATCTGCGGATAGGTATACCCCTCGCACAGTTTCTCCACCCCGCGGTGGATGTATCCGAAATGGGGGTCCACCGACCGGACGATTTCGCCGTCGAGCGCCACGCGCAGGTGCAGCACGCCGTGCATGGCAGGGTGCTGCGGTCCGAAGTTGATGACGTAATCGTCCTCGCCGTACAACGGCCGGAGCACCGTGCGCTCGTTGCCGTCGGGCCCGACCTCCACCGAAGGTACGGTATCCATGTCGGCCAGGGATTCGTTCTCCAGCGGTACGGGGTTGGCTTCGGGCGAAGCGTCGTAATCCTTGCGCAGCGGATAGCCGTTCCAGCTCTCGCGCAGGAAGAGACGGCGCATGTCGCCGTTGCCCGCGAAGCGGATACCGAAATAGTCATGCACTTCGCGCTCGTACATCAGGCGACTTCCCATACGTCCCCCACCGAAGGAATCACCGGCCGTTCCCGGTCCGCCACGACAGTTTTGAGTACCACCACATCGGCCGTATCCTCGCTGCGAGCCACATAGTCGATTATGCCGAGCGCGTCGCCGTAATCCATGCCAACCATATCCACGAGGAAATCGTAACCGCACTCCTTCAGGAAAGCAGCCGCTTCCGGCAGCCGTTCGGACGGAACGTTGAACGCTTCGCGTCCGTCGGCCTCGGTCACCGCCTCTTCAGCGAGCCAACCGAATCTATTTCTCATTTTTTCCCTTATCATACGCGGCTTCGTTCTCTTCGGGTGTGACATGTTCCTTCACCGCAGGCTGCTGCGGCAGTTTGAAAAAGTTCTGTACCTTGATTTTGCGTTCGAGCTGCATCATCCCGTACAGGATGGCGTCCGGTCGCGGAGGGCATCCCGGCACGTAGACATCGACCGGTATCACCTCGTCCACCCCCTTGACCACATGATAGGAGTTGCGGAACGGTCCGCCGCAAATGGCGCAGCTTCCCACGGCAACGACGTATTTCGGTTCGGCCATCTGGTCGTACAGACGTTTCAGCACGGGGGCCATCTTGTGCACGATGGTACCGAACACGAAGATGACATCGGCCTGACGGGGGCTGTTGCGGTACACCTCCCAGCCGAAGCGGGCGAAATCGGTATGGGCGCCGCCCACGCACATGAATTCGATGCCGCAGCAGCTCGTGGCGAAGGTCAGCGGCCATACCGAATGCGACCGTCCCCAGTTAATCATGTCGCTCAGCCGGGTCACAACCACCGGAGCGCCGCCCTTGCGGAGCTCCTCGACATACTGTTCGAGGTACTCGTTATCCTTGAAATCTTCGTAGCGCATATTCTTGATATGCGTCCTTTTGCTCATTTCCATTTCAACGCTCCTTTCTTCCACGCATAGGCCAGACCGAGGGCGAGGATAATGAAGAAGAACAGCACGCTCTCCAGCCCTTCGGGGCCGAGGTCCCTCATCACCGTAGCCACGGAAACAACAACACCGTTTCGACATCGAACACGAGGTAAAGTATCGCAAACAGGTAATACCCCACACGGAACTGCATCCACGACGTACCGCGGGTAGGAATACCGCACTCATACACCTCTCCCTTCAGCGGGTTCGTCGAACGGGGCGCGAGCCACAGGGCTATCAACAGGGCCGCTCCCACCAACACGACGGCGGTTATCAGGATGACAAGGAATAATGCTGAATTGCTCATCTCATGAATGATTTTATGTATTTTCGACAACTGCGGCACGACCCGCCCGGAAACGAAGCCGAGGGAATGCCGCACCCCTCTCCACCGACCGTGGAAAGCTGCTGAGCTCGGCGTCCGCCACGACAGACGGACTATACAGACGTCAAAGGTTGAGCCGCCTGAGTTCGCTGAGAGAACCGCCCGAACGGACACTGCCGTTAAACACGGACTCATAAAAACGCAGTTCGCCGACAACGGCACTCTCCGCGGCCGGCTGGAAACTGATGAATTTATGGAAATCCTTGATGTTCAGCACAGAATAAGCACACGAGAAACCGTTGGACAGACCGAAACTCCCCTGTTCGCACGCAGTGTCTCCCCCGTCGCAGTCGACCGTCAGCACGAGACCGGGATGCTCCGCCATCTCACTGCCGAACGCAATCGGACTCCGCGACGCGAAACAGTACGCGAACGCATTGAAGAGTATCGCCGTCAACAATACGATGAATTGCTTCCAGTTCATTTCCCGAGCGATTTCGGGGGCAAAAATAGTACAAAAACCAATACGCAGTGCACCCCGGAAAAATAAATAACCGGTGCCATAGCCCTCTGCAACGGCACTTTCCGTCACGGAAAGGTCAGCCGAGCAGGTATTTCTCGACCAGTGCAGCACAGGTACGCACATATTCCGTACAGGGTTTTTTCCTGAATCCTTCGGGCAGGCCGGGTTCGAGTCCCAACAACTGACCGCACCGGATGGAACCGTGTTCTGCCTGAACGCTTCCGCCATCATCTTCACGGTATCGTAATTGGCATTCCGGGCTCCTTGCCTTCCGATACCGCACCGTTATGAAGACCGGCCAGCATGGACATGCCGCTCACCGTACCGCAAACATGGCGCATGCCGCCAGCCTCCGCCGAACGGCGACGACAGTTTCATGGCCGTCCCCTCGTCGAGCCCGAAACGATCGGCATAAGTAACGAACACCGCCTGCGCACAGTTACACCCCTTTTTGAAACGTTCCACCGCTTGCTCCACCCTGCTTTCCATATCTTAATTCACTCTATGATTAAATCCGCCGGCACCGCCTCCGCGAAAGCCATGAGGTCTGCCGGGGCGATGACAATCTGTACCCCCCGGACACCGGCACTGATGTATATCCGCTCCCGCCGCCCGGCACCCGCATCGATGAATGTGGGGTAACGTCTCTTCATCCCTATGGGTGAACACCCGCCGCGGACATACCCCGTCAGCGGCAGCAGCTCCTTTACCGGAACGAGGTCGGCCTTCTTGTTGCCCGATGCTCTGGCCGCCTTCTTCAGGTCTACCTCGGCATCGCCGGGTACGACGCATACGAAAATACCCGTCCGGTCGCCGCGCAGCACGAGCGTCTTGTACAGCGCCCCCGCATCCACACCGAGCGATTCGGCTACGTGTATCGCGGAAAGGTCGTTCTCATCCACCGGATAGGTATTCAGTTCATACGCTATCCCCGCCCTGTCGAGCAGCCTGGCCGCATTGGTCTTGTTCTCTCTCTTCATCCGGGACGACCGTTTGACGCCGCAAAGTTATGAAAACGCCCCTTCACATACAAGGCACCGGGGCCGTTACTCCCGCTTCTTCCCACAGGCGAAAGCGGAAAGTCCCCGCAGCATGCGGCTCCGTGGCACATGTTTTGCACCCTTTCCGCAGACCGGAAAATTCCCGGCAACGGAATAACAACTTAAAAGAAAGGATGATTATGGCACTATTACACAAAATCGGCCAAAGCGATTCGGAAAGCGTGTACGACGCTTATGCACAGAAGCCCTCGGAAGGCACCATCGCCAAATACAAAATGCCCGACGATTCCCACGACCCGGAGGTCATTACCGACCTTATTCTGGACGAACTGCTGCTTGACGCAATGCCAAACAGAACCTCTCCACATTCTGCCAGACCTATGCAGACCCCTATATCCGCAAGATAATGGACGCCTGCATCGACAAGAACATGATAGACAAGGACGAATATCCCCAGACGGCGGAAATCGAGCGGCGCTGCGTACAGATACTCGCGACCTCTGGAACTCGCCAGAGAGCAAGACGACCATCGGATGTTCGACCATCGGTTCGAGCGAAGCCGCCATGCTCGGCGGCCTGGCCATGAAATGGAGATGGCGCGAAAAACGGCAGAAAGAGGGAAAACCAACCGACAAACCGAACCTCATCACGGGTCCCGTACAGGTATGCTGGGAGAAGTTCGCCCGCTACTTCGATGTGGAACTGCGCGAGATACCGATGGAACACGACCGCCTGCTCATGACCCCGGAAGAGGTGATAAAGCGTATCGACGAAAATACCATCGGTGTCGTGCCGACTTTCGGCGTGACCTTCACCCTACAGTACGAGCCGGTCAAGGAGATAAGCGACGCGCTGGACGACTACCAGAAGCGGACGGGGCTCGATATCCCCATCCATGTGGACGGTGCCAGCGGCGGTTTCATCGCCCCCTTCATCCAGCAGGATATCGTATGGGATTTCCGCCTGCCGCGCGTAAAATCCATCAATGCTTCGGGCCACAAGTTCGGTCTCTCGCCGCTGGGTGTGGGCTGGGTGGTATGGCGCGAAGAAAGCGACCTACCGAAAGACTTGATTTTCAACGTCAACTACCTCGCGGAGAGATGCCTACCTTCGCCCTCAACTTCTCGCGGCCCGGCGGACAAATCATCGCACAGTACTACAACTTCCTGCGCAACGGCCGCAAGGGATACGAACGCATCCACAAGGCCTGTCAGGAACACGGCATGTTCATTGCCGGAGAGATTGAAAAGATGGGTATCTTCGACATCCTTTACGACGGTTCGACCGGTATTCCGGGCGCCGCATGGATGCTCAAGAAAGGAACCGACCTCGGCTTCAATATCTTCGACCTTTCGGACAGGATGCGTGTGCGCGGATGGCAGATAGCCTCCTATACGCTCCCGGTAAACTGCCAGGACATGGCCATACAGCGTGTGCTCATCCGCCACGGCTTCAGCCACGACATGGCCCAACTGCTGATAGACGACCTGCAGCGCAGTATCGAATACCTCCGCAAGAATCCCATGACGCACAGCCTCGACGAAAAGACGGCCGGCGGATACCACCATTAAAATAATCGGATATGGCCAAGACAAATACCAAGAAGCCCACGGCCGGCAGCAGTACCGGCTGGGCAAACCGGGTAGCATGAGTACATGGCAACTCGCGCTGATGACGGCCGCGGCCGTCATCAGCCTGCGGGGACTGCCTATGATGGCACAGGAAGAACTGACCATGTTTTTCTATATTCTCTTCGCCACCGTACTGTTCCTCATCCCCGCCTCGCTGGTCAGTGCCGAGCTGGGAGGGGCATTCGCGGCCAAGGGCGGCGGCGTCTATACATGGGTCAAGGAGGCCTACAACAAAAAGGCGGGCTTTCTCGCCATCTTCCTGCAATGGATACAGAACGTGGCGTGGTACCCGATTGTACTCGGATTCGCCGCAGCGGCTATCGCCTACACGATAGGAAAGCCGGAACTCGCCGATAACGGCAAGTTCGTCGGTATCTTCTCGATAGCGGTCTACTGGCTGGCTACCCTGCTGACCTTCAAGGGAAGCTCCATTGTATCGAAAATAACCAGCCGGGGGTTCCTCATCGGCACCGTCCTGCCGGGCATCGTGATAATCGTGATGGCACTGGTATGGATAATCGGCGGCAACCCCATCGCATTCAAGGAGCTTCCCGCATCCGTGCCGGAAAATCGCCTCCGTGACCGCAGGGCATCCCCACCCGCGTTTCTTCCCCCACATGACCGGCCTCAGCGACCTGGCTTTCCTCGCAGGCATCGTGCTTCTGTTCGCCGGCTCGAGGTACATGCCGTACACGCCAACGACTCCGCAACCCGCAGAAGCAGTACCCGAAGGCCATGTTCATCGCCGCAATCATGTCGTTCCTGATATTCACGCTCGGAGCGCTCGCCATGGCGGTGATAACTCCCTACAAGGACATCAGCCTGCAGTCGGGACTCATGGAGAGTTTCCGTTACGTATTCGACCACTACCACATCGGCTGGATGACCAACGTCGTCTCGCTGCTCGTCGCATTCGGAGCGCTCGCCGGCGTCCTCTCTTGGATAGCGGGGCCGAGCCGCGGACTGCTCTGGACGGCACGTGACGGAGAACTCCCCCAATCGCTCACGAAGACCAACAAGAACGGCGTCCAGAAAAACATCCTCCTTATACAGGGCGGTATAGTGACCCTGCTGTCGCTGTTCTACATCTTCATCAAGAACGTGAATGTCGCATGGTTCCTGCTCAGCGCACTGACCGTAGGGCTCTACCTCATCATGTACATGCTGATGTACGCCTCCGCAATCAAACTGCGCAGGACGCAGCCCGACCTTCCGCGGGCCTACAAGGTTCCGGGCGGCAACGCCGGGATGTGGCTGATAGCCGGCATCGGATTCCTCGCGGTGCTGTTCTCGTTCGTACTCACCTTCTTCCCGCCGTCGCAGCTTCCGGTCGGCAGTCCGGCCACTTACACGGCGCTCGTGGCGGGCGGAACGATACTGTTCGTAGCCATCCCGCTCATCGTCAGCAGCGTCATGGCGAAAAAAAGAACCGCTGCGAGTGCAGGGACGAAAGGCTCCGGAACGGGCAAGTAATCCCTCTCCAATTCGACAAGAAGGCACGGACTTTTCACAGCTCCGTGCCTTTTTTCTCTTACAATCAAACCGTCCGCCGCCTTCTCCGAAAGGCGGCGGACGGTCGTTTCCGGACACACCAAAACGGACGGCCGAACGCGACCGTACCGACAGACAATTGTTAAAGATAACGACAAAAATCCACAATTACAACACATCCGAAACTTGTTTGTTCAATTTATATTCCATAATTTTATTTACACAATAAACGTGTATGCTCGGAGTCGAAACACGACTGCTGCACATTCCGTAACATGCGGCAGAAAACCTGCCATCCGGAGATTCAGAACTGTATCGGCCTATCGTTCCATTCCGGATGCAGCGGCTGTTCCGGCGGATACATATCCGCCGGACAGTATTTTAAGGCAGTACGGCAAAGCCCTGAATACGGAAACGGAACCGTTCACCATCCGTCTACCGTTACAAGGAAAGCCCGGAGAAAGACATTCATACGGAAAGGTAGGAGCGGCATGCGGGAATGACGCCAAAAAAAACTAATTTTGCATGCAACGGAATTCCTCCGGAATGCATCATGCATATATCCGGATGAAGACGACTTTCCCGGCTTTACGATAATTTTACCAAGCGAACCGCTGACGATGGACAGATTTCTCCGCATCCTCTTCACAACCTGCATGCTACTACTGCCGGCAGCCGGAGTGTCCATGCCGGCGGATGGAATACGCGGCGGGAATGCCGAGACAGGAAAAGCATGTGCATTACAGTCCGTTACACCGTCAGACGAGCCCTCCTCCGGCGAAGAACAGGAGCGCCGGAAAGTAGGCCTCGTACTCAGCGGAGGAGGGGCCAAAGGCGTCGCGCACATCGGCGTCATCAAAGTGCTGGAAGAGGCGGGAATCCCCATCGACTACATCGCGGGGACAAGCATGGGTGCCATCATCGGCGGCTCTATTCGATAGGCTGGTCCACGCAGGAGCTCGATTCGCTGGTCAGGAACCAGGATTGGATGGCACTGTTGAGCGATAAGATACCCCGACGCGACAAACTGCTCTCGGAGAAGGAGATAACCGACATGTACATCCTCTCCGTCCCGCTCTCGCTGGACAAGAAGTTCTCCATACCCTCCGGCGTGCTGGCCGGACAGAGCGTCCTCAACCTGCTCAACGAGATGACGCTCGGCTATCACGACGACGACCTCGATTTCGATTCGCTGCCCATCCCCTTCGCATGCGTGCCTACGACATGGTGAAAGGCGAGGAGCAGGTCTACCGCCACGGCAACCTGCCGCTGGCCATCCGGCGAGCATGTCCATTCCGGGGGCGTTCGCACCGGTCATACGCGACAGTATGGTGCTGGTGGACGGCGGTATATACAATAATTTTCCGGTAGACGTCGCCCGCGACATGGGAGCCGACATCATCATAGGCGTAGACCTCGCTGCAGGCCCTCACGACATGGAGGGACTCACCTCCATGATGGGACTCATCGACCAGATAACCACCTTCCTCGGCCGGGACGAATACACGAAGAACCTGCAGGACGTAGATCTTTACCTCAAACCCGACATCAAACCGTACAATTCGGGCAGTTTCAACCCCGAAGCGGTGGACAGTCTGCTGGTACGCGGCGAGCGGTGCGCACGGCAGAACTGGGATAAAATCGTGGCCCTGCAGGACAGCATCTACACCGGCAACACCTACATGATACGCAAGGAGCGCATCCTCGCCAGCGACACCGATTCCGTCCGGATAGGCAACATCGAATTCGTGGGGCTGACACGCAACGAGGAGACGTTCCTCCGCCCCTCTTTCGGCATTGACGAACAGACGGTGATAACGAAGGGGCATCTCAACGACGCCATCACGAAACTCAGAGGTCGGGAGCCTTCTCCTATGTCACCTATACGCTCGAAAGCAGACCCCCCTATACGCTCACCGTCTCCGTGGACGAGAAACAGGAGGCGATGATAAACGTAGGCTTCCGGTTCGACACGGAGGAGATGGCGAGCATCCTTCTCAACACCACCCTTACCCTGCGCGGACTGCAGGGGCCACGGCTCGGTCTGACTGTCAGACTCAACGAAAATCCCTACATCAAGCTCGATTTCCGCTCCAGCAATATCCTGATGGGCCGGCTCAGCCTGTCGTACATGTACAAAAGCAACAACTACCGGCTCTACCGCAACGGCAGGGGCATCAACAACATCACCTTCGGCCAAAACCGCGTCGAACTCTTCTTCTCACCCGCCAACCCCATCGTCTTCAATCCCAAGGTAGGAGTCAGCTACGAACATTTCAACTACAACTCGTTCCTTTTCGCCTCGGACGACGACCGCATCGCCGTGAAACCCGAAGTTCGTCAATTATTACCTGACGGGCAACCTCGAAACGCTGAACGACCACTACTTTCCCACGCGGGGCGTATCGGTCTACGCAAAAGCGGCTCTCCATACCGACAACGGCTACGGTTACAACAAAGGAACGCCGTTCGCATCCGTATCGTACAGTTTCCGCTGGGCGCTGTCGGCCACCGACCGTCTGACGTTCATCCCCTCGCTGTACGGGCGCACGCTCATCGGCAACGAAGTGGCTACTCCTACTACAACTACATAGGCGGAGAGGTGGCCGGCCGCTACATGGAACAGCAGATTCCCTTCGTCGGCATCAACCACATGGAAACGGCCAACCGGTCGGTACTCACGGTGAACCTCGAAGTCCGCATGCGGCTCTTCGCACGCCATTATATATCCCTGAAAGGGGCATACGGCATACAGAACGAGAACTTTTTCAAGATGTTCACCGAAAGCCGCAACCTGTTCGGAATAGGGCTGAAATACGCCTATAACTCACCCATCGGCCCCATCTCGATTCTCTTCGACGTCTCCAACATCGACAAATCGCTCGGCGTCTATTTCAGTCTGGGGAAAACCTTCTGACGGCAGCCGCCTGCGGCCGCTAACCCGGATAAAAGACCTTCATTTGCGGGTACAAGATATATGTCGTACCTTTGGGCGCCGTGGGTAAAGAGAGGATAAAATACATAGCGGCGCTGCTGCTGTCGCTGACGGTGTGGTATCAATGCTGTACCACCCTCTTCAGCCATACCCATACGATAGGCAGTTACCGCATCACCCACTCGCATCCCTACACGGGCACTTCCGACAATCCGTGCCATTCGCACACGGCGGCCCAATTTCTGACCATCGCCCTGCTGTCGGCTTTCACGGCACTCGCCGCCATGCTGGCCGAGCGGCGGCCGCCGCTCCGGAAACGGGCAGGCTGCTACGCCACCTCCTTCCCTGCGGCACCACGGCCCCGCATACTCGGGCGTATCGCTCCGAGGCCCTCCGTATCGGCCTGACTTCCGAACCTTTCCTCATCAAGATTCTCCGTTCCGCATGGCCCCATGCAGAGCGGACTACCGATACCATATATAAACGAAACACATAATTCATGAAAAAGATATTTCCCGGACTGCTTCTCTCCCTCCTCTTTCCGGCCATGCTCGCCGCGGAAAACACCGAAGAAAGTCCCCGCAAACCGCTCAGCGACGCCAATATTACAGGACACGTACAGGACGCCGCCACCGGCGAACACCTTCCCTATATCACCGTCGTCGTCAAAGGCACCACCATCGGGACGGCGACCGACGGAACGGGACACTATTTCCTGAAGAACCTGCCCGCAGGCGAATTTGTCCTCGAAGCATCGATGCTCGGCTACAGGACGGTAGAGAAGAGGGTTACGACCACGAGCGGCAAGACCATCGAGGTCAACTTCGTACTAACGGAGGACTCCGAACGCATGGATGAAATCGTGGTCACGGCCAACCGGAACGAAACCAACAAAAAAGAGAGCTCCACCATCGTGAACATCACATCGGGCAAGCTCTTCTCGGCCGTCGGTTCCTCGACACTCTCCGAATCCATGAACTTCACGCCGGGCCTCCGCATAGAGAACAACTGCGGCAACTGCGCCGTCACGCAGCTCCGCATCAACGGACTCGAAGGCCACTATTCACAGATACTGCTCGACAGCCGCCCGATATTCAGTTCGCTGGCCACGGTCTACGGCCTCGACCAGCTTCCCGTCTCCATGATAGAGCGGGTGGAGGTGGTACGCGGGGGCGGCTCGGCCCTCTACGGAGCCAACGCCATCGGCGGCGTCGTAAACATCATCACCAAGGAGCCCCTCTACAACACCCTGAACGTCTCCAACATCACGAATGTCTTCGGCAACGGCAAACTCGACATCAACACTTCCATCGGAGGCGCATTCGTCTCCGACGACCACAAAGCCGGCATGTATATCTTCGGCATGGTGAAGGAACGCTCGCCTTACGACCATAACGGCGACAACTTTTCGGACGTTCCCGGCATCAAGTCGGAAACGGTAGGCTTCCGGGGTTATTACCGCACCGGCCTCCGCTCCAAACTCACAGCCGAATACCACCACATCCACGAGTTCAGACGAGGAGGCGAAATGGTCGGAGAGGACGGCCAGGAGATGTTCGACCGGCCTCCGCACGAGGCGGTCATCGCCGAACAGCTCAACAATACGATAGACGGCGGAGGCCTGCGATTCGACATCTTCTCGCCCGACACGCGCCACAAAGGGGCCCTCTATACCTCCGCCCAGAATATCGCCCGCCAGACCTATTTCGGAACAGAGAGGCAGCTCGACTCCTACGGAGCCACCCACGACCGGACATTCGTCGCGGGCGGACAGTACACCTACGACATGGACCGCCTGCTCTTCATGCCCGCCCAACTGACCGCAGGTGTGGAGTACAACTACAACCACCTCACCGACCGGTACCTCGGTCTGGGCAGGGAGATGGACCAGGTGACGCACATCGTCGGGGGCTTCCTCCAGAACGAGTGGCGCACGGAGAAGTTCAGCCTGCTCATCGGCGGACGGCTCGACAAACACAACCTGATGGACAAGGCGGTATTCAGTCCGCGGGCCAACATCCGGTACAGCCCTACCGAATCGGTAGGGCTGCGTGCCAGCTATTCGAGCGGCTTCCGCGCACCGCAGGCCTACGACGAAGACCTGCACGTGGATGCCGTGGGAGGTGCCCTCAAACTGATTGTCCTCGCACCGGGCCTGAAACCGGAGTATTCCAACAGTTTCAGCCTGTCGGCCGACCTCTACCACAACTTCGGACGGGTACAGACCAACCTGCTCATCGAAGGATTCTATACCAAACTCGACGACGTCTTCACCCTCGTCCAGATAGGCGAGGATGCGGACGGCAACTTCATCATGGAGCGCCGCAACGCTTCGGGAGCTACCGTCAAGGGATTCAATTTCGAGGGCAAGATAGGGATACCCAATCTGTTCGAACTCCAATTGGGATACACCCTGCAGAGCAGCCTGTACGACCGGCCCTTCGAGTGGGCCGAAAACTCCGACCTGCCCGCACAGCGCAAAATGTTCCGTACCCCGGACAGCTACGGTTACTTCACCTCCACCTGGAACATCGCCCCCCGGTTCCGCGCTTCGCTGTTCGGAACCTATACGGGCACCATGCTCGTCCAACACACGTTCTACAACGCCCAAACCGACAGCATGCAGGATGCGGAGACGCTGACGCCCGATTTTTTCGACATGGGCCTCAAACTCGCCTACACTTTCCGGCTCTCGACGAGCGTGAACCTCGAACTGAGTGCGGGCGTCAAAAACATCTTCAACAGCTACCAGAAAGACCTCGACTTTGGGCCGCTGAAAGATGCAGGCTACGTCTACGGCCCCGCGCTGCCCCGCATGTTCTTCGCAGGACTCAAACTGACCATGTAAAAAAGATAAGGAAAGACTGTACGAATGAAACGGACATCCGGCATCATCCTCTCCCTCCTGCTCTTCCTCTCCCTGTCCCTGCCGGCACAGGAGAGGGACCGGACCGAATTGGAACAGGCACTCCGCACCCTCGTCGAAAGGAAGCGGGCGGAGACAGGCATCGCCGTCATCCTGAACGGAACGGATACCGTCACGGTAAACGACGCCGGACGGTATCCCATGATGAGCGTCTTCAAATTCCACCAGGCACTCGCGGTGGCAGACTTCCTCGACCGGAACGGCCTGCCGCTCTCCACGCCCCTGCCGATTTGGGAAAGCGACCTGCTGCCCGACACCTATAGTCCGCTACGGGATGCATACCCGCAGGGCGGCATCGAGATGAGTATCGGGGAGCTGCTCGTCTACACGCTGCAACTGAGCGACAACAACGCCTGCGACCTCCTTTTCAGATACATCGGCGGTCCGACTGCCGCCGACCGGTATATTCGTACACTGGGAATCGAGGGATTCGCCGTCGAAGCGACGGAAGAGGAGATGCACCGCGACCTGACAGCCTGTTACCGAAACTGGAGCCATCCGCTCGATGCGGCACGGCTGCTGGAGATGCTGATTACCCGCCTCTGTTCCGGGACGCCTCCCTGCAGGAGTTCATCATCCGAACCATGACGGGATGCAATACGGGACCGGAACGGCTGCCGAAACCGCTGGCCGCCACGGGAGCGATTATCGGCCACAAGACCGGCAGCGGCGACCGGAACAGCACCGGAGCCCTCATCGGAACGAATGACATCGGATTCGTACAGTTGCCCGACGGCCGGCACTACACGATTGCGGTATTCGTCAAGGATTCGCAGGAGAGTCTGCAGGAGACCGAACGGATAATCGCAGAGGCATCCGACATCGTCTATCGATACATGGAACGGCAGGAATAATCTCGCGTCCGCACTGCCGCTCTTTTCACGCACGGGAGGCAACGGTCTCCGGACAGCATAAGTATCACGCCGACCGGTACCGCTTCAACAACCGCTGCCGGAGTCCCTCCGGCAGCCATCGGAAACCAGTCTATTCCCGGATGCCCGTACCACAACGAACCGGGGCGGCGCACATGCGCGCCCCGGTCATTCGGCCGATACCGGAGCTTACATGACTATCGCACCGAGCAGACTGCGGAGCAGGAAGACGGCTGCCACCGTAAGGATGGAGTAGAGTTCGGGGAAAGCGGCGAGGATAAGCGTATTACCCATCACGTTGTGCCCGTTACCGATGGCCGCTATACCGTTGGCGCATATCTGTCCCTGACGTACGGAGCTCAGCAGGCAGACCAGGCCGACCAGCAGCCCCATACCCAAGATGGCGGCGGCCTGCAACACGGTGATACCCGGTGTCAGGTAGTTTTTCACGAGGAAGAAGCAGACGAAACCGTACAGACCCTGCGTACCGGGAAGCGCGGTAAGTATCATGTAACTGCCGAACGCCCCCTTGTTCTTCTTCATCGCCCCGATGGCGGCGTTCGCCGGATAGGAAACGCCGAAAGAACTTCCGATACCCGACAAGGCCACCATGAGCGCTATGCCGATGTAAGCAACATAAATTGGTTCCATAATGTTTTTGTTTTTAGTTTGATAATTATTTCGTTACAATTATTTTTCTGCTTTTCTGAGCGGAGAGAACTCACGCTGCGTACTTTCAAAACCGGCGTTCTTGTAGAACTCCACGAAGGTCAGACGCATCGGATGTACGAAAGCACCGAGCGCTGACATGAAGAGATTGATGCTGTGCCCGAAGAGCAGGATGATGATGGCCACTATCTGGCTCACGACCACGGGCATGTCGGCCGTAAGACCGAATGCGAGGTCATTGAAGACCAGTGCGAGCGTACCGCCCGACAGGCAGAGTGCGAAGAGCCGGATATAACTCAGCACATCGCCCAGCAAGCCCGTGACGTTGTTGTAGGTATTCCAGAGTCCGCTGCCGAAATTGACCAGCGGGTTCTTCTCCGGATTGTGGAGAAACAGCATCAGCACCGCACCGACGCCCATCACGATATAATAGACCGGGGAAGGCAATACGATTCCCACTCCCGGCAGGAACATCATGCCGAGCCCGCCGACGAGTATCATGAGCCATCCGAGCGTTCCGAGCGAATATTTGAATCCGAAGCGGCGCGACACATTGACGATGTTGAGCACCAGCGCGAAAATTATCTGCACGAGACCGAGCCCCAGCGACAGCGTAAAGAGCATGTCCGTATCGAAAAACTTTTCGCGCATGCCGGCGAACATCTTCACACCGGCAAGCTGTACCCCGAAAAACGAACCGGCCAGAAACCCGAAAAGCACCGAAGCGAGACCGCAAAGCAGCGTCAGGTTGGCTATCTGTTTCATGGCAGTCGTCTTTTTCCTGCGCAGGAAGAACGAAGCCAGCACGAGAATCAGTCCGTAACCGGCATCGCCGAGGCAGAACCCGAAAAATATCATATAGAAAGGTCCGAAAAAAGCGGTCAGGTCCATCGTTCCGTATTTCGGAAGCGCATAGAACTGTCCGATGACTTCGAACGGATTGACGAACCGGTTGTTTTTCAGAACGACGGGAGTATTGTCCTGCGGCGTAGGCTTCTCCTTGAAATAGACGACATCCGGATATTCCTCCAACAGCTCGTCCACCCGCGCCGAAGTCTCCTGCGTGGCCCAGCCCTCCATGATAACGAGCCGGTTCTCCACTTCGCGGCGGCCGCTGCCCGCCGCACGACTGAAATCGAGCCGTTCACGGAGCCGTTCGCCATGTGCCTCGATGGCATCGCGCGAAGCATACGCACGGGCATTACCGCCCGCAGCTCATCCATCTGCGCCTCCATGGCCGCTATCTCCCGGCGTTTTCCGGCAGCGGTCGTTTCCGGTGCCTTCTGTTCCTGTGCATCGAACGGAATCTCTCCGCCGTCGGGTGCGACGACCACGAAATAAGTGCGTCCCTCCCGTTCGGCTACCGGTTCCACGATAATCGCATCGCCGGCCGCCCGCCGCACAGCCGCAAATTCGCTGTCATAAACAGAGAAAAAGCGCAGCACCACTCCATCCTCCGCAAGTTTTTCACCGCTTCCGGCGAAAAGTCGCCCCAAACGGCCAACTCGTCCGCCTCCCTGCGTGCCTTCTCCAGCCGCCCCTTCAACTCCTCGATGGCAGCCGAAGCCTGCAGGTATTGCCTGAAAGCCTCCTCCCCGTCGCTGAAAGGCTCGCCCGGCTCAAATCCCTCCTCTTTGGCGAGTTCGGCGAAACAGCTCTTCGCCGCACGGTGCTGTTCGAGTTCGGCCAGCATTGCCCGCTCCTCGCCGTTCGCTTCCCAGCCCGTGGTCGTTATATCGACCAGACCGAGCTCCTGCAGCGCCGCGAGAAACTCCTTTTGCCTCTCATGATAGAGCACAAAAGTATATTTGCTCATCTTCACTATCATACGGCTTCCGGTTCCTGTTGTTCGTGTTTGCTCTTCACTATCTTCTGTGCGCTCTTGGAGAGGTTCTCCTCATCCTCCAGAAAGCGCCTTATCTTGAGAATGGCGGCTTCATAACCCGGTATCTGCACCTTTTCGTACAGGTTTACCTTCTGGGTGGTCTTCTTGCGGGCATGGTCGAGCACCTCCATACGGCGCATATAGACCTCGGACTCGATACCCGCCTGCGCAACCTCCTTGAGCAGGGCGATGCCGTCGGCATACCACACCGGACTGCTGAACAGGTCGTAATCCTTCTCCTCGAAATCGACCGCGCCGAGAACCGGCACATTCACGCCGGCTATCTTCGACATGCCGCAGATCCACCCCCTTCACCGGTCAGCAGACCGGGGTCCGAATTCGCCCCAGAGCGCCGACATGTATTCATACCGGCCGAGCAGCGCTCCATGCGCTCCTGCGCACCGGCAGCCGCATCGCGCGCCTTCTTCACCTCCAGCCGCAGCGCGACTCCTTGCTTTTAATGGTCGGAAGGGCACGCTGGCGCATCTGGAGCTTCTTGCGCATCTCGCCGAGCGACGTCTTGTTATATTGAAATTTAATTGCCATAGTTCTTCTCTTTTTCCCATTGCGTACGGCGCAGCGTTCCACGGCGCCCAGCAGCAACGTACTTCCGCCCAGCAGACATACCGCAGCGG
>ENA-OUNI01000346-OUNI01000346.1-human-gut-metagenome-genome-assembly--contig:-NODE-346-length-21380-cov-5.527737_pt1 | contig 21380 bp, 18 predicted proteins | sample MGYA00242499_ERZ504580 | MGnify/ENA primary metagenome ERZ504580 (study PRJEB26092, sample SAMD00036315) | human gut metagenome | host: Homo sapiens | study: EMG produced TPA metagenomics assembly of... | reverse complement strand
CATCAGCGAAGGCGACCACTTGGGAAAATCTTCTTCAAGGACCTCTACCAGACCATGAAGCTGAACATCTTTGAATATACATTCGACGAGCACGATGAGACTGTGGCATACTCCTTATCCATTCCGTTTGTATCCACTTTCGTGTTTGCAGCGGTAATGAAACACCAGGAAGCTCCGGGCACTACCTTCAAAAAGCATATGGCCATTGCCAAAGGCCTGCTGAGTGAAGACGACTACCTGCTCCAGGAAATTCTCTTCAATCCACGCACCCCCTCACAAGTGGAGAACATCCGTCTGGAACTGAAGAACCTGCTGGAAATCATCAGCAATAAGGATGCGGAAGGCATGAAGAAGTATCTGACTAAAATCAGGGAAAAGATTAGATAAACAATCAACAAGTGTGTGCCCCGATGCCAGAGCACACTCTTGTATCCCAACTAAAAGCTACATCTTTGCCTCCCGAAAGCTGTATCAGAACAACAGCACAATTTTATTCACTTTAATTTTTTTATTCATGGCATCTATCAAGAACAGACCAAAGCTTGCCGCCACGCAAAGCAAGCAGGCAAAGAACAGCACTTCGCCCAAAGCAACCCTACAACCGTTCATGCAAGAAAACATCGACCGTATGCACCGGCTGGGCAAGGTGCGCACCGGCGAGACCTACACTTGTACGCTCAACAGCTTCATGCGTTTCCGCCAGGGAAAGGATGTATTTTGGGAAGACTTCGATGCAGACCTGATGGCTTCCTATGAGGCTTACCTCAAATCGACCGGGGTGGGCATGAACACCATTTCCTTCTACAACCGGATTCTGAGGGCTGTGTACAACCGGGCGGTAGAAAAAGGCTTTACGAAACAAGTGTTCCCCTTCAAGCATGTCTATACGGGCGTAGAGAAAACCATCAAGCGAGGACTACCCATAAACACCATCCGTAACATCCGAAACATGGACTTGTCGCACTGCTGGACATTGGATTATGCACGCGACATGTTTTTGTTCAGCTTCTACACCCGGGGCATGTCATTTGTCGATATGGCTTATCTGAAAAAGAACGACCTGAAAAACGGAGTCCTCATCTATCGACGTAAGAAAACCGGACAACAACTTGCATACGATGGGAACGGCACATGCAAGATATACTTGAAAAATATCCCATGTCCCAAGAATCGCCCTATCTGCTCCCTATTATTCTAAAAGCAGGAGAAGAAGAAAGGAAACAGTACAATAATGCGCTACATCTTGTCAACAAAAAGTTAAAATTTATCAGCAACTCATTGCAACTTACCATACCGCTCACCATGTACGTCGCCCGCCATTCTTGGGCCACTGTGGCCAAAAGCAGAAACATTCCGCTTTCTGTCATCAGCGAAGGAATGGGACACGACTCCGAAAATACAACGCTGATTTATTTGGCCTCACTCAATACGGAAATCATAGACAAAGCCAACAAGCTCATTTTAAACCTACTTTAAACTTACAGAGGCAAGTACATCTCTTCCCAAGAGATGGATTTGGGCTGCAAAAGTATGATAAGCAGTGGTAAATTCCAAACATTTTCCAAGTTTTTTATTTGAAATCCATGAAATTGTGGAATTGTATATTGAAATGTATATCGGAATGTGGCTTTGTATTTGTGCCATCGCTACATGTTATCATCAATTATCACACTATCCATCTCTTGGGAAGAGATGAATCCTGAAACTACAGTCTGACAGCGCAGACTGTAAATAATATAGAAACTTGAAATACTATTACGCATTGTAATTATACAACAAAAAAACAGTGAATAGTAATTCCGGCAGTATCTATATTTTTGCTGAATACTCTTCATTGTAACTACCAGCGGTATATAGGCTGGGCATACGGAATTTTGTTTGATTCCTTTTAGGAATTTATTGGTAATTTGATAAATCTTTCTCTACAAATAGAGAATAAAATATTAATGACACTAACAAATCTTAAATAATGGGAAAAATGACTTTAAAACTTTATGCGGTTTTGTTTTTAGGTCTTTTCAGCATGGGAGCCAAATGTCAGGAAGTGGCTCTGAAAAGTAATTTGCTATACGACGCCTTTGCTACACTGAACGCAGGCGTGGAAACCGGGTTGGCAGACAGATGGACGCTCGACGTATCCGTCAACTACAACGGATGGACACTCTCGCACGACCGGAAGTGGAAGCATTGGCTTCTGCAACCCGAAGCTCGCTATTGGTTTTGCGACCGATGGGCAGGACACTTCGTGGGAGCACACCTGCTCGGAGGCCAATACAACGTCGGCGGGCTGAAAAACGACTTCTCTTTTCTGGGAAGCGACTTCTCCAAACTCTCCGACCGGCGTTACCAAGGATGGTTCCTGGGCGTGGGCGCGGTATACGGGTATTCCTGGATTCTGGACAAGCATTGGAACCTGGAAGCCGAAATAGCTTCGGATATGTCTACACGCGATTCGACGCCTACCCTTGCGCCAACTGCGGAACAAAACTCGAGAAAGACAAACCGCACCACTATGTCGGTCCTACCAAGGCCGCGGTAAACCTTGTATACACATTCTAAATTCATCCGGTGGTTATGGACACTATGAACAAATTAGCTAAGAAAATGATTTCTGGCTTGTTATGCCTATGTTACGCACTGGGAGCTGACGGCCAGACACTGACGGACGGACAGATAGCGGTACAAAACCTGGCCGTCTCAAAGCAAGAAGACAAACTATTCGTGGCGATGGACCTCGACATCTCCGCACTCAAGCAAGGAAGCAACCGTGAAGTACTGTTCACCCCTTCGCTCACCCTTGAAGACGACAGCCTCAGCCTGCCCGCCGTACGCATCGCGGGGCGCAACCGTTATTACCACCACCTGCGAAACGCCTCCGACACCGAACGGCTCTATCGCAACGGCGAACGCGATTTGATAGAATACCGCGTGACGGTGCCCTACGAAAAGTGGATGGGAAGAGCCCGGCTCAGCGCCACAGAAACCACTTGCGGATGTTGCGACGCCCCCTTGACCAGCACCGCTACGCCCCTGAGCAAGCTACGGCTGGAAAAGCGCGTGCCGACACCTTTCGTACCCGCGTACGCCTACATACGCCCCAAGGCCGAGCAGAAAATCAACCGGATTGAAGGCTCAGCCTACATCGACTTCCCCGTGAGCCGTACCGAGATACATCCCGACTACCGACGTAACCCGGAGGAGCTGAAGAAGATTCTCTCTACCATCGACGCCGTGAAGAATGATGCGGACAGCAAGATCATCAGCATCAGCATCAAGGGGTACGCCTCGCCCGAAGGGTCGTACAGCAACAACATACGCCTGGCCAAGGGACGTACCGAAACCCTGAAAGAATATGTACGCAAGCAGTACGCCTTCCCCCAATCACTCTTCACCACCAGCTTCGAGCCCGAAGACTGGGAAGGACTGGAGCGCTTCGTGACCTCCTCGCAGCTGAAGAACAGAGAAGGCATTCTGGCACTGATACGCGGCGACCTGGACCCTGACGCGAAGGACCGGAAAATCAAGCGGCTATCCCGCCGACTATGCTTACCTGCTGAGCGAAGTCTATCCCGGACTGCGTCATTCCGACTATGCCGTACAGTACGAGGTACGTGCCTATACAGACCTTGCAGAAATCAGGCACCTGCTCAAGAACCAGCCCCAGAAGCTGAGCCTGAACGAAATGTACCTCGTTGCGCAGGAGATGGAACCGGGCAGCGACGAGTATAACGCCACCTTCGCAACCGCCGTGCGCATGTTCCCCGACGACCCCGTGGCAAACCTCAACGCCGCCAACACCGCCCTGCGCCTCGCGACCTGAAAGGAGCCGAGACTTATCTGGGCAAGGCGGGCGATGCTCCCGAAGCCGTCTACGCACGCGGCATACACGCCGCCTTGCTGAAGGACTATGACGCAGCCCAACCGTTGCTGAAGCAAGCGCTACAGCAGGGAGTGGCACAAGCGGAAGACGCGTTGCAACAGATAGACCGCATAAGACAAGAACTGGCGGAAGACGCGGAATAAAGGAAAGAAAGCAACAAAAACATAACACCCGAATATAAATAAACTCTTAATAAATTATACGCTATGAAAAGAAAGAACTGGAGTATTTTTTTCATTGGTATGCTGGCAATGTGCACCATTGCAGGATGCAGCGGCAACGAACTGAACGGCAGCAATGAACCGGAAGTATACCCGGGACATCCCGAAGATGCCGTATACATGAATGTGAACATACAACTGCCCGTGGGAGGGAAAAATACAAGAAGCTCGACCGACTCCGATTCCGACGACGATTATGGAACCAGTACAGACGGCACGGAAGTAGGAAAGGATTATGAGAACAAGGTGAATGGTGTCCTGATTGTATTGGCGGATGCAAGCAACAACTTCATCGCCGCCGGTGAACACAACTCATTGCCGGTAGTGCGTGAAGGAATCGTCAACACCACCCAGAAAATCAATAAATCCGCATTGGCCGCTTACTATGGCAACGGGACACTTGGGACCGGAAAAGACCAAGTCAATCTTTATGTATTCTGTAATCCGACAATGGAGTTGAAAACAATCTTCGAAAAGTCCGGTGCCGACAGCGAATGGATTGACGAGATTGCCACTCTTGAAGAAGAGCCTGACGGAACTGTCAAAGGAGCAGCTGTTTGGGGAGGAAACGACCACAAGGCAGGCTTCCTGATGGCCACGGCAAGCAGCAAAGACATAAAAAAGTATATTCCGAAGAATTTTACCGATTGGGACAACTTTACGAATGAAAAGAACGCCTTCGATTTCTCGGGCAAAAACACCTTGAGCAACGGCACCAAAATCGGAAACATCGGAAATATCCATGTGGAACGTGTCGTGGCACGCTTCGACTTCAAAGACGCAGTCCCAGCAAGGACCAAACATACGTCATAGCAGAAAAAGACGACAAGCCTACGCTAAAAGTCAAACTGAACAAGATGGCGTTGATTAACATGAGCAAGCATTTCTACTACCTGCGCCGTGTATCCGATAACGGTCTGGCCGACAACGTGGAAATCTGCGGAACCGAATACGACAGCGGACAAAACTGGAACTTCGTAGTAGATACCGATGCCGAACAAAAGAACGGAGCCATCGACGCAAGCTATCCTTTTGCCGACTACTTCAATTTCTGCCTCGGACACCAGGAAAACAACACTTGGAGTATTGACGAGACAGCCCGCGACCAGTGGTACACCAGTCTGATCAAAGACGTTATCGACAACCAAAATGAAGAAGATAACGATGACGAATGGAACAGCGACCACACGCGAAACGGTTACCGCATCTGGCGTTACGTCACCGAAAACACCATCCCCGGCATAAACAACCAGGAGAACGGCATCAGTACCGGCATCGTGTTTAAAGGGAAAATCCAGGCAACAACAGATGCTCCCCAATCATTGCAAGACGCTATCAACGGAGCAACTGGCGATTCTGACGCCGATGCCATCCTTTACGCTTATTCCAACCAACTTTATGTAAGTTGGAAAGAAGTACGCAAAGCCGCACTTGACGCAACGGCAAACGAGGAATTCAAGAAAGCGGTATTCGGAACACCGAAAAACACTCCGTCAGAAACCGTCTATAGCGATGATGCCGGCAGCCCCGACTACATGTGGAATATATGGTATAATGAAAAGGACCACAAAGATGCAGCCGCCTTGTCGGCTTTCAAGGAAGTAGCCACCAACAATGAACATCAGTTCACCCTCTACCAGTCGAGCAGGGACGAGAATGACGGTGCAGGCTACTACTGCTACTACTTCTACTGGAACCGTCACAACGACAACGGCAACAACGGCGTAATGGGCCCGATGGAGTTTGCCGTGGTGCGCAACAACGTGTATAAACTGTCTGTGGTCGACATCAACCGCCTTGGCCATCCGCGCCTTAGCGAAAACGACCCCGACCCCGTCGACCCCGGAACTCCGGACGAAAAGGGCGACATCTACCTGAAGCTCTCTGTCGAGGTGCTTCCCTGGGTGGTTCGCATAAACGACATTGAATTCTAAAAACACAACAAGTATGCAAAGCAATAAGCGAAATAGATTTTCAAGGTTCGCAGGCAGGGTGCTCGTCGCCCTGCTGGCAGCCGTTGCCTTATCCTCGTGCGAGCGCATCTTTGAAGACCTCGACCCGTGTCTCCACGGCGTATCGCTGCGCTTCGTCTACGACTACAACATGGAGTACGCCAACGCGTTCCCCAACCAAGTGGACTGCCTCACCCTCTATATCTACGACGAGAATGACGACTACGTGGATACCAAGATTGTGACCGGAACAGAGCTGCAAGACGAGAATTACCGGATGAAGCTTGACCTGCCTGACGGCAAATACCATTTTGTGGCATACGGAGGAATCGCATGCGAAAAGAGTTCTTTCACCGTAAACACAAGTACCAAACGCACCGAGCTCAAGACCCGGCTGAACGCCGACTGCCTCAGCCTGCCCGAACGGAAATTGCTGCACGATATGTTTTGGGGAGAACTCACCATGGAAACGGCCGAGTCTTACAACGAAGGCACGGTAAAGATGATGAAGAACACCAACGGCATACGCATCGTGCTGCAGCAAGTGGCGGGAGCATTGTCAATGCCGAGGATTTCGACTTCGAGATTACGGACGACAACACCCTCTTCGACTACGACAACGACCTGCTGCCGGTGACCGACGTCACCTACACCCCGTGGGTGAAAGGACAGGCACGGACAGGAGCATCCGTCATAGTACCCGGCGTAGCACCCGAACCCATCGAAGTGGCATACGCCGAACTGAGCGTGCCGCGCCTGATGGCCAGGAATTCTCCCAGGCTGGTGGTGAAACGGCATGCCGACAAAGCGACCGTGATAGACATCCCCCTCAACAAATACCTGCTGCTGATGCAGAGCGACCGTTACGACATGGGCGACCAAGAGTATCTGGACCGCGAAAGCCGCTGGACCCTCTTCTTCTTCCTAAAGAACAACGACGGCAACGACAGCTGGTTGAATACATGTATTGTGGTAAACGATTGGGTGGTACGCATCAATGACGTGGAACTGTAACAACTACGGCATGCGTGGCACATAAAAACCGGACTACCCGGCAAACGACTTTCAACAAACCAAGAACAGCTTTTCAAATGGAATTGAAGCATCGACATATCATCGGAATTTGCCTCCTCTGCGGCTTACTGGGAGCTACTTCGTGCAACGATGAATCCATCGTTCAGCAGCCACCCGCCGAGGAGGACAACACCGTGTATCTGGCCTTCCACACAACCGTAGTGGGAGCCTCTACACGTGCCGACGGCACCCCCGATGACGAAAACATCAACCAATTGCGAATCGTCATCGCTTCGAAAGCGAGCGACGATACAGCCGGCGCAAGTGCATGGGAGGTGGAAGAAAACCGACTCATCACCGAGACAAACATACAACTATCGGACGAGTACACTTTCCGGGTGAAAGCCGACTGTCAGAAACGTATCTACCTGCTGGCCAACTGCAACGGACTGGAAGACACGGACGGCACGCCGCTAAACTTCACAAGCACCGGTGCATTCTTGCCCGACGCAAATGGGAAAGCGCTCGTAGACAGCTATGTCTTCGGACTGGGAGACAAAGACGGCGGCTACCAATATGCCACAGCCCTCGAAGCGGGAAACGGCATACCGATGACGTCAGTCTACGAGATAACGATTCCCCCAAAAGACGAGGCGCACGAAGAAGACTTCGCAAACGGCTTTTACCAAGGCATGCCCGAAGTGTTGTACGTGGTACGCGCCGCCACCAAGTTCTCCTTCGCATTCGGCAAAACCGCAAAACGGGCCATCAACGTGACCGGATTCAGCCTGAAGAAAGCCGTCAAAGACCGGATGTATCTGATGCCGCACGCCAACAAAGACGCGAGCGGAAAATACTGGGTGGCAGATACCGGAGACAAGGATAATCCTTCCAAAGCGACATTGACCGGAGAAGGTACCGCCCAAGACTGGATAACATGGATGGTAGCGGAATCGGAAAAGACGGAAAGCGAAGCGATCCAATACCAATGGCTGACCGACTACGAAGTGCCACAGCCCGAAGAAGGAGAAGAGGACGGAGATGTCGCCTATTCATTCAGCAAGGCCATAGAAGTATCTTCCCTCAAAGCAGGAGAAGAAGCAAAATTCACCACACCCGTCTACCTGCCCGAAAGCGACGGCACATTGGCACAAGGCAAGGACGCAAACCTGAAATTGCAGGAGTACGAAGTGACCATCCACACGGAAGAGGGCTTTGATGAAGAGGCGACTGCTCCGGACAGCCCTAAAGTGGCAAGAAGCTACACCGCCACATTGCCGAATCTGGCCTCGCTCTTCCGCAACACGCACGTCAAGGTAAAGGTGAATTTCAAGAACCTTTCCGAGGCGGAACTGGAGTTGGAAGTGGACGTAGAACCTTATTGGGAAGTAGTGCTCGACCCCGTATTCGGGCTGGACGAGAAAGACGACCCGAAGAAACGCTAAACACCGAAGGAGCCTCCTCCGCTTGGAAAAATACCGGAAGGGTTCATTCTTAAACATACATACAAAAAACAGCAACGGATATGAAACGCAACTTTTTGACCTACATACTTTTGTGCATATTGCTCCTCGGCAGTGCCGCCTGCCAGGACGACCCGCTCTACAACGGCGGCGAGACAGGCGAAGGCGAAAGCCTCGTCAGCGCAACCGTGAAGTTCAAGCCCCTTACTCCTGCATTGAATGGAAATACGCGTACGGCAGGGAATGTGATAAAGAATATCGAGGACTTGTGCGTGTTGCTGTATAATGAAAAGGGAGAGTTGCTGAAGTCATATCCGCTTACCGAAGGAACAGGCGAAGGGCAATATCAATTGTCGGAAGATAAAGACAGACCGGATAATAATCCTGACTCGAATCTTCCTCCCGCCGAAGCACAGACGCCCCATGCCGACTTCAAACTGAAAATCCCCTACGGACGCTATCGGATTTATGCGGTGGCCAATATGGAGGACTTGCTTACGAATGGTGACTATTCCGAAGCCATAAAAACCGCAGACGGCCTGAAAAGCATTTCCCTCCAATGGGATAAGGATGAAGTAGCAACAACAACCAGATGTTCGGCTATTTCACCGTTACCGGAAGCGTGCAGAACGATGAAGTGGCAGTTATAAACCGGGCATCCGTCAAATTGCACGCCTGGCTACGCCGTGCCGCTTCCAAAGTAACCATTGCATACGACGGTTCCAACCTTCACGAGAATGTGTTTATATACCTCAAGTCGGTTACCATCAAGGACATACCTACGGAATGCTATCTGGGCAAGAGAAGCACCATCAACACGGACCCCAAGGATGACATTGAAGATTATGGAGGCCTTATGGCAGATGGCGAAAGCATTACGTATGCCGAAGGAACAAACTACGATGAACATTGGCCGGCACGTATCACGAAAGGCCAATCGTATTATTACTACATCGACAATGCCCAAAAAGGAGTCTCTGTATTGAATACGGAATATGACAGCAAGAAAGCGGAGTATGCCAAACTGGCTCATGGAGAAACCAACGAGGCACTCTTCTTCTATGAAAACATGCAGGGAGAAGGAAAAGACAAACGACAGGACGCAGACGGTGATAAAGAACTGGATGCACCGGGACTGAACAACAAGCCCGAAGATAAATTCTATAAAGACCAAAAGCCCTATGGCACATACATCGAAGTAAAAGCCTACTATGTTTCCAATGTTGACGGCCGAGTGGGCAATGGTGATATCATTTACCGCTTCATGCTGGGCAAGGACGTCTATAAAGACTACAACGCCGAGCGTAACCACCACTACAAACTGACACTGAAATTCAACAAATATGCCAACGACGTGGACTGCACATCGAATACGAAGAACCTGAGCCCGGTATCGAAGTGCCCAACCCCTATTATATATCCTATTTGTATAATCACTCAATGATGCTCCACTTAAAATCAGAACGGGGGGACAAAAAATAAAACAGATAGAAGCACGAATCTTAGATAACAGATGGGGTCCAAATAATCCTGCATCGGATTTCGTCTATTGGAACAAGATGGATTTAGCATACCAAAATCAGTGGAATGGTTTTTTATCCCTTCGACAAACAAAAGATTTGAATGTAACAACAAGTTCTAACGAGACCTATTATAAAGAAAACAAAAGAGGAGAGCGTGAGTACATACCTAATGGCAAGACGTTGCCTATGCCAGGTGAGAGCAAAGAGTATGAGACATTTGACAATCAAGGCAATAGTGATGGAAAATGTATTGTAAGGAATGAGGGCGACAGTGTGTTTCATGTCCAATTACCCATGTACACCCGTGCCAAACAATTAATTAAAACAACCGGTTACACCGGAAATAATCCATACGTGGCCTATCAACGCAGATCAGAGGTAAAAATAGTGGTAACATTTACGAATGGTAGCAAAATATCAACAGATGGTACGGATTTCAGTGGGAATCCGCTATTAAATGAAGACAATGCGAATAATCAAAATCCTATCATTTATCAAGTACGGCGTATAGTCAATCCTAAGGGAGTTTGGCGTAGCCATGACAACGACAAAGACTTTCACGTACAGCTGAAACGTCTTCCTAAAGAAAATGCAGAGAGATTTGAGACATTTACTTCAGAAGGTCCTTGGAAAGCGTATGTATATTGTGGAACAGACAATTTTATCAAATTAAGTGACGAAACAAGAGCTTCCACCGATACCATCGGAGGAGAGACTGGTTCTACGATAGATTTTCGTATCAAATTTAATGGAACCTGCAGCCCGCAGGAAAACCGTTATGCCATTATCCGGGTAGAATATCACAATTATACTTGTTATCATCTGATTTTCGTCAGACAAGGAGATGCTCCGGATGACTTATTCGATGGAACAGGAACCAAGTGGCATGCCCATAATCTACGGACAAGTTCGAAGGAAACAGATTCTCCTTTGGAAGAAGGCTCGTTGTTCAAATTCCTGAACTTAGACCAACCGATTGATGCAATGTGCAATAAAAATTCAGAAACTCCTTGGATCGAGATAACACCGGATAAATTTAAGAATAATGCAGATAAGTTACTGATTGCCACCGATAACACGGAAAATAAACAGGAAATCACATGGAGCGCTATAACACCTCCTGACTTTAATCCTTGGGGAGATACTCCACCAGAACCCGCGTTTGACAATCTGGAAATTCACAATGCCCGCATAGCTTCTTTTGAAGATTTTTTAAATCTATACCAAGGAGAAGATATAGCGGAAGGATATGGAGTGCTATATGGGGATGAATCTCAAGAAACTTTGAATCATATAACAGAGGTCTATGGGTACGATTATGAAAATACCCGGCGTGGAATGCGGGGGTGCTTTGTCTACAATAAAAAAAATGGAAAGAACCTGTTTTTCCCCATTGGAGCTTCCGGATATGGTCATAGAAAACAAGATGACACGAAGGGGGGGAATAGCAACTCTAAAGGACCTGGAATACTAAGATATGCTAGTTATCAAAATGCATTCTTACCGGATGCTACCGCAAATAACACGCCTCTCTTTTATGATATATATATGAGGCCGGGAGCAGTTTATTGGCTTAACAAATATTCGAGAAATAAAGGTCATAGTATGGGACTCGATTTTGAATATGTAATAGGGTGGGATTTCAACTACTTTACCTTTGACTTTTTCCCGTATGGGGTGAGTGCTGCAAACACTGGTAAGGATGCTTGCTTCATCCGCTGTGTAGAAAAATAATCAGCGGACATTCAAGGGCTTGTTTAAATTTTGCTTAAAGAAGTTTTCACTCAGTTTCTTTTGAGAATGCCGGACAAAATTTAAACAGGCTCTTAAACTAACAGAGAAAGAAATGAATGACAGACTTTCAATTTTTCTGATATGCCTCATGCTTACCGCCATCAGTGGCAGCATGAACGCACAACAAAATCAGACACAAGACCTGCCCCTGCCTGCCATCCCCGCAACCCTGCGCACTCCCCACGAACGCGCCTCCAACCTCTTGGCACACTTCTGGGACAGCATGTCCTTCGCCGACACCCTGCGCAGCCGCAATCCCGGCTTCATGGAGCAAAACCTCGTCAACTACCTCTCCCTCTTCCCCCATGCACCTGCCGAAGCCCGCACCGAAGCCGTGCACCTGCTAATGCAGCGCGCCGAAGCCGACAAACCCGCCTACCTGCTACTGGCCGAACTGGCCGAGAAGTACCTCTATACCATCGGTTCGCCCATGCAGAGCGAGGAGCACTTCATCCCCTTTCTGGAAGCCATCGCCCACACCCCCTGCTGAATGATACCGAAAAGTCCCGCCCCCGCTTCCTCCTCTCTGCCGCCCTGAAGAACCGCCCCGGCACCATAGCCACCGACTTCGCCTACTTCACCCCGGAAGGAGACCACCGGACGCTGCACACCACCCCCTCTGCCACTGCCTGCTCCTGATGTTCTACAACCCCGATTGCACCCACTGCCGCCAGACCATCGCCCTGCTGCACGACGACCGTCTCTTCAAGCAGATGCTGCACGACGGACTGCTCACCGTGCTAGCCATCAACACCGAAAACACCCCCGAAACAGCCCCGCGTCCCGAAGCCGCCCCCCGTGCCGGAAACAGACTGCCCACAGACTGGATGGCCGGAACCGCCTCTCACACCCTCACCGACAACGAACTGTACATACTCCCCTCCATGCCCACCCTCTACCTGCTGGACAAAGAAAAACACGTCCTCCTAAAAGAAGCACTGCCGGAGCAGGTCCTCTCACACCTTGCGAAAGAAAGCCGAAATCAGTCCCTACACGGAGAATGATTTCAAACCCTCACAGCCTTCACCTTATCACACTTTCGCCCTATCTATCGGCTTTTCCGGTGAAACTTCTTTTCTTCTATGATAAAGAGAAACGGCATCAGCAACCGACAAACCGTCGACACGTGATTCTGAAACACCCTTCTTCGCATCGGACAAGTTGCCGCCTTCAGCACATCGGAGCGCTTTTATCCAAGTGAACGACCAGGGTAGTTCAGGCAGCCGACCCCAGTTATTCGATTGAACGACACCGGTAGTTCACTCGAACGACCAGGGTAGTTCACTTACAAACAGTCGACAGTTCCGAAGAATGCAGGGAAATGTACGCCACCATCTGCCGCCCTACTTCAGAATAGCATAACGATGAACTCTACTCGAAATCACCCCCAAAAAGGCAATAAACTAGAAGGGCTGATGGAAGGAAGAGAAGAAGGGAGAGAAGAAGGTATACGAGCCAGTCGTTTCGAGATAGCCCGCAATCTCAAAACAATGGGAGTAGCTACGGAAATGATTATCCAAGCAACCAAACTGACAACAGAAGAATTTGAACATTTATAGAGAAAAGTCAGAAAAAATAGTTAAAAATTGGAATCCATTGTCGTTTGTCTTATTTTTGTATGCCGAAATTCTTAATAAATTTACGCTATGAAAAAGAGATACTGGAACATGTTTTTTATCAGCATATTGGCGATATGTACCATTACAAGTTGCGGTAACCCTACTAACCCAAAAGCAGGCGTAAAACAGATGCAATGCCGGACAAACCGGAAGATGCAGTGTACGTGAACGTACAAGTGCAACTGTCCACAACTGATAAAAACACAACAAATGAAAACAATAAAACCGACAACAACAGCACCGGCAATGCCATAACGGGAGAAGAGCACGAAAATCGGGTGAACAACATCCTGCTTGTACTGGCAGATAAAGACAACAAATTCATTGCCTGCGGCGAACAAGTATCACTGACAAACCTCAACAAAGCAAAAGGCACCGTCAGTACCGTCCAGAAAATCGACAAAGCCGCATTGGCTGCCTACTACAAGGCCGACGGGATACTCGATGAAGGAAAAGACAGAATCCACCTCTACGTCTTCTGCAACCCTACAAACGAACTGCAAAACCTCTTTAAAGAGCACTTCATGCTGAAAGAATGGATACACAAAACCGAGAATATAACTGAAGATGCCAACGGCAATGTAATAAGAGGAGAAAGCGTATGGGGAGGAAAAGACCATCAGCATGGATTCCTTATGTCCACCGCAACCCGAACGTGCATTGAAAAGAGAATTCCTAAAAACATAGAATCCTGGAAAAGCCATTTCCAAGAGAGCACACCCTTCCACTTCTCCGGAACAAACCATAAAGGCACCGGAAAAAAAGAGGTGAACAATGAAGGCACCATCCTGGTGGAACGTGCCGTGGCGCGCTTCGACTCCAAGGATGGAAGTAAAAACAAAGACCAAACCTACGTAGTGGGGAATGACGAAGGAAACGCCACCCTAAAAGTGAAACTGACCAAAATGGCTTTGGTAAACATGAGCCGCGACTTCTACTACTTGCGACGCGTGTCGGACAACGGTGCCAATGCCAACGCACAGATATGCGGAGCGGAACATAGCCACGGCCCGAAAACCAATTATGTGGTAGATACGGATGCCGCAATAAAAAGCGGAACCGCCAAAAACATCGATAAAAGTTATCCCTTCAAGGATTTCTTCAACTTCTGCGTCGGCAACTATGAAGGGGGAAACTGGGACATTGACGCCACCGCACGCAGCCAATGGTACACCTCGCAAATTTCAAAGGTTGTCAAGAATAAAGGGAAAGGGTACCACACATGGCGGTATGTAACCGAAAACACCATTCCCGGCATAGAACTGCAACAGAACGGAATCAGCACCGGCATCGTATTCAAGGGGCAAATCATGGCGACCGACAAGGCATCCCGGAAACTGAAAGATGCCATTGCAAATGCCAAGGGAAATCCGGCTAAAGACCCCATCCTTTATTCCTATGCCAATACACTCTACGTGACATGGGAGGAAGTGCGCGAAAAAGCTTTCTTGACAGAGGAGAACAGCAGGTTCTATAAAGCCGTATTCGGAAATGAGAAGAAGAATATCACCATAAAAAGCAATGGGCAAACAGCCGTCTATAGCACAGACAAAACAAGCCCGGACTATCTGTGGCAAAAGTGGCATGAACAGAACATTGGCAACGAAGCATTCCAGCCAATTTCAGGAAAGCCGCCAAAAAGGCACAGTTCACCCTTTACCAATCGAACACGGACGACTACGACGCAGCAGGCTATTACTGCTATTACTGCTATTACTGCTACTACTTCTGCTGGAACCGGCACAATGACAACAACGACGACACCGTGACGGGACCTATGGAGTTTGCCATCGTGCGCAACAACATTTACAAGCTTTCCGTAACGGGAATCAACCGTCTGGGACATCCGCGCATTTCGGAAAACGACCCCGCTCCCATAACTCCGGACACCCCGGATGAAAAAGACAGTCACTACCTCACACTATCTGTCGAAGTAACCCCTTGGAGAGGTGCATTAATCACCGAAAATCCTAACAGTTGACACCAAAAGAGAAAAAACGCGGCACCGAACACATGGTTCGATGCCGCGTTTTTTGTCACGTTACATTGGTAAACCTCCTACCACCTCTTTTGAACATACCGGCAATTTGCATCTTGCCCCATGCCCACAAAAACTGTAGCGCAAAGTACTGTCCACTGGTCACCGTATGTCATCGTACTGCTATGATTGTAGCCCAAACAATGCCCATACTCGTGAAACATGGCCTGACGGGCATAATTATGCGGATTGGCTCCCGGCGCCGTGGCATCAAAGTAAACACCTTTATAACAATAATCGGCCAGACCATAAGTATTGCCTCCACCCAGGCCACCTACTCCGACCACACGTCCCAGTACAAGCCCACCGTGACCGCGGATTCTTTGCCGCAAAGCATCCAGGTCTATCGGATTTCCTCCATTGTCCTTCAGCTTGCCCTCGTAGGCATTCATTTCCACATTGAACTCTTCGGAAGCGAACATGAAAGCCATGTTGAGCGCCAACGCCACTCCGTGACGGCAAAGCAACGGATCCATGTGCCGCCAATACGCATGCCCGTTATCTGCCGAATAAGCGGAGAAACGGATAAACCACTGGCTGTCTATCCGCTCTATCTTTTTCATGAAGGGGTCTTCCGTACGGACAAGCAACGTCACGTCGTCATTGGAGAGTTCCGGCTGTGCCGGAACTGTTATCCGGCGACCGTTCTCCGCTACAAACGTACGTTCCGAACTGACCACCGGCAAGGGGAACGATGCCTCCATAAACGGATAAATGCGGTCGAAACGAGCCAGTTCGAAGAATTCCGTGCTCACCTTGTTGAAACGGCACAGTATCTTGACGCCACTGATGCCAATCGGCGAGAAGAACTTTACAAGCAGCTGATGATCATCGGACACCGACACCTGCAACGGGGCATTCACCCGAAAGGAACGGCGATTGCTATCGTAGAACACCTCGCGCGGTTCGTCGGCCAGAAACATGGTATCCGTCCGGAATCGGGAGAAATCCTCCTCGCGTACATAGAGCAAGCCTTCGCCACTTTCGGGATGGCGGTAACTGATGCGGATATGCGACACGCGTCCGGCTTCTATCTTGCAACCACTGAAGCGATAGACCTGCATAAAGGAAGTTCCGTCGCTACGCTCCGACTCAATCGTCACCCGTCCGGAAAGTGCCTCCCGTCCGGGCAACGAGTAGAATGAACGGCGCTGCGTGATGTTGTAAGCGTCCACTCCTCCGGCACCTGCGTACTCGCCACCGGCCTGAATACCGGCATACACCCCTTGGGCATCATCGAAAGAGACCTCTATGTTGCGGATAAACCGCCACATATAGTCGGACGACACATCCAAATCGACATCTACCCTGCCCACACAAGGTTCCAGGCAGACGGTCTGCATCACCGGAGCCTGCTCCCGGCCGATGTGCAACGCTATCTTCTTATAGAACCAGGCCTCATCAAGCGGTGCCTTTTCCACGTGATTCACCAGCCAGGCATCCGACAGCAGGGCCGGCTCGTCAACCGTAATATCCGATTCCGGATGGGTGGTAGCAAGAAACACCACGGTATAGTCGCCATACCCCAATCCTTCGATGGTCAGTTTGGAGAAATCGGCTTCCAGTTTCTGATACAACGGCTTGATTACTTCGCCCCGTTCGTCGGCTATGGCATACCACATACGGGCTATCGGTTCCGGCTGTTCGCTGCGGGTGCGCACCCCGGCAGTGACATCTGCCTGCAAGCCGAACCGGAAGGTCACCTGCCCTGCGCCGGCCTGTTCAGCGCTGTCGAAGCCAAGCCCGTCCGAAGAGCAGCTGGCCAGCAACGGCAGCAATCCCAAAAGCATTATAATTCTTATAATCTTCATGTCCTGCCCTCCTCTATTTCTTTACACAACGCAAGGACGCGAACGCCTCCATCTGCAATCGCTGTTCGGCAATGACGGTCGAATCTTTTCCTTCGAACTGCATCCAATAGGCCCAGGCATATCCTCCGGGACAACCGTCGCGCTGGCTAGTCCACAACACGGCACGTTTTCCGAAAGAGGGATTGTTGGAGGTCGATTTGTCGCCCTTTCCACCTGCCAAAGGTATGATGAGGTAACGGCCGGTATCTTCCGAAGTAAACTTCACGTAATGTTGTGTTCCGGTGACACCGGTAGGAGTCACCAACGTACCTTCTCCCACATGGAGCGTGGCGGTAATCCGCTCTCCGTTTCCCGCCGTATAAGTACCGGGAATCTCTTGGCCTTTCGGAAGCAAGGAGTTCAGTTCGTCGCGGGTAGCACTCTATATCCTTCAGGGCAAGGCATGTGCGAATCATTCTGCCAAGCATGTCGCAGTCTGGTTGCCCAGGTTGTTAGAAGGGTTATATCCCTGCCAAGGCACATACATATACTTGCGACCGCACTGGAACAAACCGCCGACTGTATTAATCCAGCTGGTGCGGTACATGTCTTCCACCGTAGCACCGTCCAACGGATAAATCTGGTCTTCGAGGTCGCTGCTGCGTGCATTAAAAGCCATCCACACGCTTCCTGCCATCTCTACCGTTTCAATCTGCTTGTCACTCGGAGCCACGCGCACTTCCACGTAGTCATAAGAACCGCCCATAAGTGCATTCTTCAGGTGCACCATGAACGAATACCCCAACCGTCCGCTGCCTTGCGCCGGAACAGATACACTGAAGGAAGAGACAATTCCTTCGGCCTCTTCAGTCACCGCCATGTCGGTCAGCATCACGCCATCCACAACTCCTTCGGCAGATGCAATGTCTATCCGGGTGTCGGCCAGAAACGCCAGTTTCATGCCATCTACTCCCGTCATAGGCACTTCTACAATGTTGTTCTCATAATCTACCGATACCCCCTCGGGGATAACAGACCGGGAAGCATCCAGCAGGATGCGGTGGTCTGTATCGGGCTTGCCGGTCACCGTTTCGCCCTCTTCCCACGCTTGATTTCGAAAACGCCTTCTACCGTAGCCCCTACGTTAAGTACCGACAATTCATACACCTTGTTGCGTTCTATACGCGGCAATTGCATTTTCAGCCTGATGGGTATTCCATCATACGCACCACGTAAAACTATATGAACCGGATGTATACTTTCAAAAATACGGAACACGTTCGGCTGTTCCCCTCCGAATGCCGGTTCAAACGTCTTCACATATTTCACCGTCTTGTCCGACACGGCAACGCCTTCCTGAAACGGAAAAGTTTCGGCCGGGGCATCTTCCACTATAATCTCCTCAATCCGCGTCTTATCGTCGGCCGTAGTGTTCAGGTCGATACGGGCCACCCCACGTTTCATGCCCACACTGACCTCCGGATTATTGCGCGTCTCGACATCATCTTCCAATTGAACCACCGCCGACATGAAATCCGGAGCGGAATTATCATGAAGCCCTTCGCCAATGGCCATATTACACAATTCCTCTTCGGTCAGTTTCTCTTCCTGAACGGGCAGCTTCACTTCTGAAAGAAATATAACCGCGAGCCGCTGAGTGCAGAGATGCTGGATGTACCATCTTGTTTCGGATTCAGCAATTGCGTCCTATATAAGCTGCCGCCACTGAACTGAAAAACCGATACCTCACGCAGTTCCCCGAAGGAATCCTCTCCCGAAGCAGTGACACTTTTCACCACCAATGAATAAGTTTGCTGCCCGCTATCTTCTCCGGACGGTGCATCATCTGAGCAAGCGCCCCAAAATAATGTTCCGCACAAAAGGGGAACAAAGATTTTCTTACAAAAAATGTTCATAATACCAATTGAATTTATATAAAAACAAAAATGTCTCCGATACCATTTTCAAAAGCGGGTGCAAAAATATAACTTTTTCAAGATGAAAATATCCTTTTCATCTTTTTATTACAATCTGTCAACTCCCTTTTCTATCTGCTCTCACCCTTGTACACACTTACCAGATAATACAAGACAGATATATGAAATAATAATTACATTAAACTTCCAGTGCATAAAACAAAAAGACGCCGTTAATTATTTTTAATTTTAGCGACTATATTTTATGATTAAAATACATTTGTATTATTTTGTATAAATAATACGTAGCAATTAAATTGCCATTAGACAATATGTTGCTTGAAAAATCAGGTCATGAAGTATTTTTATCTAAAAGATGCATAATTAGCTTATGTTTCATTTTTCTATATTTAAGTTCGGCGTTTGCCACAGCAACCATAGTCGGCAAACACCACAGATTACTTATTATAAACTCGTACAATGAAAGCGCACCCTGGAGCCAAGAACTTATAACTCCCATCCTGCTGCAAACATCTCCTATAGAGGACATCACAGCCGATGTAGTACACATGAACGGGACGTTCATTCGTAATGACTCATTGTATATCCGGATGGAGAATGGCATTTTCGAACGTTTCCAGGATAAGAAACCCGATTATCTTGTACTTCTCGGCAACATGGCTTTTACTTTAAGGGAACGTATTTTGAGTGAGTGGGGAAATATTCCAATAGTATTGGTCGGCAACGAAGACACGTATGCTCCACGGGAATATTATTTCACCGGACGTCCTATACACATTTCCAATGCCATCACATCTCCTCTGGTTGACCTGCGGCCGCAATACAACTTTACTTTTATCGAAACGCCGTATATGTACAAAGAGACCATCGACATGATGGTACAGATGCTGCCAAAAATGAAAACGATTGTATTCGCAGCAGATGAACTCTATCATAACCAAGACTTGGACCGGCTTATTCATGCTATATAACGTCAAAGTATCCAAACCTCCACTATGAACGCTTAATAGGTAATGAAAGAAACCAAAACGAATTACAGGCATATCTGCTAAATGATGAACCGGAGACGGGTATGCTATTTTCCACATGGTTTTACGAGCGTAAGAATCTACTCGGTTTTCCTACACTCATCAGTGGAGACTTTCAGTTAGTTGCATCATCGCCTCAACCCGTATTTGCATTAAGGAATGCCTATGTGGGTAAAGAGGGGTTTGCGGGAGGATATTTCTATGACCGCATGGAAATGCAAAACGCGCTTTCTTCAGCCCTCAAACAGATATTTGCAGGAGAGGATGCACGGAATATCCCATTTACATATAGCAAGAAATCCTATCCCTTCATCAACTACCAGCAACTGCAGATGGACGGTCTGGACACCACACTCTGTCCTAAGGACTCGGTATTCATCAATAAACCGCTTACATTCTGGCAGAAGTATCAATGGTGGATTATTTGCGGAGTAGTGTTGATACTCTCACTACTTATCATAGCTTTAGTCATTTATCGGTTCCAGCAAAAGAAAATCACCTTGCTAAGTGCCCATGATACCCTTTTACGTAATATGCCGATATCTTATACTCAAATAGAGGTTTTCTTCGACAAAACGGGACAGATAGCAGATATGAGCTATCGATGCGGCAATATTATTTTCAACGACCAGTTTACGCCAACTACCGATGGTTCACAAAAAAATGCCTTCTCCCAAATAGAGCACCTGACACATTTCATGGAAATGGTATTCCAAGAAAAGCAAACGGTAACATTTACTCATTACTTCAAACAAACAAACAGCTTTTACGAATTCATTCTTTGCCCGGCATCCCAAAAACACACTTTGGATGTCTTTGCCGTAGATATTACAGCGCGCAAAGATGCCGAAAACACATTGCGAGAGATTAATAAAAAACTGGAAATGACATTGGGCATAGCACGCATCATACCATGGCGCTGGGATTTAAAGGAGGGTCTGATTTATTGCGAAGCACAAAAGATATTAGACCACATGAACTTTACAAAGGAGAAGAACTCCACAGTCCAAGTAGATATTATCAAGGCGTCAGAATATTTCCGAAAGATACACCCGGAAGACTTCGAACGTATGCACCATGTACATGAAAATCTCATTTCAGGCAAGTTGCAGCATATCAAA